>Ga0255755_1000465_pt1 | contig 42878 bp, 38 predicted proteins | sample 011ome_18_FD_179955 | JGI IMG/M metagenome (GOLD analysis project Ga0255755, IMG submission 179955) | Coastal salt marsh microbial communities from the Groves Creek Marsh, Skidaway Island, Georgia - 011501BT metaG (version 2) | ecosystem: Environmental > Aquatic > Marine > Intertidal zone > Salt... | reverse complement strand
TTAGAACTCGAGAGTGGGAACGCGAAGGTCAGAAGCATTACACGACTGAGATTGTCGCAAGTGAAATGCAAATGCTCGATTCTCGTGGCGGCATGGATGGCGGCGCTGGCAATTTCGGTGCGCCAACCTCAGCCCCTGCGCGGGCTCAAGATGATGTTGGGCCACCACCATCAGACGACTTCGATGATGATATTCCGTTCTAACAAATGAATCTTGACGCGTTGATTTGTCGGTACTGCGCTTTGGCGTTAGCGGATGTGGTATCGCGGAAGACAGCCGTTCCTTCGGTATACGGAGGCTGCTTTGAGCCAATGTGAGCTAGCGCTGTTTCCTCTGTCTAGCGTGCTGTTCCCTGGCGGTGTAACGACGCTTTGTATTCGTGAGGCAAGGCACTTAGATGTGATTGCCAAGATTTTAAAGACGGGGGATTCCCTCGGCGTTGTACTGGCTGAAGACGGGCAAGCTGCATCGTCAATAGTGGATAAAAATGCGCCGCACGTGGCCCGGGTAGGGAGCCGGTGTACTGTTCAGAATTTTGACCAGAACGACCAAGGCCAATTAACCATTGAGATTCAGGCGCAGCAGAAATTTAAAATTTTGGACACGTTCGAAGACAAACAGCGAGCGATGTTTGCTCAGGTGTTGCTGATGACGCCAGAGCCAGTGATTGAGACGGGCCCAGAGGACGAATCGCTCATTGATATACTCGAACACCTGTTAGCGCACCCAGCTGTCAAGATCGCTCGTCATCAGATTGATTATCAACACTTGGCCAATCTGGGTGGCCGCTTAGCAGAACTTTTACCGTTAAAAAATACCGTGCGGCAGCGGATGCTAGAGATTCATGATCCGGTGGTTCGGTTAAATCATTTGGAAAAAATCCTAGACCAATTACAAACCGAGGCAGAAACGTCTTAGGGGTGAGTACTTCACAGTCGATAACCCATGATTAAGGCGTTGATACCTAAAAAGTCTAAAACCCCGCTAGAAGAATTTGATGAAGCAAATTGAACAAACAGTGTTAGAAATCGGCAAAAATGCTAAGGCTGCTGCGATTGCGGCACGTCGAGCTAGCACGGCGGATAAAAACCGTGCACTTGAAAAGATTGTCCTCGAAATTATCGAGGCAACCGATGAGATTCTATCGGCCAACGCATTAGATATTGCTCATGCCACCGAGCAAGGTTTAGATGCAGCGAGCTTAGATCGATTGGCATTAGGTGCAAGTGGTGTTGCTGGGATGGTAGAAGGACTGCAACACATAATCGGGCTGCAAGATCCCGTGGGCGCTGTAAAAGACCTCACGGTGCGACCGAACGGCTTGAATATTGGCAAGATGCGTACCCCCCTTGGCGTGATTGGTATGATTTATGAATCTAGGCCCAACGTGACAATCGATGCTGCCGGCCTTTGCTTAAAGTCTGGGAACGCAGTTATTTTACGGGGTGGTTCAGAATGTATCGTTACCAATCAAGCGCTGTCGGCCTGTATCCAGCGGGGACTTATCGCCGCTGACCTTAACCCACATTGGGTTCAGCTAATTCAAACCACCGATCGGGCAGCCGTCGGTGAACTTTTAGCGCTCGACACTTATGTGGATCTGATTATCCCTCGAGGGGGTAAGAGCCTGATTGAGCGGGTTGCTCGGGACGCGCGTATCCCTGTTTTGAAACACCTAGACGGTATCTGCCATCTTTATATCCACGAGGATGCAAATCTCGAGATGGCTCACGCACTTATAATGAACGCTAAAACCCATCGATATGCCGTCTGCAACGCAATGGAAACTTTGTTGCTACACAAAGACCTGCCAGCATCTTTTGTTGATGAAGCGCTTTCAGCGCTGATTCATGCCGGTGTCGAAGTCAGGGCTTGTGAGCGTACTCGATCTAAATTGACGGATGTTGGTAGTGTCCAGCTAGCCAGTGCTGAGGATTGGGTCACTGAGTATTTAGGGCCGATTTTATCCGTCAAAACCTGCGCGGATCTTGATGACGCCATAGCCCATATCAATCATTATGGCTCAAATCATACGGACGCGATCGTCACCGAAAGTCTGCAGGCGACTCAAACCTTCATGCGTGAAGTGGACTCGAGCTCGGTTATGGTCAATGCATCGACTCGATTTGCTGATGGATTCGAATATGGACTTGGAGCAGAGATTGGTATTTCTACTGATAAATTACATGCTCGGGGCCCAGTTGGATTGGAGGGATTAACCAGCGAAAAGTATGTCGTATACGGTACCGGGCAAATTCGGGCATGACCCGTAGCCAAATCGATATTGCAATATTTGGTGGTACCTTCGATCCAGTCCATACCGGTCATTTGGCGATGGCAGCAGCCGTTTCTGAACGGTTAGACGTCGATATCTGTTTTGTACCGCTCAATAGTGCGCCCCATAAGGGGTGCTTGGGGGCAACCGCGTCCGAAAGGTTAGCGATGCTAGAAATCGCTTTAGCTGATGAGCCTCGGTGCTATGTCGACGATCTAGAAGTTATGAGGGGCGATGTTTCTTACACCATCGATACTGTGACCACGCTTCGGGCTAAACTGGGGTCGGAGGCGCGGATGTACTTTGTGTTAGGGGAGGACGCATACTCTGGCTTAACGCAGTGGCGCCTCTGGCAAAACATTCTCTCGCAGGTACATTTGGTGGTCTGCCCGCGACGCCCCAAGGTTGAGGTGCCACCTGCCTTGTTAGCATTAGAAGCAGATTTTAAGGTTGAATCGGTTGAGCGCTTAAAAGCCGCTCCGAGCGGTAGTATTTTTTTCCTAGATCAGCAGCAGATCGAAGTATCCTCAACAGAAATTCGGCGTAAACTGCTTGATGATGACGACGTTTCAAGGTTGCTGAAACCCGAAGTACTCGCTTTTATAAAAGCGCGAAAGTTATATGCGAATGCGCAGTAAGGTAGATCAAAAATGATGAATACGGACGAGTTAACTCGATTAGTGCTTGACGCATTAGATGATATTAAAGGCCAAGACTTAACCGTCTTAGATGTTCGAGGGCAGACTGATATCGCCGATGTTATGGTCGTCGCAACTGGGCAATCCTCTCGACAAGTTAAGGCATTGGCAGCGAATGTCGTTGAGCAGGCAAAAAGTGCTGGTCAGCAGCCTCTTGGCATCGAGGGTGAGGATGAAGGTGACTGGGTGCTGGTCGATCTTGCTGATGTGTTGGTCCATGTCATGCTGCAAGAGGTCCGAGATTTATATGATCTTGAGAGCCTTTGGAGCCTCACGGCTCGAGACTCTAATGCGACGTCGTGAAGATTGAGCTCTTGGGTGCAGGGGTGGGTGCCCCAGAATGGGTCTCATCGGGTTTTGGGGTCTACCAAAAGCGCCTGCCGCCGGAGTGTCGTCTTCTGTTAACAGAGTGTGCTACCGCAAAGCGCATCAAAGGCGGTCGTGCCGAGGATTATCGTCGCGCAGAAGCGGAGCAGTTTACTCGCCAGATAAAAGATGGCGCCTATTTAATAGCTCTGGATAAATCGGGTACGCAAGTTGAGACCGAAGCGCTATCTAAGCGTATGGAACAGTGGATGCTTGAGTATCCGCAGGTGCAAATTTTGATCGGTGGGCCAGATGGCCTTGCACAAAGCCTGCTCGACCGAGCGGATTGGACGCTGAGTTTGTCTAGACTTACCTTCCCACATTTTATGGTGCGTATCTTGATCGCTGAGCAGCTCTATCGAGCATGGACGCTGTTAAAGAATCATCCTTATCATAAGTAGCTATGGCCGAACCTCTCGCTTTAAAAGATCATCATTTAGAGAGTCAGATCTATATCGAGCGCGTTGCCGCCGGTGCGTTAGTGGTTGGTCTTTTATTTTTGGCGTTGCTTGCGCGAATCGGATACCTACAAATTTACGAGTATCGGGATGCTGTCTCGCAATCTGAAGAGAATCGCATTCAAGTGGTGGCAAGACCGCCAGTTCGCGGCTTGATTTTAGATGCCAAAGGCCTATTGCTTGCAGATAATCGGCCTTCCAGAGATCTACGCTTGATTCCAGAGCAGATCAATGATGTGCCAGACACTCTGCAGAAATTGCAGGCAGTACTGGAGATGAGCCTCGAAGAAGTAGAGCGATTTCGCTCGCTTGCGGAGCGACAATATCGTCGATTCGAGGCGCTGCCCGTATTGTTTGATTTGTCTGATGCTCAAGTGGCGCAATTTGAAGCCAATCGCTATCAGTTCCCTGGTTTATTTGTCAGCGGTAAATTGGTTCGAAACTATCCCCAAGGTGAACTCGTTGCCCATGCCGTAGGTTCGGTCAGACGGATTAATGATCAAGATGCCAAGTTGATTAACGCCACGGACTATGCCGGCACAGACCACATCGGGAAATTAGGCGTTGAGCGCTTTTACGAAGGTACGCTTCTAGGTCAAGTCGGCTATGACCAGATCGAAGTCAATGCTCGAGGTCGACAAATGCAAACCCTTGAGTCGGTGAAACCCGTGAACGGCAGAGATCTTCAGCTGTACTTGGATGTCGGCCTCCAGGCGGCAGCCGACAGGGCCCTTGGTGATCGGCGCGGCGCAATTGTCGCTATAGAACCTAAGAGTGGCGGTATCTTGGCGTTGCTCAGTCGCCCGGCTTATGATCCTAACTTATTTGTTCAAGGCATATCTCACAAAGCCTACAATGCTCTGAGAACTTCGGTTGATGCGCCGCTTTTTAATCGAGCGATTCAAGGGCAGTACCAACCCGGATCGACACTGAAGCCATTCATTGGTCTGGTTGCTTTAGGTGAGGGGTTTGCAAATATCAAAGACAAGATTGAGGACCCAGGTTGGTACCAATTGCCTGGAAATGAGCGGCTCTATCGAGATTGGAATTGGACCAAGACAGATGCCGGTGGGCATGGTCAAGTTAATCTTCAGAAAGCAATTTATCGATCCTGCAACGTATATTTTTATGATCTCGCCGTACGATTAGGCATAGATCGGCTGTCAGAGGGGCTTTCTCGCTTCGGGTTTGGTGCAGTGACTGCCCTAGATCTGCCTGAAGCAAGCGTTGGGCTCCTACCCAGTCGGGACTGGAAGCAGCAGGTCAAGAGATTGCCTTGGTATCCTGGCGATACGGTGAATCTAGGAATCGGTCACGGCGATGTGTTAGTGACGCCACTGCAAATGGCTACCGCGGTGGCAACATTAGCCAACAGAGGCAAGTTTGTCCGGCCGAGGATGGTTCAATCGTCGGCATTAGAACAAGCGCCGAGTCCAACCCAAGCATTGGGTGAGCCGTTATCCCAAGCGCTTTTCGAACCTATCATAGAGGCCATGGAGATGGTTGTTCATCGGGGTAACCAAGGGTTTGGCGAAAATGGCACGGCCTGGGCCTATATTGGTAGAGATATCGAATATCGTATGGCGGGTAAGTCTGGCACTGCACAAGTAGTAGAAATCGAGCAAGGTGAAGTCTACGACGCATCCTTAATTTCGGAAAGACAACGTAAACATGCTTGGTTTGTCGCGTTTGCGCCGGTTGTTGCGCCCGAAATTGCAATTGCGGTTCTCATTGAAAATGGTGGCGGAGGTAGCGAACAGGCGGCACCCATCGCCCGGGAGCTACTGGATTATTACTTGCTTGAATCTAAGCCTCTGGCCACTGCTATGACTGCCGCCGGGCTAATGCCGTGAGCCGAGACTTTATCAGGCAGTTACCGGGTACGAGTGAGGGCTACAGTGGTCGCACGCCGGTATTTAACTGGTTTAACGTTGATCCTTTACTGTTTTGTATTCTGGCGGTGATCGTAAGTTTTGGCTTGCTGATACTTTACAGCGCGGCGGACGCTTCAACTTCAGTCATCCAAGCTCAATGTGTTCGATTGGCTGCTGGGTTCGGGCTGATGTTATTGGTAGCGCAGGTGCCGCCTTATGTCTTGCTGCGGCTCGCGCCTGTGCTATATCTGATTGGTTTGCTATTGCTGGCGCTAACGTATCCCTTTGGCACCGAGGTTAATGGATCGAGACGTTGGCTTAGAATTCCAGGTCTGATCAACTTTCAACCCTCAGAAGCCATGAAGGTATTTTTGCCAATGGTGATGGCTTGGTATTTGAGTGACCGACATTTACCACCAGGAACGAAACCGCTCACGGTTGGCATGGCTCTGATGTTAGTGCCTTTTGGCCTAATTTTGATGCAGCCAGATTTGGGCACCGCGCTGCTGATTGCAGCATCAGGGTTATTGGTGCTTTTGTTAGCTGGTTTATCTTGGCGTTTTTTGATGGGGCTTGGCGCCATACTTGTTGCTGCGGCACCGGTAATGTGGTTTTTAATCAGAGAGTATCAACGACAGCGAATATTGACGCTCTTCGACCCAGAACGAGACCCTCTGGGCGCTGGATGGAATATCATTCAATCAAAAATCGCCATCGGTTCGGGTGGATTGGGTGGTAAGGGACTATTGAACGGGACTCAATCACATTTAGATTTCCTACCAGAGACTCAGACCGATTTTATCGTAGCAGTGCTCGCCGAAGAGCTGGGATTCATCGGGGTGGCGTCGCTGCTAATGCTTTACGGCCTGTTCATATTTCGGGGTCTTCTGATTTCGGTGCAGGCTCAGGATACGTTTGGCAGGCTCCTAGCTGGCAGCATTACCTTTACTTTTGCGGTTTATGTCTTCGTGAATATTGGTATGGTGTCGGGTATCCTTCCAGTAGTCGGGGTGCCTCTGCCGCTGGTGAGTTTTGGGGGGTCATCCTTGCTGACCCTGTTTGCGGGGTTCGGTATGTTGATGTCGATTCATAGTCATCGAAGGATAAACATTTGATCAAGCATATTGCCAAAGTCTTAATCCAAAATCGCTGGCGCTTTCTGGTAGGGCGGGGTGGAGTACTTTTATTGCTTTGTACTTTTTGCGCACAGCTGACCGCCGATTATGGGGGCCGAGAGGATGTTGAGGCCTTTATTGAAGAACTTAATCGGGAGGACGGTTTTGACCCCGACACCTTGAGAGCCGTTTTTGATCAAGCAGTTTATAAGCAATCGATTATCGATGCGATCTCAAGGCCAGCCGAGAGAGTACTCAATTGGGCGAGCTATCAGGATATTTTCCTGACGAAAGCGCGTGTGCGTCAGGGGATTGATTTTGAGCAGTCACATCGGGCAATTTTTGAACGCGCTGAGGCCAAATGGGGGGTCGATCGCTGGATCATCCTAGCGATATTGGGTGTTGAGACGTCCTATGGACGTAACAAAGGCAGTTTTCGAGTCATAGACGCATTGTCGACGTTGGCGTTTGATTATCCTCCTCGTAGTGCCTTTTTTCGGAAAGAATTGCGGCAATTATTTCTGCTGGCACGAGAACAGAATAAGCCGGTGACCTCTCTTAAAGGATCTTATGCTGGTGCGATGGGTTACGGGCAGTTTATTCCGAGTAGCTATCGACATTATGCGGTTGATTTTAATGGCGATGCCTTTATCGATATTTGGGAATCACCAAATGATGCCATTGCGAGTGTCGCCAATTATTTAGCGGTCCATAAGTGGGTCAAAGATGGCCCAGTGCTTAAACGAGTGCCGGCGCTGGCGGAGGTCCCTGAGACATTTTTAAATCAAGGGTTAAAGCCTGCGACATCGTTAGAGGTGCTTAAACAATATGGTGTGAGCCTTGATTCGCTCGACAATGCAACCGTTGTAAATCCATTGCGGTATGAAGGCAAACAAGGGGCAGAGTTTTGGCTTGGCTTCCAAAATTTTTATGCCATCACTCGGTATAACCGGAGTCGTCTTTATGCGATGGCTGTTTTCCAGTTAAGCGAGCAATTGCGCGCGGGTCAGCCCTGATGTTGAAGGTTGTGCGGTCTACATCTGTTAGCGCTTTGATGCTAGGGATGCTTTTATTGATGGGATGTCAGTCAGACCCCAGGCAAATGGCAGAGGGGCTCTTCGAAAGAATTACCGATACCCAGAATATCTCAGCATCGGCCGATAAGGACGTTCAAGGCCCGGAGGATGAAAATCCGGTTGAACCCCCAAATGACCCAACGGTGGAAATACAAGAATCGACCGTGGGGCCAGCGACGCTCCCAGAAGGAGAGGTCATTGGACAGGAAAGTGAGCACGTCAGTTCTGAAGCGATGACCTATCGTGTCAATGATGGTGTTCGTGAGCCTTGGAATAGCCCTTACGAGGTATTTGGCGACCGCTATGAGGTCAACCGAGATAGCCAAGGATACGTCGAGGTAGGCATTGCCTCTTGGTATGGGCCTAAGTTCCATGGACGCAAAACCTCGAATGGCGAAGTATTTGACATGCAGGGCCTCTCTGCTGCACATAAAACGTTACCCATACCCACAATGGTCCGTGTCACGAATTTAGATAATGGTCGAAAAATAGATGTCAGGATTAATGATCGCGGCCCCTTCCACGATGACCGTATCATTGATTTGTCGTTCGCCGCTGCAAAGGCACTTGGGTTTTCTAAGCAAGGTACTGCGCCCGTGGTAGTTGAAGCGCTCGATGCGGTTAATTATCCCGTTGAGGGCAAGGTGAAGTCAGAGACACCGCCAAAAGTTTACATTCAAGCCGGTGCATTTCAGTCGTTGAGCAGCGCAAATAATTTGAAGCGAAACATAGAAGCTAATTTTATGCTGCAGCGCTTAAAAGCCCCGGTTCGAGTGCTGCAAAGCGAGTTCGAAACCGACAGTATCTTGCATAAGGTCTGGATCGGACCGATCAAACAAACCAAAACCGAAGATACCGTGACTGCCATCCTCGTGCAGATGGGTCTAAATAAGCCTGTCAAAGTCGTTGCCAATTAGCGCCTGGCCCCAGTCCGCGTTAATATAAGAAGCTCAAATTGTCTACACTCCTATTGTTTTAGAAGGATTTTCTCCGATCATGCGTTGTTTGTTAACTGTGCTTTTGGGTCTGTTTTTATCGTCCGCGATGGCGGCGCCCGTTATTATCCCTGCGCCGCCGCAATTGGCCACAGAAGGCCATATTCTGCTCGATGCAGTGACTGGTGCAGTTTTGGTAGAACAAAACGCAGAGATGCGGTTGCCGCCTGCGAGTCTCACTAAAATCATGACCAGTTATGTCATCGCCTCGGAGATCGCAGCAGGCCGAATCTCGCCCCAAGACACGGTGCCTATCAGTGTTAAAGCCTGGAAGACAGAAGGCTCTCGGATGTTTATTCGCGAGGGTACGGAAGTCTCGGTCGAAGATTTGATTCGAGGAATAGTTATCCAAAGTGGCAACGATGCTAGTGTTGCCATGGCTGAGTACATTGCTGGAGATGAGGCCGCTTTTGCAGATGTTATGAACCAGATAGCCCAGCAGTTGGGTATGACCCGCTCGCAATTTAAAAATGCTACGGGCCTTCCCGATGAAGGCCATTACACTACTGCCAAAGACATGTCGATACTCGCGCAGGCTCTCATTCGTGATTATCCCGGGCATTACGAAATTTATCGGGAAAAATATTTTAGCTATAACGACATTCGTCAGCCCAATCGAAATCGTTTGCTATGGGCTGACGATTCGGTAGATGGGGTAAAAACAGGCCATACTCAAGCAGCGGGCTATTGTCTTGTTGCGTCAGCCGAGCGGGATACGATGCGATTGATATCGGTGGTGATGGGCGCGACCTCTGAGCGAGCACGAGCAACAGAGTCGCAGAAACTTTTAAACTACGGCTTTCGCTACTATGAGTCTGTGCAACTCTATGAGCCCTTTGATAGCTTGCAGCGGGTAAAAGTTTGGGGCGGTATGCATGGTTCTTTAGATGTTGGCCTCGAGGCTACCGCAAAATTAACAATTCCAAGGGGTAAGCGCGGCGAACTTGAAGCAGAAATTACCTTGGAGCCGGTCATTAGTGCGCCGATTGATCAAGGGCAGCAACTGGGGCAACTGATCGTACGGTTAGATGACACAATTGTGTTGGATAGGCCGTTGATTGCGTTAAACGCCGTTCAAGAAGCGGGTTGGGTTTCAAGGGCAACTGATGCAGTGCACTTGTTTTTCGTTGAAACCTTTTCCGGAGATCCGCTGGCGCTATAGTCATGGAAAAACCGCCCATCATAGAGTTTCCTTGTGCGTATCCGATAAAGGTCATTGGCGCTGCGTCAATAGAGTTCAGGCAGACGGTGATCGGTGTATTAAAAGCCTTTGACTCAAGGTTGAAAGACGAGGACATTGTTTTTCAAACCAGTGCGAAAGGTAACTACGAGTCCATTAAGGTGACGCTCTGGGCCTTGAGCGAGAAGATGCTCGCAGAGTTGTTTGGAGCGTTGAAAACGATCCCAGGATTAAAGATGGTGTTATGAGTAGATCGGCCATTGGCTAACTTTAGGGTTAGATACCTCGGTGAGCAAAATTATCAAACCGTGCTGGCTGAGCAGCAAGCTTATACCCGGGCAAGGTCGCCTGAAGACCCAGATGAATTGTGGGTGGTTTCCCATCCGCCGGTGTTTACCTTAGGGCAGGCCGGTAAAATCGAGCATATAATAGCCGCAGGCGATATCCCGGTGGTACGATCTGATCGAGGCGGTCAAGTCACGTACCACGGGCCCGGGCAAGTAGTCGTTTACACATTGCTCAACGTAAAACGGTTAGGGCTGGGTGTGAAAGCCCTAGTGACTTCGCTTGAGTCAGCGGTGATTGCATGTATCTCGGACCTGGGTTTGAAGGCGGAGCGACGACCTGGTGCCCCTGGCGTGTACATCGGGCCGCGAAAGATCGCTGCGCTAGGGCTGCGGATATCCAGAGGGTACAGTTATCACGGGCTCAGCTTTAATGTGGGCATGGATTTGCAGCCCTTTTCCAGAATAAATCCTTGTGGTCATGTCGGGCTGGAAGTGACTGATTTGGCAGCGGAAGGGGTGAACACCACAACAGCGAATATTGAGCAGGCCCTGCTGACAGAGCTGCAAGCAAAGTTAAGTACTGGCACAACGTTTAAGCGCGCGACTTGATCAGATTGGAGAGATAATGTGGCTGAGAATAAGAACCGCTTGATTCAAGGGGAGAAACTACGCGGCTTTGATAAGGTACGGAGGATTCCAGTCAAGGTTATACCCAGTGAGCAACTCCTCCGAAAGCCCGACTGGATTCGCGTCAGGCTGACGCCGAGCCCCGAGGTCGACCGGATTAAACAGGTGCTCCGGCGCCGAAAACTGGCGTCGGTGTGCGAAGAGGCCAGTTGCCCTAATTTGTCTGAATGTTTTTCGCATGGCACCGCCACCTTTATGATAATGGGCGAGATTTGCACAAGACGATGTCCCTTCTGTGATGTGGCCCACGGCAAGCCTAATCCCCTCGATCCCAACGAACCTGATGAACTTGCTGCCGCGGTTGCGGAGATGGGTCTGTCCTATGTAGTTGTCACCTCTGTTGATCGAGACGACCTGAAAGATAGTGGTGCTGGGCACTTTGCCGCTTGTATTGCAGCGGTCCGGGCAGCGAATCCCACAACCCGATTGGAGGTGCTGGTACCAGATTTCCGTGGGCGAATGGACATAGCCCTCGAAATCTTGCGCGAAACGCCACCGGATGTATTCAATCACAATCTAGAAACGGTGCCGCGGCTGTACAAAAAGGCGCGTCCAGGAGCTGACTACGAGTGGTCGTTATCCCTGTTGAAGCGATACAAAATGATTCAGCCATCGGTGATTACGAAATCAGGTTTGATGCTCGGTCTTGGAGAAACGTTGTCAGAGGTCGAGGCAGTTATGGCTGATTTGCGTGACCACGAGGTGGATATGTTGACGCTAGGTCAGTACTTGCAGCCGAGTCGAGATCATTTGGCGGTTGAGCGGTATGTCCACCCAGATGAATTTTTAGAACTCGCCGAAACAGCAAAAAAGATGGGCTTTTCTCAAGTTGCTAGCGGCCCCTTGGTGCGGTCGTCGTATCAGGCAGACCAACAAGCCAAGGCGCATCTCAACCTGAACACGCTGGACAATCCGGTCGCTTCTTGAATGAAAAATTGTGCCAGCGGTTACTGAGGCCATCTAAGGTGGTTAAGCAACCGGTATGGTCCTTGGCAATGCCAAGGATCACCTTTAATGCCTCTAGAGCCATGAGACTACCAAAAACGCCCACGATAGGGGCGATCACCCCGGTAGTGGCGCAATCAGCCTCCGTTTGCAAGTCGTCGCCGTAGAGACACTGATAGCAGGGGCTATCCTCAATGGTGGGGTCAAAGACCATTAACTGGCCTTCTAGACGTATAGCAGCGCCAGAGACAAGCGGCGTCTTAGTTGCAACGCAAGCACGGTTGATGAGCCTGCGCGACTCAAAATTATCGGTGCAATCAACAATAAGATCGACATCCCTGGCCATTCGCAACAACTCATCAGCGCTCAATTTCTGATCAACGGCTTTGACGAGGGTGTCACTGTTGATTCCAGCGATCGCTAGCGCCGCGGAATGTACCTTGGGCTCACCAATACGGCTTTCGGTGTGCGCAATTTGCCTTTGCAAATTACCTAAGTCGACGCGGTCATGGTCGACCAGTGTTAGACGCGTGATGCCTGAGGCGGCTAAATACAAGGCGACTGGGCTGCCTAGACCACCCAAGCCAATAATGGCGACGTGACTCGTAGTCAGTTTTTCCTGGCCAGCAAGGTCGACCTCTGGGAGCAAGATATGTCTGCTATAACGTAGTAAGTCGTTGTCGTCCATGGGTTAAGCTCCCAGCGTGGCTATCACAGCGCGAGGTTGTCCCGATAAGTCCTTCAGGGCCTGTGTATAAAGTCCTGCTTTTCGAAGGCCATTTTCTACAGCAGTTTGTTGATTAAAGCCATGTTCGACAATGAGGTAACCGTTAGGTTTGAGAGCGCTCTTAGCAGAAGTCATGATCTCGTTCAGGTCGGCAAACCCGCCATTGCCAGACACCAAGGCTGACCTCGGCTCATAGACGAGGTCGTCAAGATGTGGGTCGGTCTCGTCAATATAGGGTGGGTTGGCAACAATAATGTCAAAACAACCCTGACGAAAAGCCGTTAACCAATCAGCAATCAGCCAATCAATGTTCCCTACTTGATTGGCATTTTGTTGGGCGATCTCGATTGCGCCGGGCATGCAGTCGGTTGCAATGACGTGCCATTGCGGTCTGGCTTTGGCAAGACTGATGGCAATTGCGCCAGAGCCGGTGCCCAGATCAACTACCGATCGCGCCTCGTTATCGGATCGAGCGAGGATGGTTTCGACCAAGAGTTCGGTTTCAGGTCGTGGAATGAGGGTTTCAGGTGTTACGTAAAAATCGTTGTCCCAAAATCCTTTTTTGCCGATCAAATAAGCTGCGGGAACACCTCGTCGGCGTTTTTCAATCAAATTCCAGACCGCTTGTTGGTGCTCACAGGTGACTGACTGATCATGTCTAGCCCACATTTGGGATCGGGTGAGATCGAGCACGTGACCGATAAGCAAATCTGCCTCAAGATGAGGTTCGTCAAGATGCCCAAGGGCTTTGGCAGTCGCAACCCTTAACGACTCCAAGGTCTCAATCATCGCCTTCTTGATCCATCCCCAGTGCTCCCAAGAGGTCCGCCTGATGCTCACTGCGTAACGGATCAATCACCGAATCGAGTTCTCCTGCCATGATTTGGGTCAGGCGGTGCAAGGTAAGGTTAATGCGGTGGTCCGTGACTCGACCGTCGGGAAAGTTATAGGTACGGATTTTTTCAGATCGGTCACCACTGCCGACCAAGCTCTTCCTTTGTTGAGCTTGCTCTTGGCTTTGCTCGCTTTGGGCTTTGTCCAGAAGCTTTGCTTGCAGCAGACTCATCGCCCGAGCGCGGTTCTTATGCTGGGAACGCTCGTCCTGGCACTCGACAACAATGCCTGTTGGCAGATGAGTCAGCCGTATCGCCGAATCGGTTTTGTTAACGTGTTGTCCGCCCGCGCCGCTGGCTCGATAGGTGTCAACACGAAGGTCGTTTTTATTAATGTCGATCCCATCGATCGACTCGATCTCCGGCAACACGGCGACGGTGCAGGCTGAGGTGTGAATACGTCCTTGGGATTCGGTCTGCGGCACTCGCTGCACCCGGTGTGCTCCGGACTCAAATTTAAGCTGACCGTAGACTTGGTTGCCTTCAAATCGGGCTATGACCTCTTTGAATCCACCATGCTCCCCCTCACGTTGACTGACGATTTCGGTGTGCCAACGTTTGGATTCAGCGTACCGCAAGTACATTTTTAGCAGGTCGCCGGCAAAAATAGCCGCTTCGTCGCCGCCGGTACCAGCCCGTATTTCAATGAAGACATTGTTGGCGTCGTTCGGGTCTTTAGGCAGCAACAATAGTTGAAGCGTTTTCTCAAGGCCCTCGATGGTTTCCTCAAGGGCGGCTAACTCTTCTTTGGCCATGGTGCGCAATTCTTCGTCAGTGTCCGAGAGCATTTGCTCGGTAGCGGCGATTGCATCAGCGGCAGCTATATATTTTTTGAATTGGTCAACGACGGGTTCGATATCGGAGTATTCCTGTGAATAACTTCGGAACTGGGTTTGATTGGCGATAACCTCAGCATCGCTGAGCAACGCGCCGAGCTCTTCAAAGCGTTCCTGGATCTGTGTCAGTTTGAGTTCGATAGACGCTTTCATGAATCTTTATCCGACTGCGAAATACCAAGCAATTGTTGCGCAATGTCTAGAGCAGTGTGATTTTCTGCCGTGATAAATGTTCGCAGAGCCACGCTCGGCTGATGAGCATATTTCTGCGTGAGTTGAATCGCTAAGGCAGTGATGACCTCGCTGGCATCGGCGCCCTGGTCAATCTTTGACAGCGCCTTGTTCAGCTCTGTTTGCTTGATGGTTTCGAGTTGTTGCCGATACGCTAATACCAGATCCTGCCTTGAGCGAGTTTGTTCGTTGGCTCTAAATTGATCGATGCCGCTCTCGATGATCGATTCGGCTGCCTCTGAGGCAACCTGTCTTAGAGCCATGTTCTCAGAAACAATTTGAGCGAGATCATCGAGGCTGTATAAATAGGCATTCCTTAGCAACCCCACTTCAGACTCGATGTCACGAGGTACTGCAAGGTCAACCAAGAACATGGGCAGTTGCTTTCGTTTTTGTAAGGCACTTTCAATCATGCCTTTTCCAATAATGGGTAAACTTGCGCCGGTAGCAGAGATAACAATGTCAAAACTCGGTAGCGCGTCTTGTAATTGGTCTAAGCCAATGATGCGAGCCTCAACGGCCTCGGCAATGGATTGGGCATTGGCAATAGTCCGATTAGCGATGGTCAGTTCAGTAATGCCAGCGTCTCTCAATTGTTTCGCAGACAGTTCGATCATATCTCCAACACCAACGAGCAGACCGCGACATTGGGCAAGATCGGTAAATAACATCTTGGCGAGTCTGATTGCTGCTGCGGGCATTGAGATCAGATGGTGACCAATTTCTGTATTCGACCTAACTTCCTTCGCAATCTTGAAGGTTTGCTGGAACAATCTGTTTAGGTTCGAGCCCACGGAGCCGGCTTGGCGTGCGTCAGCGAAGGCGGTTTTGACTTGCCCGGTAATTTGCGGTTCGCCTAGCACCATTGAATCGAGACCGCTGGTGACGCGCATTAGGTGCCGCGCCGCTTCAATGTCAGTGTGACTGTACAGGCTGTCTTGTAAAGTGTTGGGCGCTACTTGGTGGTAGGAGGCAAGCCAATCGGACAGGTCTTGCTGATTAGCCCCATCGCTTGAAACGATAATCTCGGTTCGGTTACAGGTTGATAAGATTACCGCTTCCTCGATGTTTAACGTCTTCTGTAGGGATGCAATTGCAGGCAGGATCTCGCCGCTAGTGAACGCCACGCGCTCCCGGATAGCAACCGGCGCGGTTTGGTGATTGATACCTACGAGTAAGAGATTCATGCTTTTGTGAGTCCGCTGCAAATCGGATGACTTTGTGCTCTCGTAAAATTACAATGATAGCGAGCGTTTCGCTGGGTGTTGCTCACCATTGTACGTGGGTTAGGGCAGAAAATCAGTTACTGCATGGCTGGTAGCAAGCACGAATCTGAGAAGCGGTAATGTCGATAGAGATTGGTTGGCCAGATCGGCTTGGTAGCGAGTTTAGCTGAGTGCATTGGAGCGCCAGGTCGATGATCGAGTAAATGTTGTGAAAATCTTCGATCAAGGGTGAGTCATCAATTAAGAGTGCGTCACCAAAAAGACGGCTTGGCGATAGCCGACGGTACCAAAGCAGTGGTTGGTAAAGGCAATAAGCCTTGAGTCTCAAGGTGCGGCTTGGCGTAATGCACACTAGGTTTTAGGGAATTAATCGTTTGTTAAAGATGATGCGCACGTTATTTCAAGGCAACCGGGTGTTGGCCGTCTGGGCGTTAATCGCTTTCGGCTTGCTAGGGTGCGCAACCCAGCCGCAACCAGAGCCGTTACCCGATGCTCTGCCAGCAGACTCCAGTACCACGCAGTTGATCGACCAAGACCCCGATTTCGGCGTAAGAGCCTTTCCCGAGGGCACGTTGCTGGCACTGTTAACCGCAGAAATTGCTGGATATCGTGGGGATTACCAATTTGCACTAGATACCTACCTACAAGAGGCACGCAAAACCGGTGACCCAGGGGTCGCTGCTCGAGTTACCCGTTTAGCCGCGTATATGAAAGCGGAGGACGCCTTACTCGAAGCGGCAGAAATCTGGACAGCAGCTGACCCAAAGTCACTCGAAGCGCATCAGTTTTTGGCGGACCAATTGGTTAAACGCCGGGCCTATTTTGAAGCCTTTGAAGTCATGCAAGCGATCGAGCAACTCAATGGACAGCCCCAATTTGATTATTTTGCTTATCGGGTGGCGAGTATCACAAACGCCGAGCGCGCCCAGATATTAGGGGGTTTTGAAGCATTGCTTGCTGAAGACCCAAACAGGGTTGATGTGCTTTTTTCGAAGGGCGCTTTGTTGCAGGCGCTCGACCGAGATGCTGAAGCGCTTGTGGTGGCAAACCAATTGCTTGCCCTTAGGCCCGATGAACTCAATTTCATTATTTTAAAGGCTAACCTATTGACCGCACTGGGTGCGCCAGCAGAAGCTAGAGCACTGCTTCAAGTTAAGCTTGCTGCCAATCCAGATCAGCACAGTTTGCGGATGCTTTTAGCGCGTGGATTGTTTGAGGCTGAGGCGCTAGAAGAAGCGCGGGCAGAGTATGAGCGATTGCATAACGCCCTACCCGAAGATGGCGAGGTATTATTTGCCCTCGCGGTGCTCAGTATTGAAGATGAAGATTATGATCAGGCGAGACGACACCTGTTGCGCCTGGTTAGAACCGATCAACGAGTTAGCCAAGCGCAGTATTATTTAGGGTTGATCGCTGAAAAGACCAGTGATGTGCCCTTGGCGCTACGTGAATATGGCAAAGTAGCGGGTGGTTACGAGTTCATATCGGCTCAAGGGCGGATCGCAGACCTGTTGCAGGAGACCCAAGGCCTTGAGGCTGCGAGGAACTTTCTTTCTCAGCAGCGGCAGCGCTTGCCAAGATTAGCGGCACAATTCGAATTGCTTGAAGGCCAATTGTTGTCCCGGGTTGGTAGCGAATCCGAACTGTTTAGCCATTTGGATCGTGCCCTAATGGTGCATACCGAGGACATCGCGCTCTTATATTTTCGAGCGATGAGTGGGCAAGCTCATGGACATCTCGATATTCTTGAGCGTGATTTGAGTTCGATTATTCGTTTGGATCCAGATAATGCCGATGCGCTGAATGCTTTGGGATATACCCTTGCAGACCAGACAGATCGATACGACGAAGCACTCCAGCTGATATCAAAAGCGCTCGCGCTAAAACCCAATGAGCCCGCCTTTATCGACAGCATGGGGTGGGTGTTGTATCGCTTGAATCGTCTAGACGAGGCTTTACCTTACCTAGAAAAAGCGCTTGAACTATTTCCTAATGATGAGGTGGCGGCGCATTTAGGAGAGGTTCTGTGGGCGTCTGGTAAAACTCGTCGAGCGAAAAAAGTTTGGCGGAAGGCGCTTGAGGATTACCCTGAAAGCCCCTATCTCAAATCCGTGTTAGAGCGCTTTCTTGAGTCTTAGATTAATATGTCGAGCACTTTTGCTCGCCGTGATTCTTGGGGTTGCGGGATGTCAATTAACCTCAAGATCAACTGCGATAGATTCCCCAACTTTTGTTGCTGGTAGGCTGGCGATTACAGGGTTCTCGTTGAATCCGTCGTTTAGTCTTGAACAGATAACCTCAGATCAGCAGCGGCTAACCTTCTCTGGTGCTTTTGGATTGGGGCGGGTGGATATGATCTTTACTAGGGGGCAAGCCGTCGAAGGCATTGTTGACGGTGAGACGCTATCCGAAGAAGCGCTGGCAACAAAGCTTTACGAGGCGACCGGGCTAAGCTTGCCCCTAGCGGGTCTGCCGGATTGGATTATGGGTAGGCCCTTTAGTGGCGTGCCCCACCAGGTAATACCGAATGGGTTTGAGCAGTTGGATTGGCGGTTTCAAGTGATCGAAGACCCTGTTCGCGGACATCCGACTAAAATCCTTGCAGAGCTTGGAGAGCTTGGCGTTGTGCTCGGGATTCGATCATGGCGATAAACACCCAAGTGCACTTGCAGGCACCGGCTAAGATTAACCTTTTTCTCCATGTGCTAGGCCAGAGGGTCGATGGCTATCACGAGTTGCAGTCCGTGTTCAGAACGATCAATTTGTTTGATCAACTCACGATAACCGTGGGTCGTTCCCAAGGCGAAGTTGAGCTGCGCTGTAGTTCGGATCTTGGGCCGGCGGAAGAGAATTTGGCGTACCGAGCGGCCGAGGCCCTTCGTGAGCATGCCTGCGTCGATTTTGGCGCGAGGATTAGTCTGGACAAGTTTATTCCCATTGGAGCCGGACTAGGGGGTGGTAGTAGCGATGCTGCAGCTGTTTTGATAGGTCTTAACACACTTTGGGGGCTAGATTTACCTGATCGAGAATTAAGCCTTTTGGGCGCCAGATTAGGCGCTGATATCCCGTTTTTTATCGAGAGCGGAGATGCCTGGGTCTCTGGCATTGGCGATGAGTTGCAAGCGTTAAATCTTCCAGAGGCTTGGTATGTATTGGTTTACCCTGGTGTCGTGGTGCCAACCGGTCGCATTTTTTCCGATCCGGATTTGACACGCGATAGCGTCCCGAGGACAATAGCGCGCTTTCTGGCAGACCCTAAGCAAGAAAAGTGGCTTAACGATTTGGAAAGGGTAGCGATTGGGCATTATCCAGAGATAGGGCGTGCAAAAAACTGGTTAAGCCGGGAGGGCGCTGTTAAAATGTCTGGCTCAGGCAGCTCGGTATTCGCACAGGTCGAATCTGAGGCCGAGGGGCAAGAGATAGTAAGCCGGTTGCCCAGTGAATGGCGGGGGTTTGTGGTTCAAGCGGGTTGCGTACCGAGCCTTCAGCGCCAAATGACGAAGCAGGTAGCTAGGCCGGGTAGAGATCTAAACGGGGGCGAAGCAAACGATAGCGACATTTTAGGGTAAAGGGCCTTGAAAGTCGGGTAATCAAAGACGCCAAAAGAATAAGGTTAAAAAGCGCCAAAAACTGGCTCTTAAGACCGTCGGTAGTTGGGAAACGAGATAAAGCGCGCTTAAAAAGTTGATAGAAAGATAGCTTAAATTCCGCAAAATAAGAGCTATCGTCAGTGTTTTGGATTGGGGTGTCGCCAAGTTGGTAAGGCACAAGGTTTTGATCCTTGCATGCGGGGGTTCGAGTCCCTCCACCCCAGCCATTTTCTTAGCCTAAGGCGAACCAATACGTGGCTGAACTTAAAATATTTTCAGGTAACGCGCACCCCGTGCTGGGCAGCCGGGTAGCCGATCGGTTACGAATCGACTTAGGGGATGCTCAAGTCGGTCGATTCAGCGATGGTGAAGTCAGTGTGGAAATTATTGAAAATGTCCGTGGTAAAGACGTTTTCGTAATCCAACCAACTTGCACGCCTTGCAATGACAATCTGATGGAACTGATTGTTATGATTGATTGTTTGCACCGGGCTTCGGCTGGCAGGATTACAGCGGTTGTCCCTTATTTTGGCTACGCTAGGCAGGATCGACGAGTGCGATCAGCTCGGGTGCCCATTACAGCCAAGGTGGTTGCGGATATGCTAAGCAGTGCTGGCGTTAGCCGTGTGTTGACGATGGATTTACATGCGGACCAGATCCAAGGCTTCTTCAACGTGCCGGTCGACAATATTTACGCTACGCCGGTGTTGTTGGTTGATATTGAGCGCCGAGTCGAGGTTGGCGCGTATGAAGATGTGATGATTGTATCGCCAGATGTCGGCGGCGTGGTCCGCGCTCGAGCGATTGCCAAGCAACTTAACGATGCTGATTTGGCGATCATTGACAAGCGCCGGCCAAAAGCGAACGAATCAGAGGTAATGCATATCATCGGTGATGTCGCTGGCAGAACCTGTATCTTGGTGGATGATATTGTTGATACGGCAGGGACCTTATGTGCCGCCGCCGCTGCGCTCAAAGCAGAGGGCGCTATCAAAGTCGTCGCATACTGTACTCACGCCGTATTGTCAGGAAAAGCTATCGATAATATAGCTCAAAGTGCGCTCGATGAATTGGTGGTCACCGACACCATACCGCTCAGTGAGGGTGCTCAGGGGCTTAAGCAAATCAGACAACTGACGATTGCAGAAGAATTGGCTGAATCGATTCGTCGGATCAGCAACGAAGAATCTTTAAGCGCTTTGTTTGCAAAACGCATACAACCAGCGCTTTTTTAATCCCCTGGAATAACAGGGACTACTGTCTATTATGCGTGGTCGCAGCGCAAATAGGCCTATCAAGGAGAGCAACATGGCAGCTGAATTCGAGCTACACGCCGAAGTAAGAGCTGACTTAGGGAAAGGTGCGAGCCGCCGCCTACGTCTGCAAGCTGATCTGGTACCGGCCATCATTTATGGTGCCGGCAAGGATCCGCAATCATTATCAATTCCGCACAAGGACTTGGTCAAAGCCACAGAGAACGAGGCATTTTTCTCTCACATTTTGACTATCGACGTAGCCGGCGATAAACAAAACGCGATTGTTAAAGATTTGCAACGTCATCCGTCTAAGAGTCGAATATTGCATGCTGATTTTCAACGTATCATGCTGGATCAAGCGATTTCCGTAGAAGTCCCGTTTCACTTCTTGAACGAGGAAAGTTGCGTGGGCGTCAAGACTGGTGGTGGTCAGATCTCGCACAACATGACCCAGATAACCGTGAGCTGTCTCCCAGGAGACTTGCCTGAATACATCGAGGTAGATCTTTTGACGCTCGAGCTTGGCCAAGCATTGCACATGAGCCAGATTGACTTACCAGAGGGCGTAACCATCCCCGCGTTGGCTCAAGGGGCTGACTATGACCAAGTCGTGGTATCGGTTAATGTCAACAAGCGTGCTGAAGCTGAAAAAGCTGCCGAGAGTGCAGGGGATGCGGATGAAGCGCCTGCTTCAGAGGATTAATCCCTTCTAGCAAGGTCCGAAGCGATGTCGGTCCAACTGATTGTAGGCCTAGGAAATCCAGGCGAAAAATACGCCCACACCCGCCATAATGCGGGTGTGTGGTTTATTAATGCCTTGGCTCGTGCCTATAAGAGCGAATTAAGACTTGAGAAAAAGTTTTTAGGTGCAATCGCCAGTGCGCAAATTGGTCATACCTCGCTGAGATTTTTAGTGCCTAGCACCTACATGAATGAAAGTGGCCGGGCGGTTGCTGCGGTCGCCAATTTTTATCGGATCGATTCTGCCAATATCTTGGTTGCCCATGATGAGCTCGATTTGTCGCCTGGGATAGTGAGATTGAAAAATGGTGGTGGGCTGGCTGGGCATAATGGGCTAAAAGACATCAGTCGAGCCCTTGGCGGTGCTAAAGACTATCATCGATTAAGAATTGGCATTGGGCATCCAGGCGCCGCTAACGCGGTCACCAATTATGTACTGAAACCCCCGAGCGTTAATGATCGAGCATTAATTGATGACGGTCTGTCGAAAGCGCTGGCGGTGATGCCGAGTATCGTCATAGAGGATTGGGAGCCGGCGATGCTCTCATTGCATACTCGGCAGAATCAAAAGGAAAAAGTGTCATCGAGCGATTAGGAGAGAAGGATGGGATTTAAGTGCGGCATAGTCGGGCTGCCCAATGTTGGAAAATCGACGCTATTTAATGCTCTGACCAAGGCGGGTATTGCCGCTGAAAATTTTCCGTTTTGCACGATTGAGCCTAATTCCGGTGTGGTGCCGATGCCGGACCCTCGGTTGGATACAATCGCAGGCTTGGTTAAGCCAGAAAAGGTGATTCCAACTTCTATGGAGTTTGTGGATATCGCGGGGCTTGTGGCGGGAGCTTCCAAGGGCGAGGGCCTAGGTAACCAGTTTCTTGCCAATATTCGAGAAACTGATGCCATCGCGCATGTTGTGCGATGCTTCGAAGATGAAAATGTCACTCACGTATCGGATTCCATTGATCCAGCAAGAGACATTGAGATTATCAACACTGAACTGCAATTGGCGGACTTAGATACGGTTGAGAAAGCCATCGCTAGAGTTCAGCGGGTTGCTAAAAGCGGAAATAAAGAAGCGTTGCAGGAACTGCAACTGTTCGAACAACTGCTCAGTCACATTAACGAGGGTGATCCTGCCCGGACTTTTGAAATCCCGACGGAACAACTTGACCTGATCAGGCAGCTGCACTTGTTAACCATGAAAAAAGTGCTCTATATCGCTAATGTAGATGAGAACGGCTTTGACGATAACCCGCTTCTTGATGCAGTTACCGCCATTGCTGCAAATGAGGCTGCGGAAACGGTTGTGATTTGTAATAAGTTAGAGGCAGAGATCGCAGAGCTTGAGGATGACGAGCGGTTAGAGTTTTTGGCAGATCTTGGTATGAGTGAACCAGGGTTGGATCGTGTTATTCGAGCGGGTTACCGACTTCTCGGCCTGCAAACTTACTTTACAGCCGGGCCTAAGGAAGTGCGCGCTTGGACAGTAAGGCAGGCATCGACAGCGCCCAAAGCCGCTGCCGTTATTCATACCGACTTTGAAAAAGGCTTTATTCGCGCTGAGGTTATCGCCTATGAGGATTTCGTCGCTGGCGGCGGTGAGGCCGGTGCTAAAGAGGCGGGCAAATGGCGGTTAGAAGGTAAAGAATATTTGGTGCAAGATGGCGATGTTATGCACTTTCGGTTTAACGTTTAATGCTTACTCCGCAGCAATGGCTTTCTATCGGTCTGCTACGTCAGGCACTACATTTGGCGGCCCTTTTGTCTGGCCTGTTGCTGCCTTTTGGCGGCGCGCCAGATTACACCGCGACCTGGGATTTACTCTTTAACGGGGTGTTGCCCGCGATGGTGCCAATCTTTCTGATTTTGATTGGATTTGATGTGATGATGTGTAAGGTTCTAAGCGATGGCGCAACTGATACTGAGGCTGCACGTTTAGCGAACATTCTTAAGTGTCATTATTGGGTGGCGGCACCAGTCTTTGCCGCATTTGCAATTTTTATTGCCCCAAGCTTGATGCCGTAATCTCTGCCTTGCTTGACAAAAATATGGCAAGCAACGACAATTTGCGCCGCTTTAAATTGTGGCTACGTAGCTCAGCTGGTTAGAGCACAGCATTCATAATGCTGGGGTCGGTGGTTCAAGTCCACCCGTAGCTACCAACAACTTTTCGGCGCAAAGCGCCGAAAATGTTGAGCCTTCAAGCCGCTCAGAGCGTCAGCGAATTTGCAACGCAAAATCGCGATACAGGCTAAGATTGAGGTGCTACGCTTAATGAGTGGCCAGAAGTTAATGAAACATAAGGTAGCTTGGCCAATCACGAGCGTCAATTTTGGGGAATAAAAGCCAGTTAAATTTGCCCAAAAGTACGATGTTAATTTTAAATAGACTGTCTATAGTATTACGCATTAATGCTTCATGATGTCGCGGTAAAGTTTGCGCTAGAGAAAGTAAGTGAGAACGTGTGATGATTCGGATGCTCGCAGGCCTAGTTTTATTACTGCTGACCACAGAGGTTTTGGCGGTCGCATTTTGCTCTTTACGCGATCCCGTCCAGCAGATTCAAACTATGTATCCAGGATTCACGGGTTATACATCAGAGGTACGAGAACTTAAGCCTTCTGTTGCCAAGTCCTTTATTGACAGAAGTGGCTTGCCCGTCTCTATTCATGCAAAGGAGATCGGGAAACACACCCTTTTCTATGTTCAAGAAGGGCTATCGACGACCGGCTTGGTTCATGTCAGAAGCGAACCTGGTCGATGGGGGCTCATCGAAATAGTCTGGTCGCTGGATATAAATGGGGATATAAAGGATTTCATGTTTCAGCGGTGCCGCGGTGGTGATTGCAAAAATGCTGAAACACAAGCCGTCAAAAGCCGGTTCAAGGGTTTAAATGTTCGAAGTATTGGCGAACTCTTTGACGATGACGGTTCTGTGACCGCATCCCAGCTTCCCATCCAAGGGGACTTTTTTGAGATTTTGGTTAAATCCGCTGCGAAGACGCTGATCTTGACCCAGGCTTTTTGGTCAGTTCCCATGGCCACAGATCCATACAGTACGTAGAGGTCTCCCAATCCTCCTGGTTTGGCTGGCAGTAAAGCGATGCCATCCTGGAAAGCTGAAGCATCTCATAAAATGAAATTGCGATTCAGGAAATTGCTATCTGTGAAACTGAGCGTTCTCGCTCACATCAGCATATTTTCGTTGTCCTTAGTAGTGCCAGCAGCTGTGCTGACAATCCACTTCGCAGATCAAATCAGGGAGTTAGACCGGTTGTTCAGCTCTACAGCAGAGGTTGAGTTGTTAGAGCGAGACGTCGCAATCTTAGACCTTTCAATTCAACAGACACTGGTCCTGAGTGATCTCGTATTTGGGAGTGCGCAGACCTATTTGGTCTATGGAGCGCGAAACCAAATCGACCTTGCTCGAGGCAAGGCTAAACAAATTGCGAGGCTGGGTCTATTAGGCTCTGAAGCGACAAAACTGCTTGACCAAGGGCTACAGCGTCTAGATCGCGAGCATTCGATGGTTCTCACGCTAGATGAAATAGAGTTAAACCAGAGGTTAAGCGTATTTTTACCAGAATATGACCAGGTGAGCGCATCCATCGTTGATCAAATGATGATCTTGCTGCGCGAATCTGAAGCTGCCGTGACTGACAGGCAACTCCTTTCCCAGGCCGGGCGAGACCAGTTTGCGGTGGATCTCGGAATATCAATCCTGATTTATATCGTTTACGTCTTTGTGATTGTCTGGCTTCATCTCCGAGTGCTTTCGATACCGATCAAGCAATTGAGCGAAGCCACGATTGACAGAGCCTACCTTGGAACAAAACCCATCCCTGAGGCAGTAGGTCCTGTCGAATACAAGTCGTTGAATAGAGCATTCCGCGAATACGATGCTCAACTGAGATGGAGGTTAGACGGTGAGCGATTGATTTCTCTCGTGTACGACTCGCTTCGAGAAGTTGAAGATCTAGATGCATTTTCTAAGGTCCTCGAGTCTCTTCTTAGAACTCAGGTCCAGTGTGAGTCAATTGCAGTGGACGGTCTGGCATTGGAAGGTGAATCGATTGATGAACTTCAGGATCGCAGACAGTGGACATCGAGCAATGAATCGTTAGGTGGGGAATCGCAGGAGTCGAGATATGAAACTCTGGAATATCTCTTGGTTATTGATGCAACAAAAAACGTTTCAAGTGCCGATAGTCGGATGGTGGGTTCTCCAATTGGCCAGAAGCGCCATGATTGCAGAATCATTTTGAAACCCTTTAACCGCCCGATGCTCGTCGTAAGGCTGAACGGTTTGGTTTCAGCGCTCGAGAGGAACGCACTGGAGGCTTGGTTTCAACAAGTAGCCGATGCAGTGAACAACCAGCTAAAGCGGCTGACTTTAGAGAGGGAGCTCCAAGCGAGGGTTCAAGAACAAACGAAGGCTTTGGAGGCGCAGATTGAGGAAACAGAAAAAGCCATAGGAGCCAGATCGCGATTTTTTAGCAACATTAGTCATGAATTGAAAACGCCTTTCAACTCGATTTTGGGATTTATTGACATGCTAGAGCAGTCTGTCCAAGGCGAAGATGAAAGAGAGATGGTTCAGCAAATTGCTCACTCGAGCCGTAACCTTTACCGATTATTGAGCGATTATTTGGAGCTTTCGCTAGCCGAGTCTGGAAAAATACTAAGCGATCCCGGGCCTGTCGGGCTCGCTTCTTTTTTTAGGGGGTTAACAGATCAGTTCGCGTCCTGGGCGAGCGGAAGTGCCTTCAAGTTTGATGAAAAGAATCTTCCTGACCCAGACATCGAGGTAGAGACCGATGCGAGACTTTTGACGAGAGTACTGAAAGGGTTAATAGTCTACGCCAGCAGCATCAGTGTCAGTGAATCAATTTCTATGAGCACTGAAATTAAGGCGGCTGGCGAGCAACATGTTGAGCTCTGGATTTATTTCGAGCTACCTGACACTGACAGTGCTGGAACGATGTTTGAGTCCCTGTCTGATCCTTACGACAACAGCGGACGAGTAGGTGACGGAAACCTCATCAATAGTATGGAGTTAGCTGCGGCGGCCATCTATTTCCAGATATTGGGTGGGCGTTTTGATTGGAATTCCGCCTCGTCGATTTGCATGGCTCAGCTTCCGTTGTTTGTGACGACGCCAAGACGCGCAGAAGCGAACGCGCTCGCTATGATCACCGCGTTGAAAGAGGCGCACCCCTTTAAAATGGTAGCTAAGAAACCTAATGAGCTGCCGCGTTCGCTAATTAATTTGATTGAGCGATGTGGCCTGTCCGTCAGCTCAGACACTTCCCAATTAGAAGAGGAAGACGGTGTCTTGATTCGACTCGTGGACCCTTCAGAACGAGCTTTAGTGGACGCCGCCTATCGTGAATCGAATAGTGGTGACGCGGCGTTGCGAGATCGCCACGGCGTTGTTTTCCTCTATAGGCCCGGTGAAGAGGAGATTGCTGAAAGGGGTGACCTTCGGCTATTGGGGATAACAACTTGGCCGACACAAATGACCATGCTGCAACTTCATGAAAGGCTTCGTCACCTGGTTATGCCAGAGCAGCCCTTGGGGAACTAGGGCGACCCAATAGACAGTTTTTGATTCGATATCTAAGAGAGCTTAACCCATTGAAGACCCTTGTTTTAGCAAAGCGTCTAGTACTTTAGTACGAGGTTAAATTTGAGTCGCCGTGATAACTTTTGAAGATTAAGGGTAAAGAAAAGGGGATCAGATTGAAACTGAAGACATTGCTTCTGATTGGTTTATCTTGTTTCGTACTCATAGCGCACAGCGAATTCGTTCACTCGGAGGGATTCGGTGAGGATACGAGGGTTGCGCTTGATGTGAGCTCCCGAGTGAACTGGAACCAAGCATCAAATCAAACGTCCATACTGCACTTTGCGGGCATCGACTTCTTTCGAACCTTCCAACTGAACGGAAAAGACTTTGGGTCGCTGTTATTGCAGCCTTATTTGGTGCGCGCTGTGCGATTGGATCCCCACCCCCGTCTATTCGATGATCCGAATGACACAGCGTTGCAAATCCGAAACTTTTTGTTTCGCTCAGCACCTCTTATGGGCGGCACCACACAATTGTCAGTCGGTCACTTGGAGTTGCCGTTTGGCCTAGAGCGGGAGTTTGAAACCAATCAGACTTTGCAACAGTTCGACAATCAGGTTGACGGTGGTCACAAGGTGGATTGGGGCGTTGGGTTGGACGGATTCGCAGGGGGATTCAAGTACGACCTCGCTCTTACCAGAGGAAGCGGAAATGAGTGGGAAAATGAGGGCTCCCCTCATTTGCTTACAGCGCGTCTTGGAACAGATCCCTCGGCGCCCTACAGCTTTGGACTCACCGTAGTTGACGGTGAGCTATGGACACCTAATGGCGTGACTAGCAGCCGATCCAGATATGCAGTCGATGGGCGATTTGGCATTGGGCAATTCAATCTTAAAGGTCAATTAGCTACCGGTAAAAATCAAAACATCGATGCAAAACGATCTTTTTTTGAGGTCGAATGGGTCTATGGCTATAGTGAGTGGGTACTCTACATGCAAAGAAAAAGTTTAGACCTTGCGAATATGCCCAGCCCACAAACCTCATTGACCTTAGGGGTTAGGTTTGAGCCCACAAACTGGTTACAAATTGATATCGATTCGCTGAAAGATCAGGAAAATATGGGAAGACCGAAAAGAGAGATGATTCGAGCACAGGTGCGGTTCCGGTTCCAATGAAACAAAATATAGTGGCCCCCTCTTGCTTTTGAGGCGGCACGCGGTCAGTCGAGGACGCTTCTTATCGGAAGCAGTCCAACCCGATTCAATTAGAGAGCCCGTATCTCCGTAGCTAAATTTTCAATCCACGCAGAAATACAGCAACAAACTTTTCCAAGCGTTTTTTGTACGCGGCAGTGTCCCTCGCTGAATGCTTCAACCCTGCAGCACTCAAGTTCAGTATTTCCGCCGTTTGCCTCCCGGTTAGCCCGGAGCCTTTAAGGTGTATTGATCCTTCACGAGCGGCTTGACTTAAAGCTTTGCTCAGCATGTTCTGAAAGCGATCATGCGATGCCCTAACAATGTCGCCGCACAACCTGCTGTACTCATCGAAAAGCTCTCCACCATGGATGGAGTGGCTGACCGCTTTTTGAAAAGGCCCATGTCTGGCCATGAGTGCGTTGGTCACTCTTTCTTCTATAGCAAGAGCAGGATTGCACTCGCATGGTTCCGGGAAAAGATGCTGCTCTACTCTGCGTAATGCGCGCTCATGGATGGCCATCGATACCCCGCGGAAGATGTCATCCTTGTTGGTGAAGTAGGAGTAAAGCGATGCTCGAGAGACGCCGAGTCGCTGCGCAATATCCTCCATAGATGTTTTTTGGAATCCGTATTGATTGAACTGCTCGCCTGCCGCGGCAAGGATGGCATCGCGTTTGGTGCTTTGTTTGTTCGGGTGGTTGCTCATTAACTCCAATGATGGGTGCTTTTGAAGATACGCTCAAGTTACCTTTAATTGACAAAAAATATAAATATTGTCAATTTATCAATATAAAGGAATATCGTTGCTGCTAGCTGAGAGCGTTGATTCTCGATGTCAGTGGCGACAAAGATCCTGCGCTAGCAAGCAGAGTTACTCGAAGCCCTATCTTTCAAAGAAGCGTGTGAAGAAGCGATTGAAGAATAGATGGTAAAGAGAAGAGCGAAGGGTGCGGGTTAAAAAACCGGGGGAATGAACAATGAAAGATTTGGCGTTAGCGCTTAGACAGCAGTTCGGCCGTGAAATCGAAATAACCCCGCTGATCGCAGAAGATCGTATGGGGCGTCGCATTCATGGGATCGACCTGACCAAGAAATTATCGGCCTCTCAGGCGGAGCTCATGGTCAGCTTGCTCGATTATTTTAAGATCATCACGTTCCCCGGTCAGCACCAAGAGTCTTTTCAGGTGGGCGATTTGGAGCGCTTGGCCAATCACTTTGGCGCCCCGATTCCGCATCCAAAAAACTACGCCAACTACATTGAGTTTAAAAAGAAGCGAACACCGCTGCGATTGTTGCCCCGAGATGAGCAGACCGCTTCTCGGTGTGATCAAGCTTTTCCAGAGGCCATTCAGTGTCGGCCTGGTGCAGATAGTCCCGCGGTGTACGTGGTGACAAATCTGGTGGGAAGTGGGGCTCACCGCGAGGAGGAGACCGTCGGCGGTCTTCATTGGCACACGGATATTGAGTTTGAGCCGATACCGCTATCCACCAGTATGTTCTATGTGCAGTCCGTCCCAAGCACGAGAAATGGCGTCGAGGGTACTTGGGTGAACGATCAGCCCCGTGAGGAGGGGTTTTATCACCCGGAATCATCAGCCGAGTTGATGGCGCGAAGGAACAAGCTGCCGCTCAATGGTGAAACGGCCTATGCTGACACGGCCGCCGCTTTCGCGGACCTTGACGCTGCCAAACAAGCAGAACTCGAATCGGTGTTGGTCCGCAGGCGGTTACGGGTGGGTGATGAGGGCTGGCTGATTCCACTGGTTTATCAGAATCCACGAACCGGAGAGAAGTCTCTTCACAGTCCTATTTGGGCCTCTCGCGGTAAGAATATCGCCCCCGTTGAAGTGGATGGTTTGTCAGTAGACGAGTCTCGCGCTTACCTTGATGAACTTGAAGCCCACATTTTGCAGCCGAAATATCGATACGATCATCAACACACCCCTGGCGATGTCACCTTGTGGAGTAACTTCTCAACGGTGCACAACGCACCCCCTGCGAAAGCGATCATCAACGATCCCAATGATGCGCGGCTTATGTTCCGAATCAGTTGCAAGGGAGAGCCGTGCTATTCCCTGCCGAGGACAGACAGCGATGCGTGGATCGATCGCAACATATCGCCGCCTTATCGAAGTCCAGAGGCTTTGATAAAACCGTGAGCGGTTCGAGCGGGAGTTACCGACTTTTCTCTGTGGAGCACAGCATTTTCTCAGCAAAAGTTCGAGCGCTGATGCGCTTCAAGCTTGAGCAAGGGGATTTGGGCGCTGGGTTTGAGGATGTGCTGGCCACCCCTCATTTGATTAATCGATGGCTCACACCCAAATCGGGGAGTCCATCACTTCCACAGTTAGAGACACCAGACGGCGGATGGGTGCAAGACAGCAGTGCTATCGTTGACTATTTGGAGAGGACCCATCCCGCCACGTCGGTTGTTCCAGATGCTAAGTTGAGGCCCCGCCAACACCTAGCCTGCTACCTGATCGAGTTGCTCAGCGACGAGTGGTTGATTGTTCCCGCCTGCTGGGAGAGGTGGCACTTTAGCCAGGTGGACAATGAGCCAAATCATCGTCGCTTCAATGAGCAGCAGTGGGGCGCGTTTTTAAAACCGGAGAGCAATGGCAAGGAGCGAAGGCAAGCCGCCGCCACATTTTTTGATCGAGCGTTTGGCATCGACCTGCCGTCGGAGGAGAGAAAAGGGCCTTATCAGGGCCTGGTTGAATTAGGGTGTACGCAGCACACGTTGGACGCGTGGCGACAGTTCCAGGAGGAATTGCTCATGGCGCTTGAGCGCCATCTTGAGCAGCACGACTACGTGCTAGGGGGTCGCCCCTCGCTCGCGGACTTCAGCCTCCTTGGTCCAATTTATGTTCATTTCTGTCGAGATCCCGTTGCCGGGTTTGATCTGCGAACACGCTTTCCTCTGGTTTCCGAATGGGTCGAGCGGACCAACGCGGAGAATTCCCTCAATGCTAGGAAATATGGTCAAAAGTTATACAAAGTCGATGACTCCGGTGCATTAGTCGCTTGTAACGCAACGAGTGATGGCGGCGCGTGGCTCGCAGATGACACGGTGCCTGAGACGGTGATGCCCATCCTTCGCTTGTTCTTCGATGAGATGTGGCCTTACTTATCCGATTCCATTGATGTGTTAACGGATTTCATCGGCAGCGCAGCGCATACGCCAGGTGATGAGCTTCCTCGTAAGACCTTCACGGCGTCCCCCGGATTTGAGGCGCTACAACGAGATCAAGGTGAGTTAACGACACCGTTTTCAATCAAGGGCATGGCTTCACGTCGGATGGTTGTGCCTTATCAAATGTGGATGTTGCAGCGGATGACTTCAGCATTGACTCCCAACCAGATTCCAGTGCTTGAGCGCTGGCTCGGTCAATTTTCCCGAGGGAAAGATCTCCTGGTTCTAAAAGAGAGACTCAAAAGGTGTGCCGTAGAAAAGCGAGGTGGATTGCTCTTTTCTCGGGATCCTACTTAAAAAAAGTGGCGACGAGTTTCCCCGCTGCTCGGTCAAGCGCCCCCCCTTATCGCTGGCGCCGGTTCCTATGTCGAAGGAAGGCCATACGGTAACCAGGAGTCTGGCCAGTAAACTGGACAGTGCGATTATAGTGACTCGGTTTCTCGTCTTGGTTTAGGTCCCTCTTGAGCGAGTGCCTTACAGGGCTCGCTTGCAGTTTTTTGATGACCGCGTCGCTCTAAGTCTCTTATTTGGGCAGTGTTATAGCCCGAGCTCCCGTTTAGCGAGAATGTTCCGCTGTATCTCATTAGACCCTGCATAGATGGTTGCCGCTCGATCATTCAGATAGCGCGGCATGGCGGTGGCCGCCGTTTCGGAACCGATGGGGGTTTCGGGATTGGGAAAATCTCTGACCTTGGGTTGATAAGGTAGCCCGTAGTGGTCGACCGCCTGAAGGACCAGTGTGTCGATGTGTTGCCTCAGTTCGGTTCGCCTAATCTTGAGCACGGATGAAACGGTTCCCACCGATTCGCCTGCGGCAACTGAAGCAAAAACACGGTTCTCAAAGGCCACATATGATTCAAGCTCGATTTCAAGATTGCTCAGCGCGGCGACATAATCGTCATCGCTCAGCAGATCAAAACCCTGTTCAGCATGTTCAGTCAGAAATTGTCGAAGTTGGGTGACCTTCATCATCATGCCTGTCGCAGATTTGCCGGCTCGCTCATGAGTGAGCAGATACTTGGCCACTGACCAGCCGTCATTTTCAGCGCCTAATCTGCCCGTGACGGGCACGCGAGCGTCGTCAAAAAAGACCTGGTTGAATTCATGGTCACCTGACATGGAGATAATGGGCTGGATATTGATGCCAGGGCGATCGAGATCAAACAGTAAGAAGGTAATGCCTTGCTGCGGTGGCCCGGAGTCATCCGTTCGCACCAGACAAAACATTTTGTTGCAGCAATGAGCATGGGTGGTCCAGATTTTGGTGCCATTTAAGATGTAGTCGTCGCCATCGCGCACGGCAGCACATTTCAAGGAGGCAAGATCAGAGCCTGCCCCTGGCTCGGAATACCCTTGAGCCCACCAATCGATGCCTTGCCGGATGCGTGGTAAGTAATGGGACTTTTGGGCATCGGTGGCGTAATGCATGATTGCCGGGGCCACCATTTTGATTCCGTTAGGTGGAATAGAAGGCGCCGAGGCGAGGGTCAGTTCCTGTTGCCAAATGGCGTGTTGTTCCGCTGACCAATCGGTCCCGCCCCACTCGGTAGGCCAAGAGGGAACGGCCCAGCCCTTCTGATCGAGTATTTTCAGCCAAGCCTCAGCGACAGGGCGCTCAGCATAGATACCTGCTTCGAGTCTGCCGGCGCGTTGCAGCTCGGCAGTGAGGTGTTCTGCCAGAAACGTTTGAACTTCATCCCTGAAGTGGTCTAACTCGTTCATAGTGCCATTCCTTTCGCGGTGTGGTTTCCGGTGGATCGAGAAGTGATGGTTAGACCGCTCGTTAGTCTGAGCCCTCAACAAAGGCGTTGTACTCCTGGGCATAGTCGGGGTGCCATCTCGACAGCGCAGGCCGGCCTTCGATGAGGTCATCAGTGTTCCATTGGATCCGCCGTTCGTCCAGGCGCCGAGGCGTATCGTTGTCAGGGCACAAGATAAGGAATGCATCCTTTTGAATTTCTGCCAGCATAAATTCGATGACTTGTTGCGTGGTCCACGCACCGGGCGGCTTCTCCGGAACAAAGCGCTGAATCATGCTGGAATACGTAAGGCCTGGCACCAGTAGGTGTGCATTGACTTGGCACCCCTCGTTTTGCCGTAGCGCGTGAGCAAGGCTTTGGGTGTAGGCCAAGACGCCCGCCTTGGACAGGTTGTAGGCGTAGCCGCCAGGAGGGTTGGTGATTCCTTGCTTTGACCCTGTGTTAATGACGGCGCTAGGCGTGTCTTGCTCGACCATGCCAGGCAGAAAAGCATGACAGCCGTGAATGATGCCCCAGAGGTTGATATCGACCTGGGCTTTCCAGCCATCAAGATCCTCCCAGGGCAGGCCCCTGGTCACCATGGCGCCCGCGTTATTCATCAAGCAATCCACGCGGCCAAAGCGCGCTAACACTTGATCGCGCACATCGGTCATCGCCGCATAGTCACTCACATCGCAGGTGATCACCATGAGTCTTACGATGATGGGACCACTCATGTGGTACTCAGTCCCATGGAATTCATGGGGCGGCTGGCGGCGCTGGTACCCAAACCAAGGGTCAATCTGACACGGTTTCACGGGGTGTTCTCACGGGGCGGCCTTCCGTACAACAGTAAACTGCGCGAATATGTTGTTCCGCAGAAACCGGTGGAAGAACAAGAGAACCTGAAACCAAAGGTCTATTCGATGACCTGGGCGCAGCGGCTTAAGCGTGTGTTCGCCATCGAGATTGAGAAATGCGAGAAGTGTGGTGGGCCCGTCAGGATCATTGCATCTATAGAGGATCCTGATGTTATTCAGAAGATCCTGAAGCACCTGGGACTGGATCGGCCAGTTGACCCACAAAACCGCTCACCGCCAGTAGACCTGGCCGACCAACAAACGACGCTATTCTGATTTCCGGCACATCGACTACCCATCGATGACGGTTTCGATCGACCAGAGCTTGGATTCTAGAGACATATGGCCGAATTTCTGATGCTCAACTCATTCAACTCGTAGATGAAGCCGCCCGAAAGAGAGTATTGAAAGCAACTCCCAGGGATGACGATACTTTTCTGAATGATGAAAAAGGGTGTTTATTCTTACTAACCTCTGACCCCGTAACTGGAAGCTTATGGTTAGCTTGAACGCGTAAACGCCTTCGATCTAGGCGACGCTTTTGACTATGGCTAGGCTTTCCATCGATTCTGAGGTATAAGAATTCAACAAGTCCGACAATTCAGTGCCAGATATAACGATGGAAAACTCGATTTTCACAAAAGACGGCACTGCTCAAGGCGTCGCCAAACAACGGTTAATCGAATCTTTAGCCGCCGCTGACAAGCGAGTCATCAACGATCCGTACGCCGCGAAATTTGTTTTGGGCGCTGGCCTGATTAAGCTTATGGGTCACCGGTTTTGCGTCTGGTTGGGACAAAGACTTGCGCCAGGTTTTCATGAGCACCTCATTGCGCGCACTCGCTTTATCGATGATCTGATTGAAAAAACGGCCGGGGAGGGTGTCGAACAGTATGTGATTTTGGGCGCCGGGTACGACATGCGAGGCCACCGCCTTCAGTTACCACCTTCGCTCAAAATTTTTGAAGTCGATCAGCTCGAAGTTCAGACAAGAAAGCGCGCTAAGCTCAATGGGGACTCAGCCTATAGAGAAAACGTGATCTATGTCCCCGTCGATTTTTCTTACCAGTCATTAACAGAATCGCTGGTAGCGGCCGGCTTCGAGCAAGACAAATCTACCGTTTTCACGCTCGAGGGCGTCTCTCAATACATCACAAAAGATGCCGTTCGCTCAACGCTCCAGGAACTGTCGCCATTGACTCAAAATGTCCATTCAACCTTTTTTCTATCTTATGTCGATAGACTGCTAAATGATGATCCAAAGGCGTGCTTCGGGCGGGGTTACCCGAATGCTGAAAAACGGGCGAAGAGAATTAAAGATTTATCAGCGAAAGTCGGTGAACCATGGATTTCATTCTACTCAGCAGAGGAAATGCAAAACCTGCTTGCAGAAGGGGGGTATAGCGTTAGACAAGATATCACTATAGATGATCTCAACACCTTGTACTTTAGCCCGGTGGGTAGAGCCCTACCTGAAAACGAGTTGTTCAGACTCGAACATTTTGTCGTCGCAACCAAGCCTTAAGACCTTCGTCGTCGTTTCCGCGCAAGCATTTTAAAGATCCTGAAGCACCTAAAGCACTAAAGCACTCGGACCTAGTTCGATTGGGTGATCCAGAGCTTCGTTCACCGCCGTTAGATCTGAACGACCAACAATCGACGCTATTCTGATTTCCGTGACATCGACTACACATCGATGACGGTCGCGATCTGCCAGAGGCTGACTCAAGAGGCAATGCGCCTATTTCCTGATGCCCAACGCATGCAACCCTTGGCTAAAGTCGCCCGAAAGAGAGGATTAAAAGTAAGTTCTTAGGACAACGATACTTTTCTGAATGATGAAAAAGGGTGTTTATTCTTGCTAACCGCTGTTGATTGTCAGCTCGTTCTGGGCCCGATTTGAAAGCTTTAGGTCAAAATCCCTCGCCCGCAAAGATGAGCGCTAGGTAAGACGTCTTATCCACGACGGCCCGCGCTTCGCTACTTGTCGTTAGGCCCAGTGCGATGAGCAATAAGTGAATTTCTTTAAAATGCTTCAAATTCTTATCGCATTGAATCATTATCAGTGTAGATTTGATGGGAGCTTGTTTGCCGTGTATCGCCCTTTTTCCTCCTGCTTACCCTCTTTGGATCAAACCCTGGACAGAGTTACTTTCTTGCTAGTAGTACTGTTTTTTTCAGTGCTCGCTGCAAATGTTCACGCATCTGACGCAGATTCAGATGGTGTCTTGGATGACACCGCATGGGTGCAGGTGGGGGCGGACATTGTTGGTGAAGCTGAAGGCGACCATTCCGGGAGCAGTATCAAACTGAGTGCGGTGGGCGATGCGATTGCGATTGGGGCGAGGTGGAATGCAGATGGGGGATCTAGAGCCGGTCAGGTCAGGATCTACGGGCAGGATGGTAATACCGCAGATTGGTTTCAGCGCGGCGAGGATATCGATGGCGCAGAAAATAGCTGGAGCGGCGAGGCCATCGCGCTTTCAGACAACGGACGCATAGTCGCTATCAGTGCCCCGAGTTTTGGGCCATTAGGTTCCCCCACCGGCGAAGTTCGGATATACGGCTGGACAGGGGAAGTCTGGCGCCAAGCGGGCCAGACACTAATCGGGGCAGGTGGATCAAACTTTGGTCAGGAGGTTGCCCTTTCTGCAGATGGCACCTTGCTAGCGATCGCCGCGGCAAGGTATAGCGATGAATCGGCAGAGGGTGAATATCAAGGCGCAGTTCACACTTATCTATGGAGTGGAGATGACGAGGCCTGGCAAACCAATGGTCAGTTATTAACGGGTGCTCAGCCGAATCAATATTTCGGTGAGGGCGTTTCGATGTCTCGCGATGGAACGCACTTAGCGGTAGGAAGTCAGTCCCTCGATGATGACGAGGGCGCAGTGCAAGTATTCACCCGTGATGAGGATGGATGGGCACAACGAGGCCAGACTATCGAAATTGTCGGCGCCGGAGGAATTGGGTCAATCATTCAATTGTCTGGAGACGGAGAAGCGCTCGCGATTTCAGCCCCAAGCGCAGATTTTAGTGCTGATAGAGCCGGGCGCCTCTACGTATATCGATGGGATGAAACTGCTGAGCAGTGGGTTGCTGAGGGCTCGCCTATCGATGGTGACGCGGAATCGGATTTTTTCAGTGATGCGGTGGCGATAGCTAGCGACGGCAGGCGCCTCGCTGCCTCATCAAAGTACGGGCAGAGTTCGAGGGGATACACCAAAGTTTTCGACTGGAACGAAACCGCACTTGATTGGGTTCAAGTGGGTGACACCATCGTTGGAGAAGCTGCCTTCGACTACAGCGGCTGGTCCGTCGCCATGACGCCCGACGGCGACCGATTAGCCATTGGCAGTGCTCAACTAAGTACAGGGTCAGGACTGGTTCGGGTATTTGAAGCGCAGATCGACAATTGCGTAGGCATTGCCAATGGCGATCAGCTCGACACCGATGACGATGGTATCGGCGACGCCTGCGATGATGATATCGATGGTGACACCGTCGACAATGCCGCGGAAGAAGTGCAAGGGACCAATCCCCGGCTCCCCGGTGATCAGTATGAGCCCAACGACCGGTTGGTCGACGCGGAGCCGCTCGCGGTGGGTGCGCTCGCACCGACCCAGAGTAATCTCGCTAAACCCTTTGACGTGGACTGGTACAAATTTTCTGCTCGAGTATCGGAAGACGAATTTTCTTCCGAGCCTGCGACCTTGGAACTTCAGTTGCAGCCGTTAGGAGATGGGATCAGTCCAGAGGTCCGCTTTTTTGACGAATCGGGGCTAGAGATCACCGCTGTGCTCACTCAGAACGATACGAACCAACTGCAGACCTACAACCTTGCAGTTGACACTGGAGACGTCATTTTTGCGCGAGTTGCCGACACCAACTGCGATACCTCCGATACTTGCTCGCAGACTAGGGGAGAGGAGGCTGCGTACACAATCTGGATCCCCTTTGCGACGGCCAGTTTTGGCGGCACCGATCTTGCGATTACCCATCCGGGAGTGCGTGGCGCGAGTGGCACCTACGAGGTCGACGTTTCGGTTGTCAATAACGGAGGGCAGTTGGTCGACGATACCGCGAACAATGTGTTGATCGTTACCTACACGCTGCCTGAGCTTGCTCCATCATCGACGTTGCCAGAGGGGTGCGAGCTCGATAATAAGGCCGTCATCTGTTTCAAGGCGGCGCTTACCCAGGGCGACACCATTGATTACACCCTGTCATTTGATGGCGCAGGCGCGTCGTCCGTGCTCGTGACCAGTTCGGTGGCTGCATTTGACGACGCCTTTTCTCGACAGCAGCGTGACGACCGCTATTCCAACAACACCGTTGATGACCGAATACAAGGTGGCGAAACAACCAGTGACGATATTGATGGAGATGGCAGGGTCGCTGCGGTCGATAATTGCCCCGAAGTCGCAAACGCGGATCAATCAGATCTTGATGGTGATTCCCTAGGCGATGCTTGCGATGCCGACGATGATGGAGACCAAGTGGTTGACTCCAAAGACAATTGCCCGCTTGTCACCAATGCCGATCAACTAGATACGGATCTTGATAGCGAAGGTGACGCCTGCGATACCGACGATGATGGTGATGGTGTGCTGGACGATGACGATGATTTCTCCTTGGACCCCGATGAGTCAGTGGATAGCGACGATGATGGTATTGGCGATAACAGTGACGCGGATGATGATAATGACGGCAGTGCAGACGACATCGATAACTGCCCGCTGACAACAAACTCGGACCAAGCAGACAATGACCTCGATGGGCAAGGTGATGCCTGTGACGCCGACGATGATGACGACGGTGTACTAGATGATGACGATGATCTTCCATTCGACGGGACCGAGTCAGTGGATACCGACAATGACGGTATCGGCGATAACAAAGACCCAGATGACGATGACGACGGTGTGCCTGATACCGATGATGATTTGCCGCTCGATGCCAACGAGTCGGTCGATACGGACGGCGACGGCATTGGGAATAACAGCGATCCAGATGACGATGACGACGGTGTGCCTGATACCGATGATGATTTGCCACTCGATGCATCCGACTCTGTTGATACGGATGGCGACGGCATTGGAAATACCAGCGACCCAGATGACGATGGTGACGATGTTCTAGACGACGAGGATGCCTTTCCTTTAGTCAGTTTAGGTAACCGATTAGACACCGATGGTGACGGCGCGCCAGATGATTGTGATGAGAATTGCCAGGCTACGGGTATGACGGCCGACGCGGATGATGACGGGGATGGGGTTGCCGACGCCGATGATGATTTGCCGCTCGATGCCAACGAGTCGGTCGATACTGACGGCGACGGCATTGGGAATAACAGCGATCCAGATGACGATGGCGACGGTGTGCCTGATACCGATGATGATTTGCCGCTCGATGCCACCGAGTCGGTCGATACAGATGGCGACGGCGTGGGCAACGATGCTGATACCGACGATGACGGCGATGGTGTCTCGGACGATCGAGATACCTTTCCTTTGGTGGCGCTGGGCGACCGCTTAGATACCGATGGAGACGGAGCGCCGGATGACTGCGATGAGGAGTGTCAAGGCTTGGGCATGACTGCAGACGCTGACGATGATGGTGATGGTGTGCTTGATGTGCGCGATGGATATCCACTGATCAGTCTTGATGGTCGCCGAGATACCGATGGCGACGGCTTTCCTGATGACTGTGACTCAGTCTGCGAGGCGGAGGGCATGACTGCAGACGCTGATGACGATGGTGATGGCGTTGATGACAGCAACGACGCATTTAGCTCGATCAGCCTTGATGGCCGGCTCGACACTGACGGCGATGGCAGGCCAAACGAGTGCGATGAAGCGTGCCAAGCAGCAGGTATGGCGCCAGATAAGGACGATGACGGTGATGGCGTGCTCGATGACCGTGATGGGTTTCCTTTAATCAGTCTCAATGGGCGGCTCGACACTGACGGTGATGGCATACCCAACGAGTGTGATACATCTTGCCAAGCATCAGGAATGACCGCTGATACTGATGATGATGCTGACGGTGTCGCAGATGACAGCGACGCCTTTCCCCTTGACCCTGCCGAAACAGAAGACTCAGACGGTGATGGGGTTGGCGACAATGCTGATGCATTGCCAAATGATCCAAGCGAGACGACGGATCAAGATGGAGATGGGGTTGGCGATAACAGTGACAACTGCGCGTCGATCTCAAATGTTGATCAAATGGATACTGATGGAGATGGTTTGGGCAATATTTGTGATGCCGATGATGATAGCGATGGGGTGAGTGATGAGGAGGAACTGGCGAATGGTACCGACCCGCTCGATCCACTCGATCCACTGTCCTGTGGCTCAGGATGTTTTACGTTTGATTTAGATGGAGATGGATCGATGGGGGCGCTAACAGACGGACTACTGGCAATTCGTTATTTGTTCGGCTTTGAAGAGGAGGCATTAACCACCGGCGCGACCTCAAGCGAAGCGCTTCGCTTTACTGGCGATTCGATCGCGACTTACATCGAGGGCAATTTATTAGAACTGGATATTGACGGAGATGGTGCGGCAGGACCGCTCACCGATGGACTCCTCCTGATCCGTTATTTGTTCGGCTTTGAAGGCGAGTCATTGGTGGCTGGCGCCATCGGCACCGACGCTACGCGCTCGACGGCGGAATCGATCGAGGAGTACATTGAGCAACGATCTGTTTCCAGTGAGGAATGAGAAAAGGGGCCTTAACGAGCCCGGATCCGGCTGGCTCTGGACTGATGCGGATAGGTCGCCTAAAGCCCAGTTAAAGCTGAGCGTTAATCCCGAGCGCTGATGAGGCAGGGGAGAGGGGGTGAAAAAACTGTCTGTCATTGGGCAGACAGTTTAAAGGGCAAACTGAAGGAATTGAGCGGAGCCTCGTTATAGTGGATCCAAAAACCTATCTTGAGAAATCAAAGCGCACCTTCTGGCGAGTGATGCGAATCGACGCGTTCATCCTCATCGGTTTGATTGCATACCTGATCATCGAAGGTTCATAAAAAAGGCCGCCCGGTGGGCGGCCCTTACTGACTTTTTCGCCTAAGTCAGCCACGAAGGCTTATTCATTGCGATATACATAGGTCGCGTTATAGATGGCTGGATCCTCGCACGTGGCGTATCCATCTCGGTACCCGCGCACTGCATTGCTGCCACCGCCATTCGCTATCCATTCCTCATTGGCCATGAGCTGAGTCGCATTTGCATAAGACACCATGTGCATGAAATGCCCTTGTCTTTCGCCAGAGCCGAGCCTCGGCGCTACGATGTTCCACGCCATGGCTGGACTATCGTCTGCATAGGCCGCTTCCCACGCGTCGTGGCGCTCAACCAGCTGGTCCCACTGAATGTTATCTCGCTTTGCACACCATTCCAGTGACATTAGCCGGTTGGGAGACGCGTCCAATGCGTCAATTTTGGCGACACGATTTTTTGCTCTTGCGAATTTGAACGTGCATTCCGCGACCGCGTTCGACTTCGCCATTAGATTCTGAGCCGACTCAGAGGCCATCCATTTGTCCCAACTCGCGCCGATATCAGGAATAGAACCCATGACGATGTTTAAGTAATCAGCAGCACTATCGCCCGGCATGGCATGGCTGAACATTGGGGTCAGTCTTAACAATGAGATACCTTGAGTGTTGGCAGCAAACTGCTTCCTTGCTTCATTATCCAGCTTCATTACATCACTCATTGTCTTCCCAGGACGCAATTTGCAGACCTCGAACTGAACGCCAAACCACCGATCCAGATCCACCCCGCGCCAACTGTTGTCATGATTATCGCCTGAAACAAACGGTGACACGGTGAGTGCTAACGCAAATACAATAATTGTTCTCATACCTCCTCCTTGGATTGTGTTTTGTGCCTTCACTGGCAGGACCATGTTTGCACTGAAGAGGGGAATTGCCAAGTTATTCCGAAAATGACATAAAAAATTTGATATTGATCCGCGTGAAAAATGGGTAATCCAATTTCTCGTGCTTACGAGAAGTACTTTTTTATGAAGCGAAAGGCCATTCCAATAGAGATTTTGAGATAGTTTTTGAAACTTTAACGGTTCAACCGCCCGTTTCGGAGTGCAGAAAAGGGCGTGCGGCCATCGACTAAAATAAATGATCTGGTAAAAAACTGATGTTTGTGTTTGGGAGTCGCGATGTTAAGCGCCCCACGCAACTAACTGGCGCCACGGTTTTGAGTTGACCACAGCTCTGCATTAAGCCCCGATCTTTCAGAGCTTGGATTCTAGAGACAAATGGCCGAATTTCTAATGCTCAACTTATTTATCTCGTGAAGGAAACCGGGAAAGAGGGGATTACGGAACTTCTAAGGACAACGATACTTTTCTGAATGTTGAAGAAGGGTGTTTATTCTTGCTCGCCCTTTACCCCTTACCCTTTACCCTTTACCCCTCACCCCTCACCCCTCACCCCTCACCGCTAATCCGCACAGCTAATGACGATTGGGCTCTGGAAGCTTTCCTCTTTTTAATGTACAACATTATTTTTAAGGTTAAGACGATACGTAATCGGGATGAAATTTGTTTGCGGTAAACCGAAAGACAATTAAGCAAGAGATCTTTTAAGTCACAGCAAGAGGCTTAGCTTGGTCAGCAGAGGGTATCCGGGAGAGAACGTTCTAAATTTTAAAAAAGGTAGGCTTGACGGATTGGTTGTTGAGCAGCTTGTTGGTTTCGTGATCACGGATGAGGGCGTGTTTGTGACATTTGGGTGTCAGGGGCGCGTTGAACTTGATGCCGGGGTGTTCGAAGGTACGGCTGCGCAGCACTGAAAGCGATGTGAGCAGGCGCGTTTCTTGCGCATAAATTAGGGGC
>Ga0255755_1000464_pt1 | contig 43010 bp, 44 predicted proteins | sample 011ome_18_FD_179955 | JGI IMG/M metagenome (GOLD analysis project Ga0255755, IMG submission 179955) | Coastal salt marsh microbial communities from the Groves Creek Marsh, Skidaway Island, Georgia - 011501BT metaG (version 2) | ecosystem: Environmental > Aquatic > Marine > Intertidal zone > Salt... | reverse complement strand
TTACTTGCATTTGACAATTTCGGGCATAGAGTGGGGTACGGAGGAGGATATTATGACAAGTTTTTGTCTAAATGTCCGCGTGCAATAAAAATTGGGCTTTCTTATTTTGATCCAATTAATAAAATTGAAGATATAAATAGTAAAGATATTAAGCTAGACTATTGTATTACCCCAAATAAAGTTTATAAGTTTTCTGAATAGATTTTTTTATTAAAGAAAAGCATAATTCCTACTCCGATTGAGATTGAAGTATCAGCTATATTAAACACAGGTTCAAAAAAAGTAAACTCATTTCCTCCAAAATATGGAATCCAATCAGGCCACACCCAGGTAAACATCGGAAATTGAAGCATGTCAACCACATGCCCATGAAAAAAAGATTCATATCCATTTCCTGGGCTAAACTGAGCCACATTGTAATAGCTATCGGTAAAGAAATATCCGTAAAATACTGAATCAATTATGTTGCCAATTGCACCAGCTAAAATTAGGGATAAACTGATTGTTAAAAGCTTGCTAGAATGTTGCTTAACACTATTGTAGAGCCAATAAAAAATAAAAGTTACAGCCGCCATTCTGAAAAGAGTTAAAAACAGTTTTCCATCTCTTTCTGAAATAAAAGGCAGGAAATCATTGATAGTTGCTCCCCAGGCCATCCCTTTATTCTCAATAAAAAGTAATTTAAACCATCCCAAATCAAACAATGGTAATTCACCATAAAGAGTAAGAGGAAAATTTAACTTAATATAAACTTTAGAAATTTGATCGACTATTAATATTAGAAAGACAATAATTAAAGATTTATTTAAAGTCATAGTCGGAATATATTAAATAATAGCAGAAGCTATTTTTGCATATTTTTAGCTTCAATGCTTAGTGTAGCATGAGGGACTAGTTCAAGTCTTTTTTTGTTTATTAATTTACCTGTTACCCTGCATACTCCATAGGTTTTATTTTCAATTCTGATCAAAGCTGCCTGTAAGTCTCTTATAAATTTTTCTTGTCTTATCGCAAGTTGAGTATTAGCCTCTTTAGACATTGTTTGAGACCCCTCTTCAAAAGCTTTAAAAGTAGGCGAAGTATCTTCCGTACCATTATCACCATCATTCATATATGCACTTTTAATTAATGCAAGGTCATTTTGAGCTTTTTCAATTTTTCCTTCAATCAAAGATTTAAAATGTTTTAAATCTTTATCAGAATATCTTGTAATTTCCATATCTATTCTATTTTAGTTAAATATAGTTTAGAATTAATATTATCAAATTGTATTTCAACGCCATCCTCAATTGAATCAACAAACTCTAGGCTTTCAGCTAAAGTTTCGTTTAAAATATAATTTTGGTTTTCAAAAATAGCTTTTTCAATTATATTATCCTTCTGAATTTTTAAAATTATTTTATCAGTTACCTGAAGACCAGAGTCTTTTCTCAAAGTTTGTATTTTATTTACTAGTTCACGACAAATACCCTCATTAATTAAACGCTCATTCAATTTAATATCAAGAGCAACCGTTATTCCTTTTTCTGAAGCAACAAGCCAACCCTCTATATCTTCAGAAATAATTTCTAAATCAGTTGGTTCTAAAATTATTTCCTCACCTTCAATATCAATCACAATGGAGTTTCCTAACTCAACTTTTTCAATATCTAAATCATCTAGTTCATTAATATATGCAATTAACTTTGAAAGTTTTTTACCAAGCTTAGGTCCTAAAGTTTTAAAGTTAGGCTTGGCTTTTTTAATTAAAATTCCTGAGGAATTACCAATTAATTCTATCTCTTTAACATTTACCTCAGATTTAATAAGATCAGAAATATCAGAAATTTCTTTCTTTTCTAATTCATTTGAAAAAGGAATCATAACTTTAGATAAAGGTTGTCTAACTTTAATTTTCTCTTTCTTTCTTAAAGATAAAACTAAAGAGCAAATTGTTTGAGCTTTTCTAATTTTGTTCTGAAGGGTTGTATTTATTTCTAAATCATTTGAAACTGGAAAATATTCATGATGAACTGATTCTAATGAGTTTTTTTTAGTACAATTTGTCAAATCCTTATAAAGACGATCCATAAAAAAAGGAGCTATCGGAGAGGATATGATTGAAATTTGAATTAGACATTTATACAAAGTTTGGTATGCGCTAATTTTATCTTGCTCGTAACTACCTTTCCAAAATCTTCTTCTGGAAAGCCTGACATACCAATTACTTAAATAAAGTTGAACGAAGTCAGAAATGGCTCTGGCAGCTTTTGTTGGTTCATAATTTTCATAATGATTATCTACTTCAAAAATCAGTGAATTTAGCTCTGAAATTATCCAGCGATCTAATTCAGGCCTATCAATTAGATTAATTTCTTTTTCTGAATAGTTGAATTTATCTATGTTAGCATAAAGAGCAAAAAATGAGTAAACATTGTAGAGTGTTCCAAAAAACTTTCTTTTGCTTTCTTCTATCCCTTCAATATCAAATTTTAGATTATCCCAAGGATTGGCATTGCTAATCATGTACCATCTAGTTGCATCAGGGCCATAATTTGAAATTGTTTCAAAAGGATCTACCGCATTTCCGAGTCTTTTAGACATTTTTTGTCCGTTTTTGTCTAAAACAAGACCATTAGAAATAACATTTTTATAGGCTACCGAATTAAATACGGTTCCTGCAATTGTGTGAAGTGTGTAAAACCATCCTCTTGTTTGATCAACACCTTCGGCGATATAATCGGCAGGGAAAGCCTCGTTATTTTCAATTTTTGATTTGTTTTCAAAAGGATAATGCCATTGTGCATAGGGCATTGACCCTGAATCAAACCAAACATCGATAAGGTCAGATTCTCTAAACATTTTTTCACCTTCAGGTGAGCAAAGAACAATTTTATCAACTATATTTTTATGAAGATCTATCTTGTTGTAATTAGAACTACTCATATCCTTAGGGTCAAAATCCTTAAAAGGATCCTGTTTCATGTAACCTTTCTCTATTGATTTAGAAATTTCTTTTTTGAGCTCGCTCATTGATCCAATCACTAAAGTCTCTTTAGAGTCAGATGTTTTCCATATTGGAAGAGGTATCCCCCAAAATCTTGATCTTGAAAGATTCCAGTCGTTTGCATTTAAAAGCCAGTTCCCAAACCTACCTTCACCAGTGGATTTTGGTTTCCAATTGATGGTTTTGTTTAAGTCGACTAACTTGTCTTTTTGCTCAGTAACCTTTATAAACCACGAATCCAAAGGGTAATATAAAATTGGCTTGTCTGTTCTCCAGCAATTTGGGTAGCTGTGAACATATTTTTCAACTTTAAATGCACGATTTTCTTCTTTTAATTTGATAGCAATTTCAACATCTACAGATTTTTCAGGAACTTCATTCTTTTCGTAATACTCATTTTTGACATATTTTCCACCTAAAAAACCTAACTCATCTACAAATTTACCTTGTAGATTTACAAGAGGAACCAATTGATTATTTTTATCTAATATTAAAAGTGCAGGTATAGGTGGATTAGCAAGTTTTGCAACTCGTGCATCATCCGCACCAAATGTTGGAGCAGTATGAACAATACCAGTACCGTCTTCAGTTGTTACAAAATCTCCTTCAATTACTCTAAACGCATTTTCTGGATTTTCATGTGGCAAAGGAGACTCATTCCAAATTTGTTCATACTTTATATCAACTAATTCTTTCCCTTTTAAGAACTCATTTACGTAATAAGGGATTTTTTTGTCTTTTTCTGGTTTAAAATCTAAATCAGATATGCTTTTTACTTGTTGAAAGTTGTTTCCAAAAACCTTTGAAACAAGATCTTTAGCTAAAATCACATTTGTAAATTCCTTTGTGTATTGATTAAAAGTTGATATGACAGCATAATCAATTTTTGAGCCAACTGTAAGTGCAGTATTTGAAGGGAGTGTCCATGGAGTAGTTGTCCATGCCAACATAAACAAGTTTTTGTATGGTATTAGAGATTTTGGTAAGGAACTCTCGATTATTTTAAATTGTGCAGTAACTGTTGTATCGCTGACATCCTGGTATGTTCCTGGTTGATTGAGTTCATGAGAACTCAATCCAGTACCAGCCTTTGGAGAATATGGTTGAATAGTGTATCCTTTATAAATAAGTTTTTTATTATAAAGTTCTTTTAATAACCACCAAACAGATTCAATATATTTTGATTCATATGTAATATATGGATCGCTCATATCAACCCAGTAACCCATTTTTCTTGTCAGATCATTCCATACTCCAGTATATTTCATTACAGCCTTTTTACAAGCTTTATTATATTCTTCAATTGAAATTTTCTTACCAATATCTTCCTTTGTAATTCCAAGTTCTTTTTCAACACTAAGCTCAATAGGAAGACCATGCGTATCCCAACCGGCCTTTCTGTTAACTTGAAAGCCTTTTAGAGTTTTGTATCGACAGAAAATATCTTTTATACTACGGGCCATGACATGATGAATTCCGGGCATTCCATTTGCGGAAGGCGGTCCTTCGTAAAAAATAAATTGAGGGGAGTCTTTTCTGAGAGCTATACTTTTTTCAAAAGCTTTATTACTTTCCCAGTCCTCTAGAATTTCAACCGCAAGCTGGGATAAATCCAGTCCATTATATTCTTTAAATTTCATTTCTGATTATCAGATTTTGATAAAAAGCGAAAGTAACTATTTTAGTTCAAATTACAGAACTTAAAAACGATAACTTAAAACAATGTTTAGATTTCGTCCAGGAGCTGATATTCCTGAGGCAAATTCTCTGTAGTGTATGTCAAACAAATTGTCTAAAATTAGCGTAGTTTTAAGGTTTTCAGAAAAGATGTAAGATGAAGATATTTTTAAAACTCCCCAGGAGGGCATTCCATGAAAACCATATTTTAAATCATAAGCTACGGGAGTTTCTTCTAATCCATCTTCACCTCCCAAGCTATATTTGTGGGGAGACTTAGAACCTGAAAATTTGTATGAAATTTCACTTTCAGAATTATCATGACTTAAGTTTAATGTCAATCTTCCAAAAACAGGTGAAATTGATGGTATAAATTGATTTAATTTGGTGTTCTTACCAAAAGTGTAACTAACGTTTCCCTTTAAATACAAGTTCTTTGTAAATGTTTTTCTAAAATCTAATGTTGATCCATAAATATATCCATTTCCTCTGTTAACATTTGCCATAGTTATGACTTCTTCATTGTCAAATAATATGGTTTTAGAGTCACTTGTTGTTACATCATCAATAACTTCAAAAAAATCTCTCATAATATGTTTAGAAATATGAGTGTAGTAAACGTTGAGAGAAAAACCACTTTTTGTTTTATCAGAGAAATTTGTAATTCCAATTTCAGAGTTGTAAGCATATTCAGGTTTAAGTGATGAATTAGGTACAGAAAGAATTCCTTTTTGTTCTCGAATTTTTCCAATATCATCAATATTTGGAGATCTAAAACCGCTTGAAAAGTTTGCATTTAATTTCCATTTATTTTTCGGTCTGTATACAAAACCTATACTAGTTGTTAAAGAAGAATTAGTGGTCGTAACATCATTTAGTTTGGCTTTAATAATTTCGTTGTCATCCCACTTTGCTTCAAGGTGTGTGTTTGTATACCTCATTCCTATATTAATGTTGGAATTTTGTGATATATCTTTTCTTATTTCATAGTACATAGCTGATGTATTATAAGATCCTTTTGCACTTGGATATCTTGTTGGCGTTTCAAAAATTTTATTAGTTTCACTTAAAATCATATCTGATAACACAATGAAGTTTTGTTGATAAGCATCAGAATAAACATTATTTGCAGCAAATTCAAATCCATAAGCTATCGAGGAATTATTAGAAAGAATTTTTTGTAAATCTATGTTTAACGAAAAAATGTCTAATTTTTCTAGTTGATTTGTCCTTAAAAGTTGATTAAACTTCCTTGCATGACGTGATTCTTTTATTTTTTGATAAGCGAACACAATTTTTCTACTATCACTAAGCGTATATTTTCTAGAAGATTTAATTTGAATCGAAGCCAGGGTTCTGTCCTGCGGTCCATAATACCATTCAGCGAATTTATAAGATTGCTCGTTCATTTCATTTAACTTATCATATCTATTTATTTTTGAAGATTTTGATTTTTGAAAATTTAAAACCATGTTTGAAAACTCTGAAATTTTAAAATTAAATTTTTGTAAGAAATCAAATTGATCATAGCCAGTATGTTTCTGAACTTTTGGGTCATTATTTGAAATACTTGACTCATTAAATCTTTCAGGGTCGAGATAATGATTGTCCAATCCCCATGACTTAAAACCATGATTTCTATTGGATCCCATGATTATATCTCCAAACCTAGAAAAAGAAAAATTTGTGTAGCTAGCCCATCTTTTTGAACTATGTTCAATATCAAAATTCTGAACACTATTCTTTAGTCTTGTGTTGTATGAAGACAGTCCATTTACAATCCATTTTTCTGTATTATTCAATCTTGGAGTTTTGGTAAAATAATGAATAACCCCACCAAGAGCATCTGATCCGTAACCTACAGATGATGGCCCAAAAATAATCTCGGTTCTTTCCAGACTGTAAGGGCTTATTGTAATAGAGTTTTGTAGGTGGCCAGATCTGTAAATTGCATTGTTCATTCTTACGCCATCAATAACTAACAAAATTCTATTTGCTTCAAATCCTCTTATTGATGGACTTCCACCACCACCTTGAGATTTTTGGACCCTGATTCCACTTGTATAGGTTAGTAAATCGGCTGAAGTTTGAGGATTATTTAGCATTAATTCATCTGAAGTAAGTACAGAGACTTTTTTCGAAATTTTTTCTTTACTTTCTTTAGTTCTAGCTACGGAAAGAACAACTTCGTTTAGAGCATGAGCGGCTGGTTGCAAGCTAACTATTGAACCTTTTATAGATTTTTTCTGAGTTATTAAATTTTTATAAGAGATATGTCCAAATACCAAAGAATCATTTGAACTAAATGAGCTTAAATCTACTTCACCGTTTACATTAGAAATAACAGACTTTAAGTTTTGTTTGCTAAAAACAGTGGCATTAACAATTTTATTTCCGTTATCAGCATCAATTATAAAAACTTTTTGAGAGAAACAAAAGTTTGTAAAAATTAAAAAAAAGAGAAGATGAGAAAGCTTATTGAAATAACTCATAAAGTATGTTTATAGACTTTGGCCTATTAAAGCCTGGGATGTGAATTTGCATGTATTTAATTAAAAACTCAATTAATTCTCTTCTTTTAGTTATTGAATTTATCTCGATCAATACATCATCAAATTCTGTGCCCAAAAAGGATTTAAAATATTGAACTAATTTACCATTTATGCAAAACTCACTGTGATCATATTCACAAAAAATACCTTCAATCATATTAAAGGCTTCTAATTTATTATCTGATTTTTCAGGAAGTATTCCTAAAAAAGGCAAAAGTTTTACTAAAAAATGGATGTGAAAATTGCTAAAATTATTTGAACTGTCAAGCCAAATCATCGAATTTTTAATAAAATTAAATAATTCGATATTCGCCTCCTCTTCCTTAATAGTTTTTGATAATATTTCTGATAAAAAAAGTACCATTGAATTTTTATAAACATCCAAATGAATTGTTTTATACGCCCTACCGATTTTTGCTGATCTAATTATTTCTAAATTTCCTCTGTTTTTATGGTTTGCATCTATCTCTAAAATTGTTAAAGGTTGAAATAATCCAATGTTTAGAGATTTTTTTTTAGGAGACCTAATGCCTTTTAATAGATAGGATTTTATTCCATCAGATTTCGTATAACATTTTACAATTATACTAGTTTCAGAATACTTAACGTAGTTTAAGGAAATAGATTCTGTTGATACAAGCATTTAAACTACACCTTGAGCTAACATTGCATCAGCTACTTTTATAAATCCAGCAATATTGGCACCCTTTTCATAATCAACCCAACCCTTTTCTTCACCATGAATTAAACAGGATTTATGAATATCGTTCATAATTTCTTTAAGTTTTGAGTCAACTTCGTCCCTGGACCAACTATATCTCAATGAATTTTGAGCCATTTCTAGCCCCGAGACTGCAACACCACCGGCATTGGAAGCTTTTCCAGGAGCATATAAAATTTTATTGAATTTAAAAATCTTTATCGCTTCTGGTGTACAAGGCATGTTAGCTCCCTCACTTACACAAATACAACCATTTTTGATCAGATAACTTGCATCTTGTTCATTTAATTCATTTTGAGTTGCACAAGGAAGAGCAATATCACAAGGAATTTCCCAGGGTGTTTTATTTTTTAAAAACTTAGCTGTTGGATATTTCTTTATATATTCACTTATTCTTCCTCTTTTATTATTTTTTAAGTCCATTATAAAAGCTAACTTTTCTTCATCTATACCATCATTGTCAAAAATTGTCCCTGAGGAATCTGACATTGAAACAACTTTAGCAGAAAGCTGAATACATTTTTCAGCAGCATATTGTGCAACATTTCCTGACCCCGAAATAGTAACGGTTTTTCCAGAAATTGAATCATCAACATGTTTAAGCATGTTCTCTGCAAAATAAACTGTGCCATAGCCAGTTGCTTCAGGCCTAATTAAAGACCCTCCCCAAGACAATCCTTTTCCTGTGAGAACCCCTGTAAATTCTTTTTTAAGTTTTTTGTATTGCCCAAACATGTATCCAATTTCTCTTCCTCCCACACCTATATCTCCGGCTGGAATATCAGTATTAGGACCTATATAGCGGTATAGCTCAGTCATAAAACTTTGACAAAATCTCATAATCTCCCCATCGCTTTTACCTTTTGGATCAAAATCAGATCCACCTTTACCTGCCCCCATTGGGAGGGTTGTTAAACTGTTTTTAAAAACCTGCTCTAAAGCTAAAAATTTTAATATACTTAAGTTAACCGTTGGGTGAAACCTTAACCCGCCTTTGTAAGGGCCAATTGCCGAATTCATTTGAACTCTATAACCACGATTGACTTGAATTTCCCCTTTATCATCAACCCAGTTAACTCTGAACATAAGAACTCTCTCTGGCTCAACCATTCTCATTAGAATATTTTTACCGTGATATATGTCTTTAGAAACAATGTATGGAAGAACGTTTTCAGAAATTTCTCTAACAGCTTGCATAAACTCAGGTTCATTTGAGTTTTTTCTGTTAATTTCTGCTATAAAGTTTTCAATAATTTTTTTCATAATAAAAACAATTATTAAATGATAGAATATGTATCTAAGTTAATCAAATAATTTTTAGAACTAATTGATGGCTTGATTTAAGTCTTGGATTAAATCTTCAGAATCTTCAATCCCTACACTTAGTCTAATCAATGAATCAACAACACCAGTTCTTTCTCTTTCTAACTTAGGAATAGAAGCATGTGTCATTGAAGCCGGATGACCCGCTAAACTTTCAACCCCACCAAGAGATTCAGCAAGAGTAAAAATCTTTAAAGATTCAATGATTTTAATTGATTTTTCATAATCATTTCCTTTTGTAGTAAAAGAAATCATGGCACCGAAATCTTTCATTTGATCTATTGCAATATTATGATTTGTATGAGATTTTAGACCAGGCCAATAAACTTTCTCAATTTTAGGGTGAACATTTAGAAAATTAGCAACAGTATGAGCATTTTCGCAATGCCTTTGCATTCTTACATGCAAGGTTTTTATTCCTCTTAAAGTTAAAAAACTGTCCATAGGACCGCATACAGCACCACTGGCATTTTGGATGAAATAAAGTTTTTCGGAAAGTTCTTTATTATCTACTACCAGTGCACCTAGTACTACGTCACTGTGTCCAGCAAGATATTTTGTAGCTGAATGCATTACAATGTCTGCCCCTAATTTTAAAGGCTGTTGAAGGTATGGAGTTGCAAAAGTATTATCTACACCTAATAAAATTTCATGTTTTTTCGTAATCAAACTTAAAGCAGAAATATCTACCACGTTCATCATGGGATTTGTAGGCGTTTCAACCCAAATTAATTTAGTTTTTTTATTTATAAGTTTTTCAACATTGCTTAAATCTTGCATATTTATAAAATGAAAAACTAACCCGTATTTTTCAAAAATTTTGGTAAACAGTCTGTATGATCCGCCATAAAGATCATTAGTCGAAATTACTTCATCACCAGGCTTAAGTAATTTCAGAACAGCATCGATAGCAGCAAGTCCTGAACCAAAAGCAAGACCATATTTCCCATTTTCAATACTTGCGAGTGAGTTTTCTAAAGCTGTTCTAGTGGGATTGTGAGTTCTACTGTATTCAAAACCTTTGTGGGTTCCAGGACTTTTTTGAGCATAAGTTGATGTCTGGTATATAGGTGGCATAACAGCATTGTATCCTTTTTCCAAAATCTGGCCTCCATGAATAGTTTTTGTATTGAATTTCATTTTATCTTAATTGTTTTATCAAAGATATATTATACATTAAAGTTTTTGTTGGAAATTCTACAAAAACTGTTCAAGAGTTTGAAATTGAACTCTCTAAAAGTTAGTTTAATCTAAATTTCTTTTTTAAAAAATCATTAATACTTAATTTTAAATAAAATAATGTAATGAAAGTTTTAAAATTATCAATTCTTCTTTTAATGTTTATTTTATCAGGATGTGGAAATTCAACAAAACCTGAAGAAAAGTCAATTTATAAAAGAACAAAAACTGAAAAAAAAGAGATCAGGCAGTCTACCAATATTACGCCTGTAGATTTAAATAATAAAGGATTAGGACCAATTAAAGATTATATTTTTGAAACAGAAATTAACCAAACCCTTGCTTCTGAGGGCAAACAAATTTTTAATGCCAAATGTACTGCTTGTCATAATGCCAATAGAAGATTAATAGGTCCAGCAATGAAAGGAATATATGATAGGAGGAGTCCGGAATGGGTAATGAACATTATGCTAAATCCTGATCAAATGCTCAAAGAGGATCCAATTGCTATCGCTTTATTAAAAGAATACAATAACATCATAATGATAAATCAAAATCTTACAGTTGAAGAGGCTGAAAAACTTGCCGAATATTTTAGAACACTTTAGTTATGAAGAATCTTTTGTGCTTTTTATTTTTCATTGGTTACCATGTTATCTATTCTCAAAGTAAATTGACTGAAGTTTGGGAGCCTGTCCCCAATGAAGTAAATTCTTTTTCTGATTCCTCACCCCCAAGTGATGCAATTGTTTTGTTTGACGGTTCTGACTTTTCAAAGTGGGAAACATGGGGCAACAAAGAACCAGGATGGATAATAAATGAAGATGGTTCTATGACAGTTGTAAACGGTAAAGGGTCAATTTTTACTAAAGAATCTTTTGGATCTGTACAGTTACACATAGAATGGCGTACAGGCACACAATATTTAGAAAAGCATAATGATCAAAGCAGATCCAATAGTGGAGTATTTTTACAGAAAAATTATGAAATACAAATTTTAGACAGTTATAAAAACCCAACATATGTAAACGGGCAAGCGGGTTCTGTTTACAAACAACATATTCCTCTTGTTAATGTTTCTAGAAAGCCTGGCGATTGGCAATCATACGATATAATTTTTACTGCTCCAAAATTTAAAAATAAAGAACTTGAAAAACCTGGTTTCTTTACTGTTTTTCACAATGGAGTTCTAATTCAAAACCATGTTGAAATTAAAGGAACTACTACAAATGTTGGAAAACCAAGATACTCTGCTCACGGAGACGCTCCCATAATGTTACAAGATCATTGTTGTATTCCACTAAGCTTTAGAAATATATGGGTAAGGAAATTAGAGTAAGCCCTACTTTTTTGTAAATTTGCATTCATGTTACAATCAATGACCGGATTTGGAAAATCTGCTTATAATTCTGAATTGGGCGAAATCACGATTGAAATAAAATCCTTAAATAGCAAGAATTTAGATATCAGCTTCAATATTCATCCTTTTTTTAAATCTATTGAAAATGAATTAAGATCTTTTTTGTCTTCAGTTTTTTATAGAGGTAAAATAGAATTTAAAATATCACTTTCTTCAGAAGAATCTTTTGCAAAAATTAATAAAAATATTATAAAAGAATATATAAACGAACTTAATTCTGTTGTAAAGGCTGATGAGAGAGAACTTTTAAAAATTGCTGTAAAACTTCCAGACGCTTTTTCTAAACAAAATTTAGAAATTAGTTCCTCTGATAAAAAACAATTGATAAATAAAATTGAAAAGGCATCTGAAGAAGTGATTGATTTTAGAAAAAAAGAAGGTGAGGTTTTAGAAATCGATCTCTTAAATCAGCTACTAGTAATAAAAAATAATCTTGATGAAGTCATCTTATTAGCTCCAAAAAGAATAGAATCCACAAAAAATAGACTTAGAAAAAGTTTAAAGGATTTAGAAATAGAGTTGAATATGGATCGATTTGAGCAAGAGTTAATTTATTATTTAGAAAAATATGATATTAATGAAGAAATAGTGAGACTTGAGAGTCACCTAGATTTTTTTAAAAAAGAAATTACATCCGTTGATGCTCAAAAAGGAAAAAAACTTGGGTTTATAAGTCAAGAAATTGGTAGAGAAATTAATACCATTGGATCAAAAGCGAATTATTCAACTATTCAGGTGCATGTAGTTGAAATGAAAAACAGTCTTGAAAAAATTAAAGAACAACTATTAAATGTTTTATGAAAAATTTTGGTAAATGTATCATTTTTTCAGCCCCATCTGGAAGCGGGAAAACAACTTTAGTTAAAGATTTATTGCATAAAGCTGATCTTAATTTAAGCTTTTCTGTCTCTGCAACTACCAGAAATAAAAGAACTGGAGAAGTTGACGGAAAAGATTATTTTTTTAAATCAAAAAAAGAATTTAACAAATTAATAAAAAATGATTTATTACTTGAGTACGAGGAAGTTTATAAAGATATTTTTTATGGAACTTTAAAAGAAGAAGTATACAAATTATTAAAAATTCAGAATGTGATTTTTGATATTGATGTGGTTGGAGGAATTAAATTAAAAAAATTTTTTAAAGAAGATGCTTTGTCAGTTTTTGTCAAACCACCAAGCATTGATATACTAAAACAAAGATTAGTATCAAGAGACTCAGATTCGTTAAAATCAATTCAGTCAAGAGTTTTAAAAGCAGAATTAGAAATTTTAAGAGAACCAGAGTTTGATTTAACTTTAATAAATGACAATTTGGAAGTTGCAAAAAAGGAGTCTTATGATATTGTTAAAAAATTTTTGATTAATGGATAAAAGTATTGGTTTGTTTTTCGGAACTTTTGATCCTTTACATAATGGACACGTTTCAATTGCTAAATATTTTTTAACTAAACTTAATCTTGATAAAATTTGGCTAGTTATAACCCCACTGAGTCCTTTCAAGAAAGCAAATAAGGTTTCGAACTATTATAAAAGGTTTAAAATTATTGACAGCTACTGCAAAAAAAACGAAAATATTATATGTTCCGATGTAGAATTTAATTTAAACCCACCTTACAATACATCCGAAACACTTGAGTTTTTAACCAAAGAATATCCAGAAAAAGATTTTACAATTATTTTAGGTCAGGATAATTTAAATACCCTTCATTTATGGAGTAATTACAATCTTATTCTAGAACATAAAATATGTGTTTACCCAAGAAAAAGTGAAGTTAATAAAAAGAGCAAATTATTAGATCATCCAAACGTAAACCTTTACGATGCTCCAATCATGGAAATTTCATCAACTTTAATCCGAAATAATATTGAAAAAAACATTTCAATTTCAAATTTAGTACCACAAGAAATTGAGGAAATGTTACTAAATAAGAATAAGGTCTGTTAAATATTTAACCAATTATTAACAATTTGAATCAATTTTTTTATTCAAATTGCACCCCCTTAGTTTAATGAGTAATTTTAAAAAGAAATAAATATTAATATGAGTAAAGAAATTGACATTAAAGAGATAAATAAAATCATAGAAAAAGAGAGCGCTTTTATTGATTTACTATTATTAGAAATAAACAAGGTAATTGTTGGCCAAAAACACATGATTGAAAGACTTTTAATTGGATTATTAGGCCAAGGTCATATTTTACTTGAGGGAGTTCCTGGCCTTGCTAAAACATTAGCAATTAATACTTTAAGTAAAGCAGTAAAGGGTAGTTTTAGTAGAATTCAGTTTACACCTGATTTATTGCCTGCTGATGTTATTGGTACAATGATTTACAACATGAAAGAAAATGATTTTTCAATAAAAAAAGGGCCGATTTTTGCAAATTTTGTTTTAGCGGATGAAATTAACAGAGCTCCTGCTAAAGTGCAATCAGCTCTTTTAGAATCAATGCAAGAAAAACAAGTAACAATAGGTGATTCTACATTCAAGTTAACACCTCCTTTTTTAGTAATGGCTACTCAAAATCCAGTTGAACAAGAGGGTACTTACCCTCTTCCCGAAGCTCAAGTTGATAGGTTTATGCTAAAAACAATTATTGATTATCCAAAGTTAGAGGATGAACAGCTAATAGTTAGAGCAAATATTAATAACAGTTTTGAGAAAGTAAAACCTGTTGTAACGATTAAGCAAATAATAAAAGCCCAAGATTCCGTTAGAATGGTTTATATGGATGAAAAGATTGAAAAGTATATTTTAGATCTTGTATTTGCAACAAGGTATCCTGAAAAATATGGTTTAGACGAATTAAGACCTTTGATTAGTTTTGGAGCTTCACCAAGAGGAAGTATTAATCTTGCTAACGCAGCTAGATGTTACGCATTTATCAAAAGAAGAGGGTATGTTATTCCAGAGGATGTTAGAGCAGTAATTCATGACGTTTTGCGACATAGAATAGGTCTTACTTATGAGGCTGAAGCTGAGAGTATAAACTCTGAAGATATTATAAATAAGATAGTCAATCAGGTCGAAGTACCTTAAAATAACAATCAAGTTTTATTGATTAATTTCAATATTTTGGAAACCAAGGAATTATTAAAAAAAGTCAGAAAAATTGAAATCAAAACCAGAAGATTAAGTAATAATATTTTTGGTGGTGAATATCATAGTGCGTTCAAAGGGAGGGGAATGACTTTCAGTGAGGTTCGAAGTTACCAGTTTGGAGATGATGTAAGAACAATTGATTGGAACGTAACTGCTCGCTATAATGAACCATTTGTCAAAGTTTTTGAAGAAGAAAGGGAACTTACTTTAATGTTAATTGTTGACGTTAGTAGTTCAGCTTTATTTGGAACAGATAGTGCATTAAAAAAAAATATACTAACAGAAATTTCAGCCACTTTAGCCTTTTCAGCTCTCCAAAATAATGATAAAGTTGGATTAATTTTATTTAGTGATCAAATTGAGCTGTATATTCCTCCAAGTAAAGGCAAAACTCACGTGCTAAGAATTATAAGAGAACTTATTGAATTTAAACCTCTTAGTAAAAAAACTGATATTAATTCTGCCCTTGAGTTCTTAAATAAAGTAATGAAAAAGAAATCTATAGCATTTCTTTTATCAGATTTTATTTCTTCAGATTATGAAAAATCTTTAAAAATTGTTTCTAAAAAACATGATTTAACTGGTATTAAAGTCTATGATAAATTAGAGGAGTTTATTCCAAACTTAGGATTGGTACAAATGTTTGATCAGGAATTAGGAGAAATTAAATTAATAGACACTTCTTCAAGTAAAATAAGAAAGAATTATAAAAATCAGATGTCTTTGAATTTTAAAAAATTTAATGATGTTTTTACAAGAAATGGAGCAGGAACTATTAGTTGTAGAACAGATGAAAGTTATATAAAAAAACTTTTAAATTATTTTAAAAATCGTGGTTAGGTTTAAAATAGTATTGATTTTTCTTTTATTAAGCATAAAGGCTGTTTCTCAGTCTTTTGTTATTGAATCCAAAGTGGATACAGATTCTATTAAAGTTGGTGAAGAGATTAAATATGAATTTAGTTTTTCTTTAGACTCAATAGAGAATTTAAATTTTAAACTCCAAAAAATAAACCTGCCTTTTGAAATTCTTGAAGAATATGACTTCGATACAATATTGGCCAATAATAAATATCGTCTAATTAAAAAATATTCAATAACTAGTTTCGAGCCAGGATCATTTCCTCTTATTGCACCTCTAAATATTAATAATCAAATCTTGAGAATCAACGACTCTATTATAGTTAATGTTTCAAGTGTTAAGGTTGATACTGTAAGCAAGAAATTTTTTGATATCAAAAATATTATTGCAGTCGAAAAAAATACTGAAGGATGGTGGAAAAAATATTTTATTGTTATTTCTATTGTCCTTATGGTTTTTTTGCTAATTATAATCTTTAGGCAGTCTAATTGGTTTAAAGACTCAAAAGAAGAGATCACACCACCATTGGAGCAGGCTATAAAAGCATTAAAACTTTTAGAACTGACAGAAAAAAACAACAAGCAGGATTATAAATTGTATTATTCAAAATTGACTGAAATTGTTAAGTCATATTATGAGAAAGAAGTTAAGGTTGATGCAATTGAAAGTACTACTAATGAACTTTTAAATAAATTAGAATTACTTAAAGACTCAGGAAAGTTAGACATTGGTAAAGAAACTTTAAACAATTTTAAATCTGTTCTTAATAATGCAGATTTAGTCAAATTTGCCAAATCTAATCCTGGACTTGATACGGCAGTTCAAGATAAAAAGCTTATAAAATCTATTTTAATTGACACTAAAAAAGCTATTCCTAAGCCAACTGAAGAGGAGTTGTTGAAGAGTGAAATATATCAATTAAAATTAAAAGAGGAGAATCGCAAGAAATTATTAAAAAAAGGATTAAAATGGTTTGGTGTATTTTTTGGGATTTCACTTATAGCCTTAATCTCAATTTTTGGATTACAGGGTACAAAAGATTTTATAATTGGAAATGACACAAAAGATCTATTAAACAAGCAAAATTGGATAGAAAGTAGTTATGGTGCATATCCAATTAACTTGGTAACACCTGATGTTCTAAAAAGATCTAAATCTGATTCTGGTCAATTATTTGAATTTCAAAATTTAGATTATCCTGTCTATATTTCAGTTTTTACAAAGCCATTTTCAGAAGATGAAGATTATCAAGCCTTAATTTTAAACAATCTCAAAAGTAAAAAAGGTTTAAATATTTTAACTCAAGTAGAAGAGTTTTTAACAGAAGAAGGGGCAAAATCTCTAAAGTTTTTTGGATCATTCGATTACGAAAACAATGAACAAGAAAATGTAAAAAAAGAATATACAAGCTTGGTGTTTTCTGAAAATGGAGGTTTACAAGTTGTAACTTTCGTCATGGATAGAAACAATAAATACGCTTCATCTATTTATGAAAGAATTGAAAAATCAATAGAATTTAAAAAACTATGATAATGATAAATGACATAACTTTTTTAAATCCTGAATTTTTGTGGTTTTTAATAATGTTGCTAATTGTAATTGGTTTTGATTTTAGTTTTAAAAAATTAAAAAATTCTAATTTTAAAGTCTCTTCTTTAAAATTTTTAAATCAACCTTCTTTTAAATCAAAAGTTTACCCTTTTTTGATTATACTTAGATACTTGGCAATAACCTTTTTGATAATAGCTTTAGCAAGACCTCAAATTTTAGATGTTTCAGTCCAAACAAAAAAAAGTAGAGGTATAGATATTGTTATGGCCGTTGATGTATCATCAAGTATGTTAGCTCAAGATTTAAAACCCAATAGGTTAGAAGCTTTAAAATCAGTTGCAAAAGAGTTTATTAATGAAAGAGTGAACGATAGGATTGGGCTAGTCGTTTATGCAGGTGAAAGTTATACTAAAACCCCAGTTACATCAGATAAATCTATTATTGTAAATTCATTAAATGAAATTGTTTTTGATGGCATCATTGAGGATGGTACAGCCATTGGAATGGGATTGGCTACATCTGTTAACAGATTGAAAGAAAGTAAAGCGAAAAGTAAAGTTATTATATTACTAACTGATGGTGTTAATAATTCTGGTTTTATAGACCCTAATACATCTGCAAATTTAGCTTTGTCATTTGGGATAAAAACTTATACCATAGGGCTTGGGAGCAATGGAAATGCATTAGCTCCAATTGGCTTAAACTCAGATGGATCATTTAAATACGGTCTAACTAAAGTAGAGATTGATGAAAAACTTTTAAAGACTATTGCAGAGACAACAGGTGGATTATATTTTAGGGCTACTGACAATAAAAAATTGAAAGATATTTATGACGAAATAAACAAATTAGAGAAGACTGAGGTTAAAGAATTTAAGTATACTAATGCAGAAGAAGTTTACAGAATATTTGTTCTTATTTCAATTTCATTAATTCTTTTAGAATGGATTCTTAGGACAACAATATTTAAAAGTTTTATTTAATGTATCAACTTGAAGAAACGTTTTATTTTTATATACTTTTCATAATACCTTTTATGATTGTAGGTTTTATGCTATTGAGTTCATGGAAAAAAAATATCCAAAAAAAATATATTTCAGAAAATTTACTAAAAGTCTTAAGCCCTGATAGATCTACTTTTAAACCAAAAATTAAATTGTTTTTTCTTATTCTTTTTTTACTTTTTTCAACCATTGCATTGGTTAATCCTAAAGTTGGAACGGAACTAAAAACTGTTAAAAGAGAGGGTGTTGATATTGTTTTTGCTCTTGATGTTTCTAAAAGTATGTTAGCTGAAGATATTGCTCCAAATAGATTAGAAAAAGCTAAAAGGATTGTCTCTGAGCTTATAAATACTTTAAACAATGACAGAGTTGGAATAATTGCATATGCCGCATCTGCATTGCCAGTTTTACCTATAACTGATGATTATTCAACTGCAAAAACTTTTTTACAAAGCTTAAACACCGAAATGTTATCTTCACAAGGAACTGCAATAGTAGAGTCCATAAATCTAGCTCAAAAGTTCTTTGATAATGAGGATCAAACCAACAAAGTTTTATGCATACTCTCAGATGGGGAAGATCATGAGATTGGAAATCAAAATATCATTCAATTAGCACAACAATCTGGAATTACAATCATGACTGTAGGTTTAGGAACTCAAAAGGGTTTGCCAATTCCAATTAAAGAAAAAAATATTATAAAATCCTATAAAAAAGATGAAAATGGAGATGTTGTAATAACTAAGCTTAACAAAGACCTATTGAGTTCAATCTCTAGTTCGTCAAACGGGATTTATGTAGATGGGTCAAACACTGAAATTGTTGTAGAATCTATTTTTGAAAGATTAAAAGAAATCGATAAAAAAGAATTTGAATCTAAACAATATGTAGCTTATAAAGATCAATTTCAATGGTTTGTAGGTTTTGCTATTCTTTTTTTATGTTTGGAATTATTCATTTTTGAAAAAAAGACATATTGGGTAAAAAAATTAAATTTATTTAATGAAAAAAGTTAATCTTATAGTTTTGCTTTCATGTTTTGTTAGCTTAAGTGCGCAACAAACTAAAATCAATAAGGAATCTAATAATTTAACATTAGACGGAAATATTGAGTATGTTGAGGATAATTTAATTGAAGCTGAGGCTTTGTATAGAAAATCTATTTCAAAAGACTCGATGAACTTAGCTGCAAAATATAATTTGGGAAATTCGTTTTACTCAAATAAATTAAACGAAGAAGCTTTGAATCAATACCGTTTATCAATTAAAAACTCATACGACAAATCAACACTTCATAAATCCTATCATAATTTAGGGAATCTATACATGCAAAGTGAGGATTATCAAAACGCTATGGATTCTTTTAAAAACGCACTATTAAATAACCCTGAAGACGATGAAACTAGGTATAATTATGTGTTGGCTAAAGAGCTGTTAAAAAATCAGGATAATAACAAAAAGGACGATAAGGATAATAAAAACGATAAGGACAAAAAAGATAATAAAGAAAATAAAAAGGGGGAAGACAAAGAAGATAAGAAGGAAAAAGATAAACAGAAAAACAATAGAAATAATGATACTGACAACAGTGATAATAATAAAAAGCCAAGACAAAATAAAATATCACCTAACCAACTTGAAAATTTACTTAAAGCGATGGATAATGAAGAAAAAAATGTCCTTAAAAAGGTGAATAAAAATAAAATGAAAGGTAAACCTATAAAGAACAAAAAAGATTGGTAGTTTAAATGAAATCAAGAGTTTTTTTTATTGTATTAATATCATTACTGACAATCACAAGGTTGACTTCACAGGAAGAATCTGTAAATTTTGAAGCGCTTGTCAGCAAGAAATCCTTGGGTTTAAATGAAAATCTAAGGGTTGACTTTAAAATGAATAAAGATGGAGATAATTTTAATCCTCCCAGTTTTGAGGGGTTTAGGGTTGTTGGTGGCCCAAACCAATCTGTAAGCAACATGTTTGTGAATGGCAAAAGAACTTTTTCAAAAACCTATTCTTATTTTTTAAGCCCACTTGAAAAAGGTTTAATAACTGTTGGCCAAGCTACAATCGAAATTAATGGAAAGATTTTTAAGACACTTCCTGTTGAAGTTAATGTTAGTGAATCAGTTGAGATTAGTAAAGATCCAAATGATCCAAACTATATTGTAAACGAAAACTTGCATTTAGTTGCAGAAGTATCTAACCCAAAACCTTTTTTAAATGAGGGAATTTCTATTGTTTATAAATTATATTATTCTCCTCAAATTAATGTTACAAATGTTGGAGAAATAGAAACACCTAAATTTGAAAATTTCTGGTCACAAAATATTAAAATTTCAAGGTTACAAATCGAGAGAGGTTCATACAGTGGTGAGAGCTATAATTATGTGACTTGGAAAAAAACTGTTTTATATCCTCAAAAAACAGGAAGATTAGAAATACTTCCTCTTTCACTCGATGTTTCAGTTGATGTTCCTACAAATAGAAGAGACTTCTTTGGCAACAGAATATATAGTCAAGTTTCAAAAAAAATCACTGCTGGAAGAAGAGTTATTCAGGTTCGTGAACTTCCTGATAACGCTCCATCCAGTTTTAATGGAGCTGTTGGAGATTTTGATATCGAACTAACCACTAACAAAACAGACTTGAATGCTTCAGAATCTTTACAGGCTACAATTAAAATATCTGGTAAAGGGAATTTAAAATTATTTTCTCCACCATCAATTGAAGCCCCAAGTTCTCTTGAAAAATATGATCCTGAATACACTGAAAATGTTTCCACAAACTTAGCTGGGATGAATGGAAATATTTCCAATACCTATACCTTAGTCCCGCAGTTCCAAGGCAAGTATCCAATAAGTTCTGTAGATTTTACTTTTTTTAATACTTCATTAAAAAAATATGAGACATTAAAAACTAAAGAAATAATCGTTAATGTTCTTGAAGGACCGACATTGTTGACTGAGAAAGTAGATCCTCAAAATTCTACAACTCCATCTAACATTTTACCGTCAATAAATCCATTTAAGTTTATTAAAACAAAACCTAATCTAGTCAATATCAGTTCTAGTTCTTTTATAAACTCAACCTATTTCTACATAATAATTTTTTTGCCATTTTTTATAATAATTTTAACGGTGATATTTTTCAAATCAAAAAAAATTACAGATTCAGATTTAAAAAAATATAAATCTATTAGTGCAAACAAATTAGCAAGAAAGTATCTGTTTGAAGCAAAGAAAAATTTAGATAAAAAAGACATGTTCTATGTATCTCTTGAAAAAGCAATGCACAATTTCTTAAAATCTAAACTATCAATAGAAACATCTGATTATAGTAAAGAAAGAATTCAAGATTTACTGAAGAATAGGAATGTTGATGATGATACACAAAAATTATTCATTAGATTAATTGAAAATTGTGAATTTGCTAGATATACTCCTGCGTCAAATGTAGCTATAAACAAAGATTACGAAAATGCAGTAAAAGTAATTTCCAAACTCGATAATTTATTATAGAAATGAAAAATTATATTATTCTAATTATTTTGTTTTTTTCTGTAAGTTCATTTTCTCAGTCAAATAATGAAATAATATTTAAAAAGGGCATCGACAATTACAATATTGGTAATTACAATGAATCTATAGAAAACTTCTTAGAAATTATTAAAAATGGGGAACATTCTAAAGAATTATACTTTAATCTTGGGAACTGTTACTATAAAATAAATGATATAGCTAACAGTATTTATTTTTATGAAAAAGCTTTGAAGCTTGATTCAAACGATATAGATATTTATAACAATTTGGCTTTTACTCAAAACATGTTAATAGACAAAATTGATGAGTTACCTGTAAATCAATTATCAAATTTTTTTAATATTATTTCAAATTTTTTCTCAATTAATCATTGGATTTTAATTGGGATAATTTCTCTTTATTTATCTCTAGCTCTTTTCTTACTATATTTTTTTAAAAATGATACGAAATCTAAGAAAAAATATTTCACATTTTCGTCAATATTTTTTTGTATGACAATTATTTCTGTTTTGACTGGACTTATAAAACATGAAAATCAAAAATCTAATATTGAAGCCATAATTTTTGACAAGAAAATCGACTTTAGAACTGAACCAAACTATAGAAGCGAAGTTCAATTTAATTTACATGAGGGAACTAAGGTTCTGATTAAAGAAGAACTTGACGAGTGGGTTTTAGTAGAGCTAACTAACGGTTCTAGTGGATGGTTGAAGCTCAATTCAATTAAAAAGATTGAATAGGTTATTTTCAAAGTCAATAGTTTTCAATAGAAAGTTACCTATCTCTAAACTGTGAGAATAAAAAACAAGTTCTTTTAGATATTTTTCATTAACTAATGAAAATTCTGAATTTAAGCTCTCAAAAAATGATGCGCAAAATACAATTATTAAGATATATTTTAGTCCTCCAAGAATTCCTCCAAAAATCTTGTTAATAAACCCAAGAAATAAAATTTTTACAATTTTTGTCAAAAGTTTAGCTAAAAAAGAAATAGATACTATGATAACAATAAAAGTAAAAGCAAACGAGAATATTTTTAAATAATTACTATCAATTGTTTCTAGTTTTTCTGAGAAATAAATAGTAATAAAATTTAATGTTAAATCTGAGAACTTGAGAGAACCATAAACACCTAAAACAATAGCCAGCAAAGAGCTTAACTCTATTATAAATCCTTTCGAATAGCCTCTGTAAAATCCTAGAAAGATTAAACAAACAATAAAAATATCAATATAGTTCAAGATTTTATTTGCAAATATAGACATATTGTTTTCATCATATTGTAAATTTGAGCTTATGAAGACCGAATATGATTTAAAAGAAAAGTGGAATTTGATTGTCGATCTTATATCGAAAAAGTTTAACGATGGTCAAATCTTGGATATTGAAGGAATTATTTTTTTAATTGGAGTTCAAGAATTAGGGAAACCAACTTTGAAATTTAGCAAGGATCAAAAAATTGATCTTATGCATATAGCAATATGTAAATTACTAGAACCTCTTGGCTATTACAGATTTGATTATGTTGATAATCAGGGTTGGCCTCATTATAAATCAATTGCTAAGCTTCCAAACTTAAAGCCTGGTGAACAAGCTATTTTAATGAAAGAAGCAATAATTAATTATTTTATAGAAAAACAGCTGATTGAATAAATCAAATTGAGTATTTTTGAGACACTATTTTATTAGTTTATGATCGAAGAGATTGAAGGAAAAATTAAAGAGGTTTTAAATTTTTCAAGTAATAGTAGCGAAGAAATTGAAAAGTTTCGTATTGAGTTTCTTGGGAAGAAAGGGCACATATCAAGATATTTCTCTGAATTTAAGAATGTAGATAATTCACAGAAAAAAGAATATGGACTCGCAATAAATAAATTAAAATCATCGACATTAGAAAAAATTGAACAACTAAAACAGACAGTTTCAAAAATTAGTGAGGGACAGTCAGATGATGTTGATTTAACTAGGCCAGCTTCAATTATTGAGCTCGGATCACGCCATCCAATATCAATTATAAGAGACAAAATTATTGATATTTTTTATAAAATAGGATTCAATATTTCGGAAGGTCCAGAAATTGAAGATGATTGGCATAATTTTACAGCTCTCAATCTCCCACCTCATCATCCAGCAAGGGACATGCAAGATACTTTTTTCATAAAAAAAGATCCAGATCTACTTTTAAGAACTCACACATCCTCAGTCCAGATTCGTCATATGGAAAATAATGAGCCTCCTTTCAGAACTATATCACCCGGAAGGGTTTACAGAAACGAAGATATTTCTGCTAGATCTCACTGTTTTTTTCATCAGATCGAGGGTTTATATATTGACGAAAATGTTTCGTTTGCTGACTTAAAACAAACATTACTTTTCTTTACTAGAGAGCTGTTTGGGAAATCTAAAATTAGACTTAGACCCTCTTATTTTCCATTTACTGAACCAAGTGCAGAAGTTGACATTTATTGGGGATTAAATTCAGAAACTGACTATAGAATAACAAAAGGAACTGGATGGCTTGAGATAATGGGATGTGGAATGGTAGACCCTAACGTTTTAGAAAACTGTAAAATAGATTCAAATAAATTCTCTGGTTTTGCCTTTGGTATGGGAATTGAACGTATTGCAATGCTTCTTTATCAAATTGAAGATATTAGAATTCTTTATGAAAATGATATCAGATTTAATAGCCAATTCAAAGATTCAATCTAAATTAATACTTAACTCTTTTATTATTGTTTTTGGTGTTTTCTTTTCGTAAAGAATTTTATATGCTGAGTGAATTATTTTAAAATCCTCTTTTTTATCAGAAATTAGTTCAAATGCATTTTTTGTGGCGTAGTATCCTTCAGCAATCATTGACATTTCAGAAATTGCAGATCTTAAACTGTAGCCTTTTCCAATCATATTGCCCAAGGTTCGGTTTCTACTAAATGATGAATAACATGTAACAAGTAAGTCACCTAAATATTCAGAATCATTAATATCTCTTGTTGTTTTATAAATTTTTAAAACAAATTTTTTCATTTCTCTTACACAACTGCTTATTAATACGCTTTGAAAATTATCTCCATAGCCTAAACCGTGGCATACTCCAGCCATAATTGCATAAACGTTTTTCAACATAGCAGCATATTCAACACCCATAGTATCCTTTGAATATTTTACATTTATATAATTTGAAGACAAAGATTTTGTCATGGCTATCCCAATGTCTTTGTTCTGAGATGCTACAGTTAGATAAGAAAGTTTTTCAAGGGCAACCTCTTCAGCATGACAAGGCCCCGTTATAATTCCAATGTTGGAAGTTGGAACTTTGTAATATTTATTAAGATGTTCGCTGACTATTAAATTAGATTCTGGGATTACCCCCTTTAGAGCTGAGAAGATTTTTTTTTCGCAAAGAATATCTTTTATTTTAAGTAGTTCTAAATCTACAAATGGAGAAGGAATAGCTAGTATTAAAACATCAGACTTTTTGACAACATCAATAATTGATGAACTTGGCTTTATTTTATTTACATTGAGGTTTACAGATCTTAGGTAATTAGAGTTTCGTCCACTTTTATTAAGTGACAAAACGTTTTCTTCATTTCTAATATACCAATTAACACAGTTAACATTTTCGCAAAGCATTTTTACAATTGCAGTTCCCCAACTACCTCCACCTAAAACGGCAATATTTAATTTCATTTTATAAAGATTAACAAAATTTTGGGAATCTTCTATTTAATTTAAAATTAAATTTATAATAAAATTAATATAATTAATAGTTTGGTTTACACTCTCTTTTTAAGAGAGTGTTTTTTTTTACTAAAATCTATTTAGATTGGACAAAAGAATTAAAATAAAACCAATAAAGTAGAAAATTAAAATCCTTAAAAATCTTTTTTTATCTGATCTTGCTTTTTTAAATATAGACCAACCAATCAAAATACTTAAAACACCAATCAAGTTGACAAAAGGATATTTTATTAAGTATGAAAAATAAATAGGTTCATTAAAAATTTTATCAAAATCAAATTGCCACCAATTAAATTTTGGTGATACAAAATATAGTACAATAAGAATAAAGAGTTGAATTACACTAAAAATTAATCCAAACAAAACTATACGTAAGTCGATTGGCTTAAAAATTTTATTTTTTAAAACAGCAAATGAAAATCTGTAAAATGTGTAAAATAAAACCAACAAGCTTAAAATGGTCCATAGTGTAAAAAGCTGCAATATCCAGTTATAAATCATCATTCATATTATAATTAAAATCCACTAGCTTCCAATAATGATTTTGTGTATGTGTTTTTAGGAGACTTAAATAAAGAGTCAGTCTCATCAAAATCTACTATTTGCCCGTTATTTAACACAATTATTCGATCTGTAAAGTATTTTATTACGGGCATGTCATGAGAAATAAAAATGTAAGTAAAGTTAAATTTTTGTTTCAAATCACTTAGTAAATTTAAAACTTCAGCTTGAATAGAAACGTCTAGCGCAGATACAGATTCATCACAAACAATGATTTCAGGATTTAAACCTAAAGCTCTAGCAATCACAATTCTTTGTCTTTGTCCCCCAGAGAATTCTTTTGGATATTTTTCAAAATCAGAACTACTAAGTCCAACTTGACTTAACAATTCTAATGCTTTGTTTTTCATTTCTTTTTTTGTTGAATATAATTTATGAACTATCATAGGTTCAATAATTGAATATCCAATAGAAAGCTCTGGATTTAAAGAAGAGAAAGGATCTTGAAATATTAATTGAATATTTTTTCTGTAAACTGAACTTTTGATTTTAGAAAGTTTTTGATTTTTATAAATTACATCACCACCTTCAGGATTAATTAAGCCTAGGATAACCTTTCCTATCGTTGATTTTCCACTTCCAGATTGCCCAACAATTCCTAAAACCTCTCCTTTGAATAATTCGAAGGAAATGTTTTGTAATATTTTTTCCTTTCCTATAGAAAAATTAATGTTTTGAACTTTTAAAATAGGATTTTGATTATAAATTTTGGAGTGTTGAACTTCTCTCTCTTTTTTACTAATTAACTTGTTCTTTTTTAATGTAGAGGTTAATAGCCTATTTGGTCTATTTTTTTTTGGTGGAGAAGAGTTTATTAGTGTTCGGGTGTATTCATTGGATGGAGAGTTAAATATTTGTTCAGTATTACCACACTCTACAATATTTCCATTTTTTAATACAATTATTTTATCAACAAACTTGGATACTAGGTTTAAATCATGAGAAATAAAAATCACACTCATTTTATATTCAGACTGTAAAGATTTAATTAATGAGATAATCTCATTCTTAACTAAACTATCCAATGCTGTTGTAGGTTCGTCAGCTATTAAAAGTTTTGGATTACAAGCTATGGCTATTGCGATCATGACTCTTTGTTGTTGTCCACCGCTCAATTCGTGAGGGTATTTTTCATAGACTCTTTTGGGAGCCTTTAATTGCACTCTTTCAATAAGATTTAAAACCTTTTTTTTAGCAGATTCTTTACTGCATTTTAAATGATTAGTTAATATTTCTAGAATTTGATCTCCACATTTCATACTTGGATTTAAAGAACTCATCGGTTCTTGAAAAATGATTGAAATTTCCTTACCTCGAATTTTCTCAAAATTTTTATCAGCCAAATTTGACAACTCAGTTCCATTAAAGTTTATTGAGCCCTCAGAAAAAGTATTATTCAAATTAAAAAGATTTAAAATCGACAAAGCAGTTATTGATTTCCCACTTCCAGATTCTCCTACAATTCCAAGCGTTTCATTTTTATTTAGATCAAAAGAAATATTAGATAGAATTTTATTAGCACCAATTTTCAATGATAAGTTTTGGATTGATAAAATCTTTTTATTCATAATAAAACTATTCAATGGTTTTTATCATTTTCAATGATTCTTTAAAATAAACATCAAAATCTTTTGGTCTGTTATTGTTTTTCTCATTATTTCTTTCCCCCAATCTTACAATAATCATATTTTTTTTAGGAACTACAATTACGTATTGTCCCAATATCCCTCTCATAGCAAAAAACTTATTATTATCTATTTCACCAAGCCAAAACCCATAACCATATTCAGGGCTTTGATCAAATCGAGGTTTTATAGAATTAGCAACAAAAGTAGAATCGAGAATTTGCTGTCCTTTCCATTTGCCAAAATCTTTGTAAAGCTTACCAAATCTTGCAAAATCTCTGGCGTTTGAATTAAAACAGCAGTATGCCTTAATACTGTTATTTTTCTTACCATCAATTTGCCATAAAACATTATTTTCAAAGCCTAAGGGATCGACAAACCAGTCTTTCACTAAGTCTGAAATCTTTCTATTTGTTGCCTTCTCAATAGTCATTGATAATAATTGTGTGTTACTACTATAATACTTGAAGCTTTCACCTGACGGCTCTCTAATTTCCCTTGATTTAATCAATTCATTTAATTCGCTAGTAATATAAGATCTTGCAGTAACGCCTAAAATATTAGTATAACTTTCATCCCAGTCCATGCCTGAAGACATGCTTGATAAATCCCCAATTGTTAGTTCGGAAGCAAAACCTTTATTATAACCGTCAATATAATCACCAACTTTATCATTCATTGATTTAAAAAATCCTTTTTCTATAGCTTTGCCCATTGTTGCGGAAACTATACTTTTAGCCATTGAAAAAGAGTTGCTTTGAGAATTTTCATTATAACCATTAAAATATTTCTCATGCCAGATAGAGTCATTTTTAATTATTAAAAAAGCAACAGTTCCAAACTCTTTATGCAAATTTTTTAGTTTTTCAGTCTGAGGAGTTTTATTATAATCATCATGAATTGGCCATTTTTGAGGATCTGAACTTTTAACTATTTCAATATTTTCAAAATATTTATAATCAGTAATATCTGCTTTAGTTCTTTTAATTTTAGCTATGGTGGATGCTAGCTCAGAAAAATATATTATATCAGATTTAAAAATAAATGCAAGAAAAGTGACGCAAAGAAATAATATGAAACTTTTTTTATTTTTCATATTAGCTAAAGTATCAAAATTTAAGAGATTAACTTTATTGCATCTTTGGCAAAGTATGAGGCTATCATGCTTGAGCCTGCTCTTTTCATAGAAACAAGCTGTTCCATCATAACTTGATCGTGATCTAACCATCCTTGTTTGCTTGCAGCTTTTAACATTGAGTATTCGCCACTAACCTGATAAATTGCTATCGGAGCATCAATTGAATTTTTTAGTTCTCTCACAATATCTAGATAAGAAATCCCGGGTTTTACCATAATAATGTCAGCCCCTTCACTGATATCTAATTTTGCTTCACCTACAGCATCAAACCTATTGCAAAAATCCATCTGATAAGTTTTTTTATCTCCAAAGCCTGGCTTCGAATCTAAAGCATCACGAAATGGACCGTAAAAACTTGAGGCATATTTTGCTGAATAACTCATAATTGCAGTATTATGAAACCCGTTTTTTTCAAGTGTATTTCTAATAGACAATATTCTACCATCCATCATATCACTTGGAGCAATTACATCTGCTCCAGCAATGGCGTGAGACAATGCCATTTTAGATAATATTTCATTTGTTTTATCATTAATGATTACTTTGTTTTCAACTATTCCATCATGACCATAAATTGAATATGGATCTAAAGCAACGTCTGTCATTATAGTCATTTCTGGAACAACATTCTTGATCTCTTTTATACCTCTTTGCATCAAGCCATCTGTATTTAAAGCTTCTATACCAGAGTTATCTTTTAAGTTTTCAGGGACTTTTGCAAATAAAAGAACTGCTTGAACTCCTAATTTCCAAAGATCTTTTACTTCTTTACAAATATTGTCCAAGCTATATCTATAATAGTCTGGCATTGAGGATATTTCCTCTTTCACATTTTTGCCCTCAACTAAAAAAAGTGGAACAATAAAGTCGTGAGGATGGATAGTTGACTCTCTTACTAAGTTTCTTAAAGATTCTTTTGATCTAAGTCTTCTGTGTCTGTTTAATGGATACATAGATTTTTATTTAGACCCAATTTTTTGGGGATTTTAATATTTTTATTAATTCTTCTTCCTGACTTCCATTTTTTGGGGAGTAATCATAAACCCATTTGACGTTAGGTGGCATACTAATCAAAATACTTTCAATTCTTCCTTTGGTTTTAAGACCGAATAAAGTTCCTTTATCATGTAAAAGATTGAATTCAACATACCTTCCTCTTCTAATATTTTGCCACTTGATGTTATCATTGTTATAACTTGTATCTTTTCTTTTTTTAACAATAGGTAGATAGGCATTTTTGATGCATTCTCCCATTTGGTTAATAAAAGAGAACCAATCACTTAAAGTCATATTTTTATTTTCTCTACAATAGTCAAAAAATAACCCCCCAACTCCTCTGGCTTCATCGCGATGATCATTCCAAAAGTATTCATCACATTTTCTTTTGTAAGTTTTATAAAAAGTTGGATTAAACTTATCGCAAACTTTTTTACAAGAGTTATGAAAATGAATTACGTCTGATTCAAATAAATAATAAGGTGTAAGGTCAAGTCCTCCCCCAAACCAGCAGTCCTTTATCTTGCCATTTTCATACAATTCAAAGTATCTCAAATTAGCATGAAATGTAGGAACCATAGGGTTTTTTGGGTGAATCACAATACTAATTCCACAAGCAAAAAAATCAGAATTATTTACTTTTAACATTTTAGACATTGATTCAGGTAATTTGCCATGAACTTTGGAAACGTTTACTCCACCTTTTTCAAAAACACTTCCATTTTCAATTACCATTGTGAGTCCGCCTCCACCTTTTTCTCTATGCCAATAGTCACTTTTAAATTTCTCAATTCCATCAATTTTTTCTAATGAAGAGACAATTTCTTTCTGAAGATTATCAATAAAATTTGAGAAATCCTTTTTCATCTTTTTTAAGAATAATTTTTAATTGTATCAACAAAAATCTTAACGTTATCTACAGGTGTGTTAGGTAAAATACCATGGCCTAAATTTGCTATGTATTTTTCCTTTCCAAACTCATTCAACATTTCTTTTGTCAATTTAATTAGTTCATTTTTTGGCGAAAACAGTCTGCTTGGGTCCAAATTTCCTTGAAGAGTTATATTATTACCAGATAAATAACGCGCATTTCTTGCTGAACAAGACCAGTCGATTCCCAGTCCAGAAGCTCCTATTTTTGAGTAGGAGTTTATAGCATGCCAACATCCTTTGGGATATATAATAATTGGCTTTAAAACTTTTAATGCATCATTAATTTCTTTTATGTAGGGGTAAGAAAAAACATTGTAATCACTGTGGGAAAGTACTCCTCCCCATGAATCAAAAATTTGTACTGCATCAACGCCAGCATTTATTTTTCTTTTCAAATAATCTATAGTTATAGATGTAATTTTACTTAATAATTTATGGGCAAGCTCAGGATTTTTAAAACAAAAACTTTTAGCAATGTCAAATGTTTTTGAACCGCTTCCTTGAACCATATAGCATAAAATAGTCCATGGAGATCCAGCAAACCCAATCAAGGGAATGTTTTTAGGAAGTTCTTTTTTTGTCATTTTAACAGCTTGAAAAACATAGTCCAATTTTTCTTCAACATTTGAAATATTTAGGTTAATAACATCAGATTCGTTTCTTACAGGGAATTCAATATATGGTCCAAAGTTGTTTTTCATTTCAACATTGATGCCCATTGCTTGAGGAATGACCAAAATATCACTAAAAATTATAGCAGCGTCTAAACCAATTTGTTTAATAGGCATTAAAGTAATTTCACATGCTAGTTCTGGAGTTTGGCATCTAGTAAAAAAATCATATTTATTTTTTAAAGTCATAAAGTCAGGTAAATATCTTCCTGCTTGTCTCATAATCCACACAGGTGGTCTTTCAACAGTTTCTCCCTTGAGTGCTTTAAGAAATAATGGAGTATTAGTATTTTTCATGCATCATATAATTTAATAGTTTTTTCTATGACATTTTTTATAGTTGGAGTTTGACAAAACAAAACTTTTGAAGAATGCATAGCAGCAAACTTTGCGGTTGTTTTTCCAATACAAATACAATTGGAGTCATTTATATTATTATTTTCTAAAAAACTTTTTATTCCACTTGGGCTATAAAACATTATAGAATCAAATGCTTCATTTATTGTCTTTGAATTTGATAAGTTTTTGTAAACAACTAATTCTTTTAAATCAATATTATTTGAATCAAACGATTCGCTAAAATCATCGTTTTTTAAATTACCCCTACAGAGTATAAACTTTTCTTTATTGGAAAAGTTTATTATATAATTTGCCAACTCTGCTGAGGAGTTATAGCTTTTAAAAACGCTTTGACCGTATTTGCTTAGCAAAGATTTTGTATTTCCTCCAACACAATAAATTCTTTTAAAAGAAAAATTTTTGGCTGTTTTATTCGAAAAAATCGATTTAACAGAATTTTTACTAAAAAAAATCCAACTTTCATCATGATTTGGAAAGGTGAAATTTGTTGTTTCTATTTTTATAAAATCATGTTCCCACAGCTCATATTTATTTTTATTAAATAAATTTTTTAAATCCTGATCTAGATTTTTAGTTGAAAGAATTTTGATTTTTCCCATTACTTTTTTATTTGATAAAGAATTTTATCCCCTCCTTTTTTCATTAAAAGTTTATAGATTTTCAAGTACGCTTTTGAATCATTATGATCAAAATCTTCTTTTATTCGGATTGATTTCTTTCCTTCCAGACAAGTTATTCCAACTTCAAATGTTAACTTTTTCCCATTCATCTTTGCGAAAGATGATATTGGTGAAGAACATCCTCCATCCATTATTTTTAAGAAATTTCTTTCTTGTTGAACACAATGGAATGTTTTTTTACAAGAAATAGAATTTAAAATTTTATTTAAATCTAAATTATCTTTTTTTGATGCTATGGCAACTGCACCTTGAGCAGCTGAGGGTATCATCCAATTTAAAACAGAGTATTTCTTTGGTTTTATTGAAAGCCTATCGAGCCCAGCTTTTGCAAAAATTGCTCCATCCCAATTGTTTTTATTTAATTTATTTATTCGTGTTCCTATATTTCCTCTTAATGGAACTATTTTATGATTAGGGTATTTATTCAACCATTGTGTTTTTCTTCTGATGCTGCTAGTAGCAATTGTTAATGGATCACTTAAATCAATATTTTCATTTTTAAGAATAACAATATCGTATGGATCAGCTCTTTCAAAAATACAATTGATTTCAAGTCCTTTGGCAAGATTGATAGGTACATCTTTCAAGCTATGAACAGCTATATCAACTTTGTTATTTAGTAAAGCTTGATCAAGAGTTTTAGTAAAAACTCCACTCACTCCAAAATCATATAAAGGAGTAATTTGATTTAGATCTCCTTCAGATTTTAACTTGATTATTTGACAACTTATACCTAAGGATAGAAGTTTTTTTTTTGCATAATTTGCTTGCCAAATTGCAAGCTCACTATCTCTTGTGCCTATTCTAATTTTAGTAATCATCGTGATCGAGTTGAAAAATTGTTTTTATTGATTCCAATTCTTCTTCAAAGTCATCACTATCTCTTAAATGATTTGCAACTTGGTTGGTAATTTTTTGAATTAAATGTTCAGATACTTCTTTTACATTGTTGTCATCAAAAGAGGATGTTTTTTTCTTTAGAAGTTTGATTTTATTTTCTTGTATTTTTTTAAGTTTTACTTTTAAAGCATTGACGGTTGGTGCAAATTTTCTGGTCTCTATCCATAGATAATAGTCTTCTACTATTTCCTGTATTATTTTTTGAGCTTCTGGAATGAATTTTTTTCTTTGCTCTAAATTATTATTTGTAACCTTAGATAAATAGTCCAAGTCTAATAAATCTACATTAGAATATTCATTTAGATTTTCATCAACATTTTTTGGAACAGAAAGATCTAATATTATTAATTCCTTAGTTTTTGGAATCATTTCTTTTGTTACAGTTGGAGTTTCACCAGAGGTTGCCACAATAAGTATGTCACTACTTAAAATCACTTCCTTTAAATTAGTGATGTTTTCTACTTTTACTTCAAATTTACCAGCTACAAGCCTTGCTTTATCTTCAGATCTGTTAATAAGGGTTATATGCTTATTTGAAGTATGTTTCACTAAGTTTTCACAAGTATTCCTGCCGATTTTTCCAGCACCAAAAAGTAAGATTTTTTTTGATTTTAAATCATTTACATTGTCAAGTATATATCTTACTGCTGCATAAGAAACAGAGGTTGCTCCAGATGAGATTTTAGTCTCATTTTTTATTCTCTTGCTGGCATGTTTAACCATATTGAAAAGCCTGTTAAAAGCAGGATTAATAGCTTTTAACTTTTTTGACATTAAATAACTGTTGTTTAGTTGAGCAATAATTTCAAAATCACCTAAAATTTGACTGTCAAGTCCTGTACCAACTTTAAAAATATGCTTAACTGCCTTATCACCTTTTATTATGTATCCAAATTTTTTAAAATCGTCAACCGATCCGCATGAAAATTTACATAGTAGATCAATGATCAATTGTGAATCCTTACACGATGAATAAAGTTCAACTCTATTACAGGTAGAATTAACAATAATTGACTTAATTCCCATTTGTAATGAATGTTGAATGAGTTTTTTTGATGTGGAGGGGTTCAAGCTAAACTTTCCTCTTGTAGATGTATCCGCATCTTTGTAGCTAATACCAATGACGATAAAAAAAGGCGCTTTCAAATATTCTTTTTTTACAGCTGTAAAAATAATATTAGACTTAGTTAAAAAATAACTCTAAAGGGTCTATAAATAACGCAATAGGATTTTTAATAAAAAGTGCTGTTAGATTAGTATTTAATTTCATACTTTTACAGAGTTGAATTGAAAATAACATATTTGTAATTTAGAACAATTCTAAATTAAAAAAATATTTTAAATGAGTTTAAAAAATATCGCAAAAGGTACTTTTGAAAGTTTTAAAGTGGAAGACGGTTTAATTTTACTTAAGAGCGCTAATACAAGTACTTCTCAATTAAATTATCAATATAGTATTAGCAAGGATTACATACAATTTCATTTTTGCTTAAAAGGTTTTGCTAATTTTCTTTATAACGAAGGTGCATACATCTTTAGTGTACAACATGAAAATTCTATTTTATTATATAATCCAGACAAAGAATTGCCTATAAACTTGGTGCTTGAGCAAGAAAGTCAGGTCCTATCAATTTTAATTTCAATAAAAAAATTTCATGGCTTGTTTTCTAACGAGGCAGATCAAATTTCATTTTTAAATAATGAAAATGTTGGTAATAAATTATATAAGGAAAAGAAAATTGGCCCAATGATTGCAATTGTCTTAAATCAAATGTTTCAGCAATCTATGGACTCAACAATGTACACTCTATATTTAAGAGGAAAAGTTTTTGAACTTATGAGTTTATATTTTAGTAAAGATAAAGAAATGGACGTTGAGCAATGTCCTTTTTTAGCTGATGACAATAATATTAAGAAGATAAAATTAGCTAAGGAAATAATGATTTCTAGAATGATTGAACCGCCAACATTAACAGAGCTTTCGAATGAAGTTGATATTAGTTTGAAGAAGCTTAAACAGGGTTTCAAACAAGTTTATGGTTCATCAGTTTATTCATTTTTACTTGACTATAAAATGCTAACCTCTAAAAGACTACTGTCTTCTGGGAGTTATAATGTTAATGAGGTTGCACTGAAAGTTGGGTATAGCACAGCTACTCATTTTATAAATGCCTTCAAAAAAAAATTTGGAACTACTCCAAAAAAATATCTAATGTCAATATAAATTAAATAATGAAAGGAGCATTACTTGTAAATCTAGGTTCACCAGATAGTACTGATGTTAAAGATGTAAAAAAATATCTTAAGGAATTTTTAATGGATGAGAGGGTTATTGACGAGCCTCTTTGGTTGAGAACTCTTTTAGTTAAAGGAATTATCCTAAATTTTAGACCTAAAAAATCTGCTAAAGCATATAAAAAAATTTGGTGGGATGAGGGATCACCACTCATTGTATTATCATACAGATTACTTGAAAAAATTCAAAAGATTACTTCAGTTCCAGTTGCTCTTGCAATGCGATATGGCAACCCATCAATAAAAAAAGGAATACAAGAATTAGTGGACAAAGGTGTATCGGAAATCCTGCTTATTCCATTATATCCTCAACACGCTATGGCCTCAACTGAAACAATTTTAGTTCTGGCTGATCAAATAAAAAACGAATTTTTTCCAGAAATTGAATTCACAAATTTACCTGCCTTCTACAATCACAAGGATTATATAAGAGTTTTATCAAACTCAATTCAAAACCATTTATCTGGTAAAGAATGGGATCACATACTTTTTTCTTATCATGGAATTCCAGAAAGGCACATAAGAAAAACTGACATAACAAAATCTCATTGTAAAATTGATCAAAGTTGTTGTCAAACTAGTTCACCAGCTCACAAATACTGTTATAGGCACCAATGTTATGAGACCACAAAACAGGTGGCAGATTACTTAGGTCTAAAGGAAGGGACTTACTCTAGTTCATTTCAATCAAGATTAGCTGGACAACCCTGGCTAAAACCTTACACCGATAAAGTTGTTGAAAATTTTGCTGAAACTGGAACAAAAAAAATGGCTATTGTAACTCCTGCTTTTGTTTCAGATTGTCTTGAAACTCTTGAAGAAATTGCTATGGAAGCAAAAGAAGAGTTTATTGAAAAAGGTGGACATGAGTTTCACGTTGTTCCATGTTTGAATGATGACAAAGAATGGGTTAAGACTTTATCAAGATGGATCGATGAGTGGGCAAACATTAAATAAATTAACTTGGAATATTATAACATCATAAAATCCCTGCACATAATTTTTGTAATTACATGGTTTGCAGGATTATTCTATGTTCCTAGACTATTTATTTATTTTATAGAAGCACACCAAAAGAAAAATGATGAAAAAAAAATCTTAACTGATCAGTTAATTGTAATGATTGAAAGACTATGGTATTTAATCACTTGGCCCTCATCAATTTTAGCTTTAATATTTGGTTTTTGGATGTTACTTTTAGTCCCAGTTTGGATTTATGAAAATTGGATGATTGCAAAATTATTTTTTGTTTTAATTCTAGTTATCTACCATTTAAAAACTCATTACATAGTGAAAGAATTCAAATTGGGAGTTCTAAAGTATTCATCTGATTTTATGAGAATTTGGAATGAGGTCACCAGTGTAATTCTTGTCAGCATTGTTTTTTTAGTGGTTTTAAAAAACAATATTAATTGGTTAAAGTTCACTGTAGGATCACTATTATTTATTTTATTAATATTGGTTTTGATAAAAATTTATAAAAGATTTAGAACTTGAAAAGGTTATTAAACATTAAATCAAATTTATCATTAGGAGCTAGAATTTTTTTAGCTATGACTGTCATTGTTGTGATCACTTTTATTTTAATTTCTTTAATCACAATTCCTCAATTCAAAACTCAGTCTGACAAGTATCATTCAAAGAGACTTGAAAGAAAAGAGGCTCAAATACAAAGAAGTATTGCTTATTTTTCAAAAGAAGCAAGACAATATTTGGACATTGAGCAATTTGATTCAATTTTGTCTGAAAAAATTTATGAAGTTTCCGATGTACAAAGTGTAAAATTTAGCATTTATGATTTAGAGGGTAAATTAATTAATTCTACATTACCTAAAAACGAAATTAACTCAATAGACTCTAATTTATTAGAAAAAATTTTAAATGAAGAAGATTCAAAAATTATAGAAATTACCAAGAAAGATAATGTTCAATACAGATCTTCATACTCTTTGATTATTGATGATAATTTTCAAGCATTATGGATTTTGAATCTTCCGTATTATGATGACGATAACTTGAACTCATATGAACTGGATTCTTTCTTAATTATTCTTGGTGAAGTATATTTTTTCCTATTAATTCTTTCAATCATAATTTCATATTTTGTTTCTCAATATATGACTAAGGCAATTTCTGAAATTGCTTTAAAAATGAAACAAACTAGATTGGATAAGACAAATTCAAAAATTAAAATTATTGCAAGAAGTAAAGAGGTTAATAGTCTTGTGGAATCCTACAATAATATGGTTGAAATGCTTGATAAAAATGTTAAAGAATTATCCCAATCCAACAAAGAAGAGGCATGGAGGCAGATGGCAAAACAAGTAGCCCATGAGATTAAAAATCCTCTAACACCTATGAAATTAAGTGTTCAAAGTTTTGAGAGAAATTTTAAAGAACAAGAAGACAACAATGATAGTAAAGTAAAAGAATTTACTCAAACTATAATTCAACAAATTGACACCATGAGTTCAATCGCTTCAGCTTTTTCAAATTTCGCAGAAATGCCAATTCAAAAAGGAGAAAAAACTAATATTGTTTTAGCTATAAAATTAGCTTTAGAGATTTTTAAGGAGGAAAATATTTTATTCAAATCAGATTCAGAAAAAATAATTGTTGAGATTGATAAACCTCAAATTGTAAGAATCATTACAAACCTTATCAAAAATTCAATACATGCATGTCAAAATATTAAAGTTCCAGAACTTAGAGTTTCAATAATAAAAAAAATAGACATTGTAGAAATTAAGGTTAAAGACAATGGGCATGGCATACCTAAGGAACTAATCTCTAATATTTTTGAACCAAATTTCACAACAAAATCAGGCGGAATGGGACTTGGCCTAGGAATGGTTAAAAATTTAGTAATGTCTTACAATGGAAAAATTGATTTTGATACCAAAATAAATAAAGGGACAACTTTTACAATTACCTTTCCAATCGTAAATTAACAATATTGATTATAAGCTTGTTTTAAGTTTTCGCTAATAATTTCTGATGACCTTCCTTCAATGTGGTGTCGCTCCAGCATATGAACTAACTCGCCATTTTTAAATAGAGCTATGCATGGAGAAGAGGGTGGAAAAGGAATCATTAAGTTTCTTGCAGCATCCGTAGCTTCTTTGTCAACTCCAGCAAAAACAGTAAAAAGTTTTTTTGGTTTTTTTTCATTTTTTAATGAATCTTTAACTCCTGGACGTGCGTTTGCAGCAGCACACCCACAAACCGAATTTACTATTAAAACAGCAGTTTCACTTTTTGGGACGTTGTTAGCCACTTCGTTGGCATCCTTTAATTCAACAAAACCTGCAGAAGTCAAATCTTCTCTCATGGGTTTAACTAATTCGGCTGGATACATATAATCAAATTTAATTCACGCAAATATAATAAACAATCATCAAAACAAGTTGATTATATTGATTATTCATTCGTAAATTTGAACTAAATTTTTTTAGAATGAATAGATGGCTATTTGCTATTTTAGGATATACTTTATTTAGACTTCCGGGAGCTCTTATTGGGTTTTTCCTGGGTTCTTTTTTCTCTCCAAGATCTATAAAAATTTCGAGTAGAGATTTTGAAATAAATCTTCTTGCACTAGCTTCACTAGTTATTAAGGCTGATGGAAAAGTTTCGCAGAAAGAACTTGACTTTGTTAGAGCTTATTTTGTTTCTGCATATGGTAAGAATAGAGCCAATGAGGTTTTTAAAATTTTTAATCAAAACTTTAAAAACAAGGGAATTTCACTAAACAAAATTTCCAATTTGTTTAACCTTGGATTGAATTATGAGAGTAAACTTCAGGTTATACATTTTCTCTTTGGAATTGCTAAAGCAGACGGAAGTATCAGCCAACAAGAAATTAATAAACTATTAGAATTTTCTAATTTATTTAAGCTTTCTTATGCAGATTTTTTGAGTATAAAAGCTATGTTTATTAAAGAAGTAGATAATGATTACAAAATTTTAGAAGTTGATAAATCAGCTTCAGATGAGGAGATAAAAAAATCATACAGATCATTGGCGAAAAAACATCATCCCGATAAAGTACAGCACTTGGGTGAAGCTTATGTAAAAGCTGCTCAAGATAAATTTCAAAAAATTCAAAAAGCTTATCAAAATATAAAAGTTAAAAGAGGCTTTTAGTTATCTTTAAGTAATGTATGATTTGATTTTTTATTTGGAATTAGGATTGTTTCATGTTTTAGATTGGGATGCAATTGACCATATGCTTTTCCTCTCTGCTCTAACAATTGTATACAGTTTTAAAGATTTTAAAAATGTTTTTTGGATTGTTACATCATTTACTTTAGGACATACACTTTCTTTATTTTTGTCCGCATTCGATATTTTAAAGCCTGATTCACAAATTATTGAATTTTTAATTCCAGCTACAATTATATTAACATGTGTATATAATATTATGAATTTAAAGGTAAATTCAAACGTTCTCTTTGAATATACTTTTTCTATAATATTTGGATTAATACATGGCTTTGGTTTTGGAAATTACTTTGAAATGTTAACAGATTCTCTGGATACTAAAATTATTCCATTGTTTGGTTTTGCATTTGGAGTTGAGCTTTCACAACTTGTTGTTGTTTTAGCAATACTGATAGTAAATACTATTTTGATAAAACTTAAAATTATTAATAGGATCAACTACGTTAAAATATGCTCAGCATTAATAATACTATTATCTTTAAATTTAATTTATCAAATGATATAGATGAAAGAATCAAAGCAAAGAAAATATGATATTGCATATTTGAAAATGGCACAAGAGTGGGCAAAGCTTTCGTATTGTAAAAGAAAACAGGTTGGTGCATTAATAGTAAAGGATAAAATGATAATTTCAGATGGATACAATGGCACTCCAACTGGCTTTGAAAATATTTGTGAAGATGAAGATAATTGTACAAAATGGTATGTTCTTCATGCAGAAGCTAACGCAATTATGAAAGTAGCAGCATCAACACAATCCAGTAAGGGTGCGACATTATACATTACAATGTCTCCTTGCAAAGATTGTAGTAAGTTAATTTTTCAATCAGGTATTGTAAGAGTTGTGTATAATATTGAATATAAAGATAAAACAGGAATAGACTTCCTTAGAAAAGCAGGACTTGAGATAGTCCATATCCCTAAAATTTAATCTTGCTTATCCTTAATTTTTTTGGAAACGTATAAAATCAGCATCAGTAAAATTGTACAGCTACATGCTAATGCTCCAATCAGTGCAATTTTACTATCTTCAGAGAATAAATCATCATAGTTTATTTTAGTAATGTTAAATACTAATAATACAAATGCTAGTGTTATAAAGAAAAAGATTTTTTTCATATTAAAATAGACCTTGAATGTTACTGGCAAATAATTTTACAGCAATCGCCATTAAAATTACGCCAAAAATTTTTCTAATTATTCCAATTCCTGACTTTCCGAAAATTCTTTCAATTCTGTCGGAAAATTTTAACACTAAATAAACAAAAAGAATATTTACAATAATTGCAATAATAATATTTATCAATTGAAATTCTGCTCTGAGTGATAGTAATGTCGTTAGTGTTCCAGCACCGGCAATTAAAGGGAATGCAATTGGAACAATTGATGCTGTTTCAGGTGTTTCGTTCTTATAAATTGATATGCCTAAAACCATTTCCAGTGAAATAAAAAATATAACCAGGGCACCAGCAACGGCAAAAGAGTTTACATCAATGCCTATGACGTTTAAGATTTCTTCTCCAATAAACAAAAAAGCAATCATTAGTATTACGGAGAAGGCTGAAGCTTTTTCTGATTGAATGTAGCCAACCTTTTTTTTCAATTCTATTATTATTGGGATACTACCAATAATATCAATAACTGCAAAAAGAATCATTCCAGCAGTAAAAATTTCTTTCAAATTAAACATCCATAAATTTTTTGCAAATATATATTTATATTGAAAAAAACTAATTAACATTTATTTTAATTTTATAGAATGTTTAGGATTGGAAAAACCCTAGTTTCAGAGGAAATTTTAGAAAATAATTTTCATTGTAACATTGAAAAATGTAAAGGAGCTTGTTGTGTTGAAGGAATAGCAGGTGCTCCTTTACAAAAACAAGAAGCCAATTTACTTGCTAAAAATTTTGATAAAATTTCTAAATATATTAGCCCACGAGCAAAAAAAATAGTGAAAAATAATGGCGCATATGTAACCCTTAAAGATGGTAAAATTGAAACTCCACTTGTTGAATCAAAAGCATGTGTATACGTTCATTACGAATCAAATGGTACTCTTTCGTGCGGAATTGAAAAGGCATATAAAAAAGATGAAATAGAATTTAATAAGCCAATTTCTTGTCACCTGTATCCAGTTAGAGTTAAAGAGTATTCAGAATTTACAGCAGTAAATTATCATAAATGGTCAATTTGTTCTGATGCATGTAGTTTGGGTAACGAACTCAAAAAACCTGTTTATGAATTTGTTAAAGAAGCACTAATAAAAAAATTTGGAAACGAATGGTTTTTGGAGCTTGAAAAAATAGCTAAAAACAAAACTCAATAGTTCTCAGATTTTTAATTAGATACTTAAACATATTTAAATTACTAAAAATCAAACTAATATATTTAAAAATCATTCTTAACCATTAAAAATAATGATTTTGAAATTGTTAAGAACTAAGCTTGTTTGTGAATAAATACTGCTTTTATTTTTGGAAACATTTTAGAATCTTTGTGTTAAACAACAACCAAAAATTTTACTAGTTTTTATAATTAAACTTGATTAAAGATGTCTACTGCTGTACCAATTTTAAAAATAAACAACAATATTTAAATCAAATATTGTCCCTGTTTTTTTGGTTCAGATGTAAATGAGAGGGTGTTGAAATAAGATTATTTGTTGTTGAATAATTAACTAGCTAAACTTTTAAGCACTAAAGTTTAGTAAAAATTATACTGTTTTTTTAAAGGGAAAACATCAAAATAAAGATTAAAATTTTATGTTGAAAATTTTGTTAAGAACTTATAAAGTAGCCGTATAAAACTGAATAAATAAAATAGATATTTATATAATAAACGAGAATAAAAAAATTGAACCAAATGAAGATAGATCAAATAATTAAGAGAGATTTCGACATCAAAGCTTTTGACTTAGATAAAATCACAGAAGCTATTCACAAAGCAATGGTGGCAGTAGAA
>Ga0255755_1000463_pt1 | contig 43053 bp, 27 predicted proteins | sample 011ome_18_FD_179955 | JGI IMG/M metagenome (GOLD analysis project Ga0255755, IMG submission 179955) | Coastal salt marsh microbial communities from the Groves Creek Marsh, Skidaway Island, Georgia - 011501BT metaG (version 2) | ecosystem: Environmental > Aquatic > Marine > Intertidal zone > Salt... | reverse complement strand
TCTCTCGACGACGATTGTGTTGACGACGGAAACGACGACAAAAAGTCGAATACTTTCCTCCTTTCCGTCGTTGTTGTCGTTCGAAAAGAGGATGAGATTTGATGTCCGATCGTCTTCGTTTCATCAAAATCATCGTCCGAATCTATGTCTCAGAAGACAGTATTCCTCGGATCTGCCTTCGTCGTTCCAGGAAATCACCATGCCTGCGTTATCGCCGACGATGACGAAAGGCGGCGTGACTTCGTGGCTCGTTTCTGAGGGGCAAAAAGTTTCCGCCGGGGACGTTCTCGCGGAGATTCAAACGGACAAAGCAACCATGGAGATGGAATCGATGGAGGACGGATTCGTGGCGAAAATTTTAATCGAAGCAGGGAGGGAAGATATCGACGTCGGGACGCCTTTGTTAGTCATGGTGGAGGATGAGAAAGATGTGGCGAGCTTTAAGGAGTACGTTGGAGGAAAAGGCGGAGGTGATGATAGCGGCGGTAGTTTTAACGATAGCGGTAGCGAAGCGGAGGAGACGAGAAAAGAGGAGGAGAGAGTAGCGGCGTCGGCGAGCGCGAGCACGTCTTCGTCTTCGTCTTCGTCTTCGTTCGCGACGAGGGGTGCGAACGAGACTCGGGTGTTCATTTCGCCGTTGGCGAGGAAGACAGCGCTGGAAAAAGGCGTGGATTATACGAAGATTCGAGGTAGAGGTCCAAACGGGAGAGTCACGAATTTAGACGTGTTGGAGTACGTCGCCAGCGGCGGCGTGGCCAACGTGAAATCTTCCGCGCAACAACAACAACAACAACAACAACAATCTGCAGGAGAATTCGACGCGTCTATATACTTTCCAGAATACGAAGAGGTGCCAGTTTCTACGATTAAGAAAATAACCGCGAAGAGGCTCACGGAATCGAAGCAAACCGTGCCGCACTTTTATCTCACCGTGGACGTGAACATGGACGCGGTGAATGCCACCCGCGCGCGAATGAACGCGTTGTTAGAGAAGGAAAAAGACGCAAAAAAGATTAGCGTGAACGATTTCGTAGTCAAAGCGTCAGCGGCGGCGCTGAGAGCGGTGCCAGAAGTCAACTCGAGTTGGATGGAGACACACGTGAGACGATACAAGCTCGCGGACGTGTGCGTGGCGGTACAAACGGATAAAGGATTGATGGTCCCCGTCGTGCGTTCGGCGTGTTGCTTGGGATTGAGAGGTATTTCGAGCGAAGTGAAGAGTTTAGCGGAAAAAGCGAAAATGGGAAAATTGCAAGGTAAAGACGTCTCCGGCGGCACGTTTACCGTTTCCAACCTCGGCATGTTTGGCATCAAGCACTTCGCGGCTATCGTCAATCCACCGCAAGCTGGCATTTTAGCCGTCGGCGGGACGAGGAAAGAGATCGTAAAAACGAAGGAAGGGATGTACAAAGAAACGAACGTGATGTCGGCGACGTTGAGTTGCGACCACAGAGCCGTAGATGGCGCGGACGGCGCCAAATGGCTCGGCGCGTTTAAATCGTACATGGAAGACCCGAGCACGATGTTATTGTAATTTATTCGAGCACTACTAAATATCTAACCTAGTATACTATCGTATTGTTCACTTTTTGAAATATTTATCGTTATCGTTCCTCGTAATCGCCGGTCGATCTAAATCCGCGCTCCCTGGAATAACGCTCGGCTCTACAGCCACCGCGTCGACAATGGTCACCACCCCGTCGCCTTCTTTACCAATCACGTACGCCACCTCCACGTCGCATAAAGTGACTCGATACGTATCAAACTTCCTCTCCTCCACTTTTGCCGTCCTCTCCCTGGTACTTCGCACGTCTAATCGCAACGTATCCATCACAAACGCTAAGAAATCGTCCGGGTTTTCGTACAAAGGTCGCCTCTTCTTCCCGCCTTTCTTCGAATCGATTTCAAACCGTTCCTCGTACGCCCGCTTCACCTTCTCCCTCGTCTCCTCCTCCGGACTCGCGAGTTTCACCTCTCCAATCGCCAACGGTTCCCCTCCTTCCTCGCCTTCAATCGCTCTGGTCACCCACTTCGGTGCCGTCGCCTCTGGCACGCTATCGCACCACGGCACGTACGGTTTAATATCCAAAACCGGCGTCCCGTCGACTAAATCGATCCCGCCGAGCGTCACTTCCCCTCGCTCCCAATCGACGCTAATAATTCTCCCTAAACTCAACCCGACCGGTCGCGGTCGATGTGGCGTCCGAGTGGACAAACACCCTCGCTTCTCCCCGTTCAACCTCGGCACGGAGACCAACGCTTTCACCGCGCCTCCGTTCTTCGTCCCGCACGCGTTCGTGTTCGCGTGAAACACGTAAATCACCCACGCGTGAGAATACTCCTCTAACCCTTCCAAGCTTCTTTTCGGGACAAATTCCACGTCAAAATGTAGCCGACACCGCGCGGACGCGACCAACGACCCGCCTTGTCTCGGCGTCCCCGCTCGGCGACTAAAACACGACTGCGCTCTCGCAATCGCCGGTCCAAACTGTTGAGGCGAATTTTGAGAAGTTTTACTCCTCGTCTTCTCATCACCATCATCATCATCATCATCGTTACCATTACCACCAAAACTGCTCGTCGCGTCGAGCACTTTGTGTCTCAGCTGATGTTGTAACCTCACGACCGCGTTCCTCTCCGCCTTGTGTCGATCCTCCAGATGTTTCAGTTTCTCTTTGAGTTGTTTTTCCATTCGTTTCGTCCACTTTTGGTGTTCGGAGATTACGACGGCGATGAGGACGGCAAGAATTCCTCCCCTTCCAAAACCGTGTCGTTCTCGAGAGGAGGAGGAGGAGGAGTCTTGACCACCTCTGTTGTCTCCTCGAAACTGGCGTTTGATCGGCATCGTTTCCGCGCGACACGACGAGTGACGCATTTCCCACAAAAAGATACGACATGTCTCCATTTTATCCAAACAAATCAGAGACATGAAACGCACGCGATACCTCCTCCGCGCCGCCGTGAAAGGCAGCGGAACGCGTCTCAAAAGCACACTCGTTGGTGGAAAGTTATTATCCGGCTCGAAATTCCTCGCCGAGTGCGAACCGTACAAAAGAATCGTCGCGGTTGCCATTCCGTCCGATTTTCGTTCGCGTGACGTTGACGACGCGAAGAAGACGAACGAGAACGAGAACGATAAACCGTGCGCGAATTGCATCGGCATATCCCAAACGAACTTTTACCACTCCTTGGCGGAACCGAAATCAGTCGCCATGGTGCGTTCAAAGACCGGGGTCCCACCGTACGCGACGATCGCGAGGCAACTCCTTCGCATCGCCAAAGAGGAGACACGTCTCGCTGGAGTCCTTTTTATAACCACGGAAAGAGGCGCGGTCGACGAATCGGACGCAACGAGATTTAAAGACGGTATAGTCAAAGAGGCGAAAGAGTTACAACGACAACACCAAGGAGAGAAAGGAGGGACGTGTTTATTAGAGAACGTCCCGATGGGATTTAGCGACGTCGACGACGAGCGAGAAGGGAGTTGGAGAGAACTCGGGAACGCGAGGGAGGAAGAGGAAGGGGAGAGTTGGGCGCCGGCGGCGGCGAGGGCGAGCGCGAGAAGGTTAAGGACGTTTTTAGAGAAGGAGCAAGGCGCGTTGAACACGTTCGGGTGACTCTGCGATTTTTGTCTGAGTCGTCGGCGTCCTCGTCGGGTTGGCTCGAGGGAAGCGACTGCGCGCGTGTATGTATATGATGTAGTATATCTGTAATGTAATAATATAAAGCTTTAAAACGCGGTGTTGTGTACTTGTAAGCACGTGTTTCATATACATGTAACAACCTTCAACCTTTACTTCTCGCTCCAATTGATTTCAAACTCGTCCTCTAAATCCTCCGATTCGTCTTCCTCTTCGTCCTCGTAAAACTCTTGATCTTCCTCGGCGTAAAATCCGTCGTGCATTCGTTCGGTCTCGAAAGGCAGCTCCACCTCGTCGCATTCTCGGTACAAATCTTCTAAATCGTAATACGTTCGAGCGGTTGGTGTAAACACGTGCGCAACGACATCACGACAATCTAAACACGTCCAATCGCCCTGATTGGCGACATTTTTCGGAACTTGCAAGTTGTACGTCTCGTTATTCGCCACGTCTCTCATCTTCGACGTCACCGCGGACATTTGAGGACGATTAAACGCCGTCGCTAAAACGACGTACCTGGCGTAAAAAACCGCCTTAGACACTTGTAACACGCGAATATCCTTCGCTCTCGTGTTATCCGCCTCCACGGCTAATTCCAACGCGAGTCTTCGCGCGATCGCGTCTTGCTCCTCGTCGTCCGCTTCGTCTTTAATCGAGAACGTTTCCTTTACGTAGTAGCTCTCCGTAGTATCGCCATCATCGGTTTCCACGTCGTCCGCGACAACAGCAGCCGCGACGATCAAAGTTTCGCTCTCCTCCTCCGCAACCACCTCCACAAAAGGTTGCGACGACGACGACGATGAGACCGCGTCTCTCAATCTTTGCCTCAACACCGGAACCGTCCCGCTCGCGTCCAAACCTCGCTCCTCGCAATGTCGTACCAAATCTGCTTTCTTCATGGACGAGAGACCGGGAATGGTGTGCGCGGTCGCCCCGCCCCCAGTTGTCGCCGCAGACGCGCGAGTGACCACCGCCGTCTTTTCCGCGCGATCGTGATGAAAGCTTCGAGTCGTTTGATGATGCTTTCTCGTTCGTCTCGTCGTCTGAATCGTCTCCCCGTGACTGCGAGTAACCGCCGCCGTCGGAAATCGATTCGATGGAATTCGAGCGCGATTGCTTCTCGCATTCGCGATGGTACGTCGTTGTGTCGCCGCGAAAGGCTCCGTAAACGACGACCGTCTCGGTGACGACGACGACTCGGACGACGACGTCGAGGCCAAACGGGAGAACTGTACGCGCTGGTTGATGAGTACAGAAACGGCGTTCATTTTGTGTTTCTTTTCTGAAGAGTTTTTGAGGTTTTCCCGAGATCACATTTTGTGTGAGATCTGAGCACTTTTAGCGCAGGCGGGGATGATGATGTCATCGATGATGATGATGATGCGATGTTAAAATCGCAAGCTTTTTTTAGCGGACATTATTGATGACGATGAGGACGCCGCATTCTGCTTCTCCTCCTCCTCCATCTTCTTCTCTTTCTTTGTTTCTTTGTCGCCGGCTTTGTCGCCGACTTTGTCGAACAACTCTTTTCTGGCGTCGCGTAACGTTTGCTCGATGTCCGGGCTGGCTTCCTTGACCAGATGGAAATCGTGCCCGGAGATGTAGAATAAGTCGCAGAAGGAAACGGCTTCGATCGTGGCCGTGGCTGGTGTGTTTAAGAGTAACGAGACTTCGCCAAAGTAGTCGCCTTCGGTGAGGAGGATTTTTGGGCGGGCGCTTTTCCGCGCTTCTTGTTCTTCTTCTTCTTCGTCGTCGTGTACGATGACTTCTACTTCGCCGCGGGAAATGAAATATAACCCAGAGTTCGAATGACCTTTCGTCACGATCAGATCGCCGGGTAATGCCACGATAGAGGTCATTCGGTTCACAATTTCTAAGATACATTTTGCGTTCAAACCTCGAAATATGGGCACGTTTCGTAACATTTCTCGGTGGGCGTGTAATAAGACTTCGTTTCGTAAGCTGATCGGCAAAGTCGCGCAGAAATGCTCGACGCGTTTCTCGTCGATGTCACGGTGTCTCAACCAGACGTATTCAAAATACGATTGCATTTTCAAATGTAACGCGCTCGGTAGTTTCAAGTGTTCGCTGAGATCGGAAACTTGCTCAAATTTTCTCCTTTGTAACTCGTCGCGCCCTACTATGGCCGTGACGAGAGCGGCGACGTTACCTAAGGCGATTATGTATAATACTCCACCCACGAGCATCACAAACGATAGAAATGATAGCGCTTTTAAGGGTAGGATGCTCCCCGGTGAAGAATACGTCTGCAAAGGGTCGTTGGAAAGGATAATCGAAGTAGCGACTTGGTACGCCGCCGCGTATTGCAACGACACGTTATCGTGCAAGTGCACGTATTCTGACGTGCACCACTCGTCGGCCCCTGCTGAACACAAACTGTGCCACGCGCACGCGATCCAATGAAACGAAAGCACCAAAAATAGGAGTATTTTCACCGCGCGAGAATATAATCTCGCGGATTCGTGCAAACTTTGGTACCTCGACTCTAAAAACTTCACCACTCTCGTGATCCTCAACAACCGGGTCAGTTTTAACAAATCCGCGTTCTTCGAGTATTGCGACTGAACGAAAATCTCGAACGGAAAAACCGCCAACAAGTCTAACGCCAACCACGTCTTGACGTACCGCTCGCGAATAACTTTCAAATCAACCACTAACGTCCCTCGGCTCGAATAATACGCCGAATAAAATGTGACGCCAATATCCAGCCAAAAGAACGCATCGACCAAGTACCCGATCGCCTTGGAATACATCGGCTCTTCCTCGTTACCATCGAACCGTAAAAACGCCAGCGCGAACGGCAAAACAATCACCGAATGCCCGACGCACACTAAACTCGCGATATCCCACCAAAACTTAAATCTACTCCTGGGATCGATGTAGAAATGTTTCGCGTGTTTCACCCCGTCCGAACCGTCTTTTATTGGATCGATGATCAAATGATTGGATAACAAATTAGAGCTCCTTCTCCTCCTTCCTTCCTCTCTTTGGCTTTCCATCACTTTGCTCACTGGACTGAGCATCATAAAAACCCTTTAGCGGCGCACTTCTCGCGAAGAGCTCCTCTTCTGGTGATCGCTCGATCGATGAGAATACGCGTAGTCAATGCAAATGTGTTTTATTTTTGTTTGAAATAAAAAAAAACGTTTTTGCAAAAAATGAGAAATTTGAAAGCTTCTGCCACCTGTCTGCAGCAGAGGAAACAAAAAATGACTTAAAAGGAGCAGAGAGGGAAAGACGACATAAATAAACGCTTCACGCGACATTTCTCTGACACAGCTTTTCGACCACAGACTTAAACAATGTTTTCTTTAACGCAACAAAGTAGCTTTGTTCGAGGCACCGCGCAGGTGTCCTCCTCTTCCGGTACGTCGCGTCGCGTGTCTTTCTCTCTTTTTTTTTACACGAATCGCCGCTTAAATGTGTGAATTTTATCCACGGTGTGGCGTGCGTGTCGGTGTCATCTCCTGTCGACGCCGAAACGATCGATGGAGAAAAAAACGGACGCGAAAACGCTCGAAACGCACGCGGAGGGTATTCAACAGCGCATTTCTCGGGTTTGATGCGCTTATACTCGTTCGCGAATACAGATGGAAAGTTGCAAATCATCGCGCGCATTGATGAAAACCTCAAAAAGCCGCCCAATGTGGTGACCGCCGCTGACCCATTTCTCTCTCTTTATTATCACACGTATCATCATCAAACGAAACAGTCCGCTCCTCCTCCGGCCGTAAAATTCAAATGCGAATCGTCGCCAAGGACCAAAACTCGCGCCCATCTTTAGACGAGCTCTCCGAGTTTAAAAAGTCCGATTCCGACACCGGCTCCGCCTCCTTACAAATCGCTTTGCTCACCAAGCGCATCGAAAACTTAACCGCGCACTTGCAAGCGAACAGAAAAGATTACTCCACGCAACGAGGATTGAAGTTACTCCTCGGCCGACGAGGGCGATTACAAAAGTATTTGGCGAAGGAAGATCCGGCGAAGTATCAAATGACCATGAAAGGTTTGGGGTTGAAGATCAAGTCTGTTTAATAATATTATAATAAAAGAGAGAGATAGTACTTACATCATAGCCACATCCCCGTCGACGACGAGAGATGAAATATACAAGACGGTAACAAACAGAGAGAGAGAGAAAGTCAGAGTCAGAAGACGAAGAAGACTTCTTTCGCATTATTTGTATACATAATAGATTTTGAAGAGATAAAGTTGTTTTAATTGAAAGAGAACACACGTTTACGTAGTAGAGCGTTACTATTACTAATTCCAACCTTTTCTTCTTCTTCTTCTTCTTCTTCTCTTGGGTGTCTTTTCGCCTTCTTTTTTTTTCGAAAAAAATGAAAAAAAAAACGCTCAAAATTACCACTCGGAAAAAAAAAAGAAAGACCGAGATCAGACGCGTCTTGTCTGCATATTAAAGCCGGAGTGCGTGGATTCTGAAGGTCACGAGAAGACGAACGCGAGGATAGGAAATGACGTCTTCTTCCAACGACGGCGCGCTCGACGAGAAGGAATTCTTCATCTCGCCGTCGGAGATGGCGAAAAAAGACATTTACCCGTCACTTTTTATCGGCGCCGGGAGATGCGGATTGACAACGTTGACGCATTTCCCGGAAAACCGTCAACGCGCGTCGCTCGTCGTCGATCGATTCGGAGGGTGGTTGGAATCTTGGGCCGACCGCGCGATGCGTTTGGGAATGACGCACGTGCGGTATCCAATCACGCAAACGCCGTTTGCGAGCAGTTCCATGGCGATTCAAAGTTTCAGCTCGAGGATGGGGAGGAACGAGGAACTGGCGTATTCTGGGAGCGATAAGTTCGCGCCGTTGCCGTCGACGAGGTTGTACGCCGAGGCGTGCGCGAGAAAGATTCAAAGCGACGAGGACGGTGGAATTTTAAAATCCGTGCCGATTGTAAAGGATGAGGTGGTGAATTTGAGGAAGATTGAAGCGAACGAAGAATATCCCGGGTTGTTGAAACGAGGCGGGATGTTGGCGAAGACGAAAGGAGGGAAAGAGTTCGTCGCCGCGCAGGTAGTGGTGTGTTGCGCGAGGAAAGAAGCGGTGGTTCCGGAAAAATTGAAAGCGTTCGTGGTGAAAGATGGTGGGAATGGTCGGGTGAAAACGAGCGAGTCGATAAACGTATTCGATCCCGAGGGTACGTTAAACGGGAAGCGGCTTTTGGTAGTAGGCGGAGGCATGACGGCGGCATCGGTTGCATCTGGGGCGGTGGAAAATAGTAAAGTGAAATCCGTCACGCTTTTACACAGAAAAAGTTTCAAAAGACGCGAATTTGATGTGGAACCGGAGTACTTCGGCGCGAAAGGGTTGCGACCGTTCCATAATAGTGAAGATTTTGAGTACCGCGCAAAATTCATAGACGAAGCGAAAGAGCGAGGAACGATTAACGGCGTCACGTGGAAGCGCGTGAGAAGTCACTCAGTCGCATCAAAGAAGAAGACAAACTCATCGACAGAACAAGATGGTAGTTCACCAAAACTTCGTGTGGTAGAGAAAGCGGAGATCGTGTCCATCGGTTTTGACGAAACGACGAAGCAGTTTTCGACGACGATTGAACTGACCGATGTAGCCAAACGCGAGCTCGCGGCGAAACGCGCGCGAAGTATCATCGAAGTCGACGCCGACGATGATTTTCAAGCGCTGACGATGACAGTCGAGGAAGCATCGTACGAAACGCCCAAAGTTGAAGTGTTTGACGAAATTTGGATTTGCTGCGGTACCGCCGTTTCCGCCGAGACCGATCCTTTACTCTCTTCGCTTCCGAAAACAAATTATTTCAACGGGTACCCGCAACTGGTAGAAACGACTCTTTCCTGGGAACACGGACCAAACGAAGTATCGTTGGCGAAAGAGAACGGCGGGTGTCGATGGCCTAGATGCTCAGTTTTCGTCTCTGGACGATACGCGGCGTTACACGTCGGCCCGGTGGCGTCTCTGCCTTTGGGATATCGAACGGCCGGCAAAGAAATAGCCGCAATTTCCACGAAGTCGCACAAACAAAGCCTTCGCATGCGCGCGGAGAACCCGTACGAGATTGGTTTAGGAACATTCGCATCAGAGACGAAAACGTCGTCGTCTTCAAATACGTCAAACAGGGGTAACGCCTTGGAGGACAAATCGAAAACCAACAAGACGAAAAATCCGCGACTCCCTCCCGTGTTGTGGCAAAAAGTAGGCATCATCGACGTCTCCAAACTCCTCCCGTCCGAAAACTTTCCGCGAGTTGATTTACAAACCTATTCTCACGAAGACGTTGGCTTTCAAATCAAAATCTATTTCATTCTCCCTGAGGAAATCGAGAGCGAAAACGTCAAGATGGAATTTTTGGAGCAAGCGTTTGAGATTTGGGCCGTGTGCGCCAAAGCGGCGTACAGAGTGTTTTTACCGAAACTGTACAAAACAATCATCCCCGAACGATCGTCGGTGAGAGTCATCGCTAAGAAGAGGAAGATTATCGTGACGATGCAAAAGTACGACAACTACGAGTGGCGGTTCCTAAAAGTTTGATTTACTACACACAACTGTACCGCGCGCGTAAATGAAAGTAAGTATAATACAAATGCCAAAAACTCATGATCATTTTACAACTCTTCGTGCTCATTCACCATCTTATCTCCTTTTTTAATTCCACCCTTCCATTTACACGCGCCGGTCCCGGCACAACTTTGCCAGTGGTGTTCCTCGTCAATCATAAATAATTTCACCAAATCCTTAAAGGTTGCGCTCTTCACCATCGCTTCGCATTGCATTCCCAAAACCATCTTTTGCCTCTTACTCGACCATGGGTGCGTTAAAATTCTCTCTCGTATGCTCTCTTTATCCGTCTCCGACAAATCCTTGTCCTCGATTTCGTGTTGCTTGAAAATGTGATACGCCAATCGTTTCGGATCGAACCTCTCCGCCTCGCCTTGCTCCAATTTCACGACCGTATCTCTCCCGTGCAAACCAAAATCTATGTCTGCTTTCGCGTCCGCCAACACCGACACCGCGTGCTTCCCAATGTCCCCTTTCTCCAAAACCACACCCTTCTCGTCCAAATCCATTTTCGCCACTTTCTCCTTCAGCGTGGACGCCGTCACGAGCGCCTCCCACGCTTTCGCCAACGTCAACCCGTCCTCATACTTCACCCCGTACAAATCTCCAATCTGATCGCACAAATCCTCCTCGTCCACTTTTTCCAACAATTTCTCCAGCATCTCCTCTCTCGTCAACTCTGCCTCTCCTCCGGCCTCGTCCACGATATCGGTCAACATCGCCTTCGTCTCGTTCAGGACGGCAAAGCACGACCCGCATTTCAATCCGTGCGCGAACGCTTGCTGCATGTCGTCCGCGAACAACCCGGTCCCTTCGTCGTCCAGAGAGTATTCTGGCCCTTTCAAAGGTTCTGGTTTCTTGTGCAACGTGTCCGTGAAGTCTTGGCCAAACCTTTCGTTGTTGTTGTTGTTGTTGTTGTTCAGATTGAGAATTGGAAAAAGAGAGGACGCGTCAGTTAACATTCAACAGAGAGAGAAAGAGAGATTAAAAGAGAGAGATAAATCAAACGCACTTGACCGCAAAACTGACGGACAAAGATGACGCGCCCAGGAAGGTGACGATGGCTATTTTTTTCAGCATCCCGACTGAAGTCGTTCAAACAGTCGTTTCGGAAGTGGGGGGAATTTCAGGCATTCGGATCGTTTTTTTTCTTTTCGTTTTCACAAAATACGAAGTGTTCAATTAAATTTCAAGCATACGAATACGACTTACTGCGAGCGACGGATTCCTTCTTTCTTTTACGCGTCAACTTCTTCGAGGAACCCGAGTAACTGCAACTGGCGCACGCACGCTCTCTCGGCTTTGACGGCGTGAAGAAGCGATCTTCGGTGTTTGCTGCTGCTGCTGCTGCTGCTGCTGCTGCTGCTGCTACTACTACTACTACTACTATGGAAAAGAACGGGAGGATGGAGAGGCAAAGCGCTCGTTCTATTGTTGGTATTCGCGAGGAGAAGACCTCTGCGCTGAACGCGAGACGAGAGGAGGTTCCAGGACGACGATGACGACGAGGATGCCGAGCGAGAGAAGCGGCGTCGTCTTCCTTGTCTTCTTCGTCGCCTTCCGGTACTTTCTTCTGCGTTCTCCTTTAATAAGTCTTCTCTTTCTCGATTGAGTGGATCGTCTTCCATACCGTCCACACTCGATGATTTGGCGTATATCCAATCTCCTTCTACCGTCCACCGCTTCTCTCTCAACCATTCTTTCTTTTTCGGTGCATTTTCACCTTTCCTTCTCTTCGGGTAATACCAGCTTTTCAACCCTTTCCCGTTGAATCCGTACAGCGTGACTTTTTCGCACCTATGCAACAGGAGCAACGTCATCACCATGCCACTCGTCGGATGTTCGCCGAGCTTTCGAAAATACCTCGAATTAGCGTACTCAAAAAAACGCGGATTCACGGCGTGCGCTTTCTTCTCGATCAAACTCGTCAACTCTTCGCGTTTACCGCACGGCACGCGACTCGTTTTATCTTGGCACCACTTCGCCAACACCGCCTCTTTTTCATTCTCTCGATACCCTTGAAAGATGGCATTCGTTAATCTAAAACTCGTCTTCTTTCCTACATCCGCTTCGTAACCTCTCGTAGGCGCGTTATTAAATCTGACGACAATTTCGTTCGCGTCGATTTCCGCGCCGAGATTTGACCCCGACATGCTCGCGGCGGAGGAGACGAGCGCGCACGACTTCGCCGCCGCGGCGTTCGAAGAATACTCGTCGTTCCCTCTATTACCCATCATCCCAAATATATCAAATTCGGGAAGTAACGACGCAGTTTCTTCCGATATATCTCGCGGTACGCGCCAATAATCGTCCCGATGAGCGTTTGTTGTATCGTCTTCGTCTTCGTCCCTTTCTCCTCCTTTTCGGGGAAAACGCACCACGTTTCGGTGTAAAGAAATCCACTTTCCACTGAACGCACCGTCGACGCATTCCGGGAGGTTTGTTTTCACCTCCGCGCAGTCTTTTCCAGAGAACAAAGCCGGGCAGTCATTTCTTCTTCTTTCAGCGCTGAAACCTTCCTCGGTAAAGGCGCCGACGACGGAGGAAACTCCTCCTTTTCCTCCGCGAATGGATGATGCGACGAAGAAGAGGACGACGAGAGAAGATTGTTTCATCATTCTCTCTCGAAGTTTGCGCCGCGTTAACTTAAAGTCGATGTCTTGGGGGTGTTCATTTCAAAGAAAAGATTCTCTCTCTCTGTGTTTTGCGAGTAGTGCAGTAGATTTAGTGGAGTAGGAGTATCAGAGAGCGGGTGGTGCGTTGTTTCTTTTTAAATGAGGAAGTTGTTTTGTGTGAAGAACTTTTCTCTCTCAAAGGCTATTTAACGTACAAGTTTACGAGAAGACTACTCGCGTAAGAGTGGACGAAGGATGGTGGGAAAAGCGCGTTGGTATCACTTATCGCGCGATATCACCACAGTCACACTTTTCAGCGTAACTCTTTCTCTTTTCTGCTCTCTTTTTATACATGTTTTTATATGTGATGATATATATGTCATCGCTCGCTCGCTTACGCTCGTTTCGCGAGCCACTGGCACATCTCCTCCCCGATTGGTTCGCTGTACCCGCTGACGTGCTGCAAGTCGTGATGAAACACATCTGAACATCTGACCATGGTTTTATCCTTCGATCGACAGCGCTCGATGAAGGACTCGGAACCGGAACAATCCGTCATGGGATCTTCGACCGAGTGGAACGCGATGACCGGATGGGTGAACTTTTCAATCACGCCCGGTTTGTTTAAGCGCACGGTGCCGAAATAGCACTCCGATGCCGTTCTCGCGCGAATGCCTCGGACGCCGGACGGCCAACAGAGCGGGTCGTCTTCCATCTCTTTTTGACAGAGCGGGAACTTTTTGTTCTTGTGTGTTTTGCCAACTTCCCACGTCGGGGTGAATATAGAGAACAAGCGCAAGATTTTCAGAATGATTCTGTTCGACGCGTGCGCGCGCAGCTTTTTCAACGAGAGCATTGGACACAATAAGACGACACCGTCGGCGAATAACTTCGGATACTCGATAGCCGCTCTCGCGACGACGAACCCGCCCATCGAAACGCCCGCCGCGAACACTTTCTTTCTACCGCCGTTGTTGCCGCTACTCCCGTTTCTATTTCGACTCCCTCTTCGACTCCCGCGAGTATTCTCGTCATCATTAGTATTCCCACCACAGTGCCTCTCTCGCACGAGTTTCATAAACCGCGCGTTATCCTCCACTAAATCCGATTCGCGTTCCATAAATGCCTTGCATCCTCTCGCGCATTCGCTCCTCCCGGCGCCTTGGTGATCGTACGCGTAAAACGTCAAGCCTTTTTTATTCATCCTTTCAATCCAGCTGTTTTTATACTTGTTCCTCGCGGTTCCCATTGGAATGCTTTGGAGCCATTCAAACATGGCGTGCGCTCCGGAACCGTGCGCGCCGACCACCACGCCGATCTCTTCTTGGTCTTTTTCTTCGTCCTTTTCTTCAAGAGTTGCTCTTCGTCGTCCGTCGTTCTTCTTCGCGTCTTTTCCCGACGACGACTTTTTCCCGTGACCATCATTCCCGGAGGCATCCCACGCGTACCATCGTATCTTCATCCCTTGCGCGTTGACGAAAAAGCCAGTGCGACTGATGTTGGCGCATTTCAGCGCGCATTCTTTTTCCCAGTTTTTGCGCGGGAGGTGGTGTAAAGGGTCCTCGTCGTCCTCGTCGTTTTTGTTCTTCTTCTTCGTTCTCATCTTTAAAGATGATTGTTTCCACCCAAGAGTCAGTTTGTGGTGGAAAAATTTGTCCGCGAAGATGAAAACAACCCCCCCTCTTCAAGAAGAGGTGGTGAAATCTCAAAGCGCTTTGCACGTTGCACCACTTTGGAAGCACTTTGGCGAAAATTTTTTGGCTCGAAGCGCTTTGGCACCATTCAGCGCCATTCCTACTCATACGCTTCATTTTTTGGGGGTGCCGGTACTTGGTGCGTCTCAAGTAGCATGGAGAATACGCGGTGTGACGTGTTCTATTTATAAAAGCGCTTCTATAAAATGCCCACGCGAAAAGCCCACGCGGCGAAAAGATGGAAAGCGCGCGAATCGTATTTCGAGACGCAGATGCGAAAGAAAGAGGAGGAGTTGAAAGAGCTCAGAGAGGAATTGGTGAAGTACGCGCCGACGCCGTTGTGGAAGGTTGTCACGGAGAAGCAGTACGAAGATATCTTCGAGACGCATATTTTATGGGAGTTGGACGAGTTGTCTTTCAGAGTGTTTCGAGAGGTGAACACAGAAAGTCGAGACGCGTGCAGACGATCGGGGAGGAAGTTGCAGGAGACTTTTGAGCTTACTACTTACAGTGGTAATCCACCAGTGGTAAAGGAAGAGACCGTTAAGATCGAGGGAAAAGAAGCGCAGTATTATTTCTGCTATCAAGCAGCTGATACGGGAAACCTCGCGTTGGTTCGTTGGTTACGAGAAGTGAAAAAGTTTGATTGGAACGAGTTTACGATCAACGAAGCAGCTCAATATGGTCATCTTCACATTGTGAAGTATTGCATGGAACAGAAATGTCCACGTACCAAGTTAGCGTGTGCATGTGCTGCCAAATCCGGCCATCTCGATATTCTCAAATACTTGCACGAAAACGGCGCGCCGTGGGATTCGTGGACTTGCTATTACGCTCGCGAAAACAACCACCTCGAGTGTTTAGTCTACGCGTTAGATAACGGGTGTCAAAACGACAAACACGTCCCACAACATTAACAAGTAATCTTCTATTGCTCTTCTGCTTTTCATTAAAATACACGTTGTAGAGACTACATTCAATTCTCTTCTTCTACCTGCTGCGGATATTCTTTATTTTACATATTTTGTTCTTCTTCTTTCTGTTGTTGTCGGGGGTGATGTTCCCAACGATCGGCAAACTGCGGGAAGGAGGACGCCTTGGCGCGCTCGAGCGCGTCTCGGGATTCGTTGTCGAGAAACTGACGCTCGTCCCAGACTTGATCGGCACCAATTTTGTCCGCGTTAAAGTCTAAGAAGGAAGAGGCGTTTATTGTTGTTGGTGTTTTTGTCTTCTTTGATGCCTCTTCTGCGTCTTCTTTGCTCAAGCGAATGACGCACTCGGCGATGGCGGCAGCCGTGTTCGGGTCCACGCGGTCGTCGTCCAATTCGCACTTGACTCGTTTTTCGAGAATTTTGCTAATCATGACGTTCGTGAGTTGACCTTGGATGCCCGAGCGGACTGATTCGTCCATTAAGTTGACTCTTGGGACCATCATTGCGTCCGCTAAGCATCGACTGTTTGAAAGCGCGACGAATGGTGTTGCGTTGTTGGAAGTTGACATGCCGCCTATGGATTCCGACCATCGAGAGACGAGCGAGACGCACTGTTTCAAGTGAGCTCCGGCGGAGAAGCTCACGACGCCTTTTCCCGGGACAAGATTAGCAATATCTTCGATGTGATCGACGATATCGCTAGTATTATCCTCCATCGATAAAACGGTTCCAACTAATGCGTTATCTAACCGAGAAAGTATCGCTCGTAAGATGGCCGCGTTGGCGACGGCCAAGCCGGGCGCTTGGTTCGCAGTTTCGTTGACACCTAGAAGAATCGCAGCGCGATCTAAAGCGCGAACGTAGACGCGCCCAACGCGTTCGCCGTCACCTTTCAGTTCGTTTCGTTTCTCCAAAGATTCCGCCGCACACTCGTCGTCGCTCGTGCACATGATGGATGGATATATCGCGCGGCGCCACACGGCTTCAAATGCAAACGTGAACGTTTCGTCTCTCAATTTCCTGGCATCTTCCCAAGCCGTGGATAGAGTATTACCCTTCGATTTCAAACCTCTCGCAAAGGCGGCAATTTGCACCCAGATTGCAACGAGCTGCTTTGGTTCATCGAACGCGTACCCTCGAATACATCCACTGAATGCATCGAGGACGCGATAACATCTCTCGTCTCTTGACGCTTCATCGTCTTGAAAGGCATACGCAAATAACGCTTTGGCGACGACGAAATTCTCCGTCGTTTGCGGCGTTCGAACGAGCGCGGCTTCAATGAGCGCGCCGTACTCCGTTACAGTCGTCGTCGTCGTCTTCGTCCTTGTCAATGTGTGATGATGGTCCAATCCTTCTCCTTGTTCATCATGAGAAACTACTTTCGCTTTCAAATCGTTATCGTCCTCAACCTCTTCCTCGTCCGTTTCCTCATCATCCGTCGAGTCTTCGTCCACGATCGCCCTGGTTGATTTAAGGCGGTCAAACTTTGTGACGACAGTCGCGCTTCTTTTTGCCCACGGTGGAATCATATCCCCATCTGAATCGTTCCCGCTCGTCGAAGAGTACGCGTGCCTGGCTTCTCCCATGATGACATCAGATTGGTCGTCACCCAACGATGACTTGCGCATGGCAAATTCTAACGACGTTCTCGCTTTTTCGTTGCTTAAATCCGTTCTCAACGTTTCGATGACTTGTCGTAACTGATTTATTTCATTTCTCGCCTCATCTCGCTCTAACGATGCAACTTTTAAAGAACTTTGCGCCGCGGCGATATCGGCGCTCTCGTCGTTGCTTCGTCTGCTTTGCGCGGCGGCAACGTTTTGCTTCAAAGTCTGCGCGAGATTCTTCAACTTTTCGTTTTCCTCTTCCAATCTGGCGTGAGAAACTTGCGTTGCTCCGAGTTCTAACTTTGTTTCGTCCAAGCTCTTCTTCGCGCGTTCGAGCTGCTCGGATATTCTCTGGTTCTTTTGTTGCTCTTCGGAGAGGTCGTCTTTGAGTTCGGAAATTTCGTGCTCGTATCTCGTTTTGACCACTTCCAATTCTTGTTCTAGTTGTTGTGCGGTGCTCTTATGATCGATCGACGTGCGAGTGGTTTTTTGACTTCCCGCGTTCATGAGAGACGAGCGAACGCCTTCGGAGCGATTGCCGTCAGAACTCACACGAATACCCGCGCGGTACTCCAAATCCCAATCTTGTGAAATGCGCTCAACCATGGAGAGTTCAGAATTTTTCGTCGGCGATGAAGGCGCATCACTTCGCGCCGTGTGAGAAGTAGCGTTGTTGATATTGTTTTGTCTCTGCGACTGCAACAATAAACTTTCCGCTGCGGCTTGCGGCATGGGTGTGCTGCTCCAATCAAAATCGCCTCTGGATCGATCCATGGAATTGTTCAAAGATCGTCCGCGCAAATCGTTTCCATTACTATCCAAGGAGACGTCCACTAACAAACTATTCGTGCGCGCGTTTCGAAACGGTGGCGAGCCTTTCGATTCGAGAACATCGTCTGCAAACAACTGCTTATCCGTGCGAAACTTCAACGACCGTCTCCTAAATTCAGGAGACTTGTCCACAAACATCGGACCACCCGCGGCGTTAGGAACGCCGTGCGATGCGAAGTCCTCGCGATCTCGTAACTCAGAGCGGTGATCGACAGAGCTTCCCGCGTACGAAGTCTTTCTGTGCGGTGGCGTCGGTGGCGGTCGCGTAGGTCCAGGCGTAAGAGGCGGCGTTGTGCATCGATCATCGTCATCGTCATACGTCTCGTCGTTTTGAAAAGTGCGATGCGTGAGCGCATCGTCGATGTCATCGAATTCTTCTTCTTCTTCTTCTTCTTCTTCCTCATTATCTTCGTCAGTATCGAATTCATCATCATCTTCTGTTTCTAAATCCGAATCGAGGAGAAAGCCGTCGCTATCGACTTCCTTGTTATCATTATTTTTGTAAGTATTGTCTTGCGCATTCGAATTGCCCATGCGAGGCGTCTCGCTTTTATCCGCCGCGCTTATCGATGCGCCCAAGTTGCCGGTCGACACGCCGTTTCCGCGTCGCGCAAACGGGTTCCAATCTTCCTCTTCGGTTCTTTCTCTTTCTTCTTTCGGTTGTTGATGTTTCTGATGTTCGTGCTTACTTGAAAACGGGTTCCATTCTCCATCCTCATCGGCTTCATCCGCTTGCAGTTGCTCGTGAGCGTTTGATGGTACATTCTCGAATCGATTTCGGGCAAACATCTTAGCGGTAGATTTGGACGCATCCATCATCATCGCGTCATTCTCGCTAGACATTGCTGGTCTCGCAGTGTTGGCAACAATCCCTGCAGCCCCACCAGCGCCAAATCGCGACGCGTGTAAGGATGACGATGCTTTCGCGAGCGGCATGCGATTTGCAGAGACGTTTCCAACAGGTCGCTGCCCAGGTTTCACGACATCAGCCACGGAAAATGTGGATATCGGTCGATTATCTTGGTCTCCACTACTACCATCAGTGCTATTATTGTTGCTGTTCAGGGTATTCTCACGACTAGTGCTGGCTGCTTGATGTTCTTGTTTTATTCTCGAGAACCGATTGTTGCTAATACTCTCCGAGCCTCCTTCCGCCGCCGCGGCGAAGGCGCTCCCTTCCGTCGAATCTTCCCTATCGTGTCGAATCGTCATCGTCAGTCTCGCTCTCCCACCTCTCGGCGTCTTCGAATAATTCAAAACGCTCTTCCCTTTCCCTTTCAGAAAATTCTGCTCCAACTCAACCTCTACGGTCACCTTCGCGCCCATCCTCCCGCCTCGTCGTTCCGGTTTCAGAAAATTGCTCAAATCGCAATCCACCGTCCCGACGTGCATCCCCGCCACTTTCTTCACCCCTTCTTTCGGTGCTTCCGCTTCGTTCTTGTTCGCTTCGAGTATTAAAAATCGTAAGGATTTCTTTTTGTTTCCCGTCATCGTCGCCTCGAATTGGAACGATTCGTTTTCGAAGTCGTGTTTTTCCAGCACTTGCTCCTCCTCCTCCTCCTCGAAAGAAGCGTTGGCACCATCAATTGGCCTTCCGTAAGAATAAGGTTTCGCGACGATACTTCTCGTCACCCCTGATTTCTTATTCCCTCGGTACCACGCGATAGCTCTCAACGCGTTCGTCGTTTGAATCTTCGGTATCTCGTTTTCATCGCTGTTATTCGTATTCTTCTTCCTATTCTTAGGAGAAACATAATTCGCATCGTCAAATATCGGGAGAATCAACTCGTGAATGACGACGGTAAAATTGAGCTTTTTATTCGCATTCGCCGCCGAGCCTTGTCCTCCTAATCCTCCTCCTCCGGCGTTGGTGGTGTTGTTGTTGTTAGATTTTGAGCGCTTAAACATATCTCCTCTTCTTCCTCGAAAACAACAAATAAGCAAAGAAGGCTCTTTCGTGTTTCCGCAAGCGCTTTAAAGAAAGAGGAGTCTGTGTGTGACGAGAATTGAGAATTGGCGGGAGACTGGGTCAGGCTAATATTTAGGGTTTAGAAATTTGTCTGAAAAAGTCATGGTTTGGCACCTCGCGGGTGGTGGTAGTTTTAACGCGCTAGTCATGTATTCTTTTCTCTCTCTCTCTCTCTCTCTCTCTCTTTCTTTCTCTCTCGTTTCTATCTATGCAAAAGGATCGTCGAAACTATCCTCGACGTCGTCGTCGCCTTCATCCTCCACGGCGAACGGATCGATAAAGTTTTCCGGCGTCTTGGCGACGCCGCCGCCGGTTTGTTGTTGATGATTGAAGAGAGCTGGTGATGGTGGTATGCCATTATTTACTCCTCCGGTCGCGGCGTTGTTAGTATGGCTAAAGTTAATCCCGTCCAAACCGCTCGGGTTTCTCGAATGATTCGGCGTCGTCTCGTCGTCGGAGAAGAAGCCTCCGGAACTGGTTTGCGAGTACAACGCGGCGGCGACCGCGGGAGGGGCGAAATCTCGCGGCGTTGGCGCGGAGAAATCAAAGCTGTCCGTCGGTTTTGGCTGTTGTTGTTGTTGCTGCTGTGTTGGTTTTGTACTCACCGAAGCTGGTGGAATAACTGGAGGTGAATGGCTGAATAAATCATCTTGAAGTTGTGGTTGCTTTTTTTGTTGCGGCGGTTTCCCTCCGACTGGCGGCGTCTTGGTCGCGTCCCATTCGTTCCATTTGTCGAAGCCTATTTTAGCGGTCTCCGGCGTCGGTGGCGTCGGCGTTGGCATCGGTGGTAAAGGAGGAATTTGCACGCCTCCCCAAGAACCGTTCGGCGTCATGGCTGATGGTTGAGGATGAGGAGAAAGTTGTTCTCGCGCTTTCTCCTCCGCAGCCACGGAAACGTTGGCCAGTTGCGTCGTCAAATCCGCGCGTTCACTCGCCAGTTGTAATCGCTTTTGCGCTAGCGCGATGTCGTTTTTAATTTTTGCAACTTCTTTTTCCGTATTTTCAATCTCAAGTTCCATCTCGGACGTGTTCGAAGCACTCGTCGCGCTATTCCCGCTCAATTCTCGAAGTTTCGCGTTTTCCTCCTCCAACTGCGCTCGCAACGCGTCTCTTTCCTCTCTCGCTTTCTCTAATCGTTTTGCGATAGAAGCGTCACCACCTTGTTCACTCTTCTGAATCAACTCCTCGCACATCTTCATCGCCTCTTCGACTTTCTTCTTTAACTCTTTCGCTTCGCTTTCTGCGACCGAGGCTTTATTCTCCGCCTCGGCTAAATTCGCCTCGCACTTCCTTCGAAACAACGCTAAATTACCTAAAGCCTCTTGGGCGGCTTTGGCGGACATTTTATTTTCGGATTCTTTGGTTTCTTGCGCGAATAAATTTTCATCGGCTTGCTTTGCGGCGTCTAATTGCGCTTCCGCGAACTGTCGCTCGGCGTCTGGAACGGCAGAGAGATCGAGTTGCGGACCACGAAAGGTGAACGTCGCGTCGCCGTGAGTGTGATGAGACGTAGTACTCGCCGTCGCCGAGACGGTATTGAACTCGTCGCGAAGCTGCGAACCAGGGATGAAGTTAAACGTATCTTGTTGCGCGACAGGTGCTTGAATGCCAGCGAACATTTGCTGTTGTTGTTGTTGTTGAGGAGGAGGAGGAGGAGGAGCGGCGACGGCAGCAGCGGCGGGAGCCATCGAAATCGAAGGCGCGATGTTTGTCAACAAACCAGCCGCGTTCTGATCAAACGGAGGGAACGGCATCGGCGGCATCATCTCTGGACATTGCACACCCCTGGTCTTAATGACGTCGGCTAAGTACATTCCGACTACAAACTCCGGCCACGCCAACGCGCCAATCTTCCTCGCGTCGGCAATTTCCCAAACTTGCTTCAAAACTTGCTTCTCCAACCCGGACGCCGCAATCATCGGCGCGCACACTTGCGCCGGAATCGACGCGGTCGGATCGTTATTCGTGCTTTGCAAAAACTGAATTTGATACCTCTGGTAATCGCTTGGTCCCATCGCCGGCCATTTTTGCGGCAGAGGAGGCATCGCGCTCGGGGGAGGCACCGGAGCGGTAGAAGCGAAAGCTCGCGACGACGACGACGTTTGAAAATTGGAATCGAAACCACTATTGAAATCAGAAGATACAGATACAGAAGGAACGGGAGCGCCAAACCCTCCCACCGTTACTGACGAAGAAGGTGCACTACTAAACGCATCGGCACTAAACGTACCCGGAGCGGTATTAAACCCGCCGTTCACTCCTCCTCCCGCGTCGCCGAAACCATCAAATCCACCCGCGGCGACGACCGGGACACCCGGCGGTTGATCGTACGCCGCAAATATATCGTCGCTCAACATCGGTCTTCCACTACTCGTCGTCGTCTTGTTCTCTTCTTCGTGTTGCGTTTCTGTCGCTGCGCGGCTCGCCGGCGCTGCTTCGTTCGAGTCCCCTACCACGACACGCTCCCCACGTTTCAAAACCGGCGTGGGTAACCCTCTCGTCTCTCCGTTCCTCAACAAGTGCGCGTGCGCGGCTGTAATTTCTTTCACCCCGGCTTGTTTTAACGACACCACCCCGCAGGCGACGATGAATTCTCGCGCGGTGAGAAATCCTCGCTTCTTTTCGTCCGCGATTTCCCACAACTCGATGAGATCTTTCTTCACTAAACCGTCGAATTTGGTGAAGAATGCAACGGCTTCGTTGCCGGAAATTTGATTGTTTTTGTCGGCATCGGCCGCGTGGAACCATTCGGTGAAGTGCTGGTCTAAAGTATTGGTTGAAATGGCAGCGGGAGAAGACGCGATGGTGCCTTGGTGGTGTTCGGCCATGACGTGAAAGTGTGCAAATGGTTTAAAATTTCTGGGGGAAAGTCAACACGTAAAAAGGGTAGTCAACTACTAGTAGGTAAAATAACAACAACAACAACATTTAAGTCTCTCTCTCTCTCTCTCTCTCTAATCTCTCGCGAACAAAAGGCGTTAAAGTTCTGATGCACTACCACCGCTCTTCTTCTTCATCTTTTTTGCGTTTTCGGCGGCCATTTTTTCTCTTTCCGCCGGGTACGCCGGTTTGATCAACTTCGGGTACTTTTTCAACGCCGGCGGGTATCGGCCGGGGCACTGCCAACTTCCCGGCGGGTCGCACACGCGGTTGCTCGGATCTGAGAGCCAGTTTCGAGATTCCATGTCCACGTCGACGACTTTGTAAATGCGCACTTTTCTATATTTCGTCGTGAAGACTTCTTCGAAGTGGTCTTCGGAGACGCCGCCTTGGAAGGAGACGAGTTTGAAGAGTAACGAATTGGCCATCATAGGCGTCGGACGGCCTTGACGGTCGACGCCGAATTTGCGGTGGATGTCCATCATGTCCACGGTGCCACCTTTTTGACCGATGCTGGCGCCAATGCGGAAGAGATGCGGCGATTTTGCCATATCGTCGGAACCGCCACCTGTCCACACGAGGACGTAATCGGCCAAGTGACGGATGACGTCGTACGCTTCGTCTTCCGGCGCGGTGAGCGTTCGCGCGAGATTGGCGATGTGTTCGTGGTTCCACGTGTTCCCATCCGCGATGGATGTGCGGTTGGCGATGCCGGTGATTTGGTAACCGTAATCCCACCAGGCCATGACGCGAGCGTCTTCCGGCGTGTTGTCTCGCACCCACTCGTAAGCGTCCATGTAATCGCGAACGAGAATGACCCGGCCGTCTTGGAGTTGGCCTTTGAACATTACGGACGGCATGGACATGCCCTGCGCCATCTCGTGGGAGTAGTTCATAAATGCAGGCCACATGATGGCAAAGTTCGCGAGTCCGAGACACAAGAGCGTCAAACGAAACAAGACGGAAACGTTCGAGTGGTAGATCTTCGAGATGGCTTGTCTCGGGTCACTGACGAAAGAATCTTTATTCTTCGCATCTGAAGAGGAAGAGGTCACGTTGTTGGAATACTTCTTCTTCATTTTTGTGTTCGAAATCTTCGCCGGCGGTTCGTCCGCTCTTTTCTTCGCCTCTTCTTTGGCTTTCTTCTCTTCTTCGTCCACGTGGAACAAAATCGATTTACCTTCCAAGTATCGAACGGCGTATTTCTTGCAAATCTTGTGCAAATCGTCGAGGGCGTACCCAACCGCGATCCCGCACAAACTCGCCGCAATCGGGCCTAAGAAGATGATCAAACGAACCATTCTGTTGGCGAAATAATATGCCACGCAGGCGTACAACGGTAAGAACAATGATTGCGGGTTGACGTGCGCGAAGAAGTGCGCCATGGCAAAGAGGAAACCAATCGGGGCGGTCATAAACATGGACTTGTGCAAGTACCTCTCGTACGCGTCCGCGGTCCCCGGTTGATGTTCGGCGACCGAGTCTACCAACGGATTCCCAGTTTGCGTGTGTTTAATAAACAAACCGCGAACGCGGACGGACAACGGCCCGAACCACCCGGTTGGCGCCAACGCGGCGCAAATAGCACACGCAATCGTCGCCGCTCCCGTGTACACCCTTATTCGTAACTGCCACGCCTTCTTCCTATCGCCTTGCAACTTTTGCTTCTTCACTAACATCTCCCCGTACCCGATGATGTTCAAACCAAAAAATACAAACATCGGAGCAATTTGCTCGGCGCTTTTAATCGGTTGTAACCCGACCACGGGAAACTGAATCGCCCCCAAAGTACCCACGATCCAAAACAACGAATACGCCTTTCTCAACGCGTCAGTGTAATGCCTCAACGCGACCAACGCCGCCGCGTGTAAACCAACCATATTCAAAACGAACGTGTACCCACCCCAGGCGGCGACCATGTACACGTAGCACAACCCAGCCACCGCGCCCAACGGCCAAGATTTTTCGTTTCTATTCGATCTCGTCCACATGTAAAACGTCAACACCATCGCCGTCACCGCTAAAGACTCGTTATCGTACCCACCCGCGATGGACCTCATCGTATGCGCCGGGATGATCGCCATAATCAAAGCCGCGACTACCCCACCCCAAGCGCTCCCGGAACACTCGTACGTCAACATCGCCGTCAACACCGTCGCCGCGCCGCCGAACCACGCCGGAAAAAACACGCACGTATCGTTCAACGAAATCGGCGTGAATACGTTGATCGCTTTCCACAACGTCACCGCGGTGACTTGCATCCCGGGGTAAATCGTCGACCCGACTGGTCTTCCCAGCGGGTACCAACTCATGTAATCGAACCAGGTGGAAAATTTTTTCCATCCGTTTTCCGCTAAATATTGCGTCGCTCGAAAGTTGAACCACGGGTCGAATTCGTGAATGATCCTCCCGTATTCTTGCACCGCGAATAAACGAATAGCGTAGGCGGAATACGCGGCGTAGGCGATCAGAATCGCGCGTATGCATCCCGACACGGACGCATCGACGAGTCCTCCTTTTGAGCCGGCCATTTCTTCTCTGCTTCTTCTTCTTCTTCTTCTTCTTCTTCTTCTTTACGCTTTCGTAAAACTTTCACTTTGTGCAGGCAGCGGGGAAAGTCGATCGAGAAAAGAAGAATTCACGAGAGAACACACGCAGACGCGCGCGACTGCTGTTGCTGCGCACAGATCTTCTGCGACTATTACTACAGATCTCGCAGAGAAAACACCGCTCGCTCTGCTCTCGTTTCGCGCGCTTTTATACTAAAAATCGTCGCAACAGAAACAGGCGTTGAATTTTATGATGAATCTCCTTCTTTTTTTCTTCGGTGTTTTGACGAGACTTTGCGTGCAAGCAAGCAGAGGGAACGAAAAAAGTGAAAGAAACTCAACGACGAGCGCCAGAGAACAACACGATCTCTGATCTCTACCGTATGCTAGCATCGCGTTATTATTAGTACTATTGCTATTATTATTACTGCTGCTGCTACTACTACGAGCTAAAACTACGAAGTGCACACGTTGACGTACCCGCTGAGATGCAACAATCTGACCAACATGGTATCGAACGCCCAATCGTGGAATCGAGACATGCGCGGCGATCGAGCGTCGTTGCGTTTGTTCAACATGTCCATGCTGTAACTGAAACCGAATAAATTGACGCGTTCGCACATTTGCATGGCCATGTACATGGCGTGGATGCCTGAATTGACGTTGGTTGGACACTGGAAACCTTTATATCCTAAACGGTGTAAATCCGATCGAGATTTGAAGTAGCCGTTGACCATGTATTTGATGACGTCTGGCGCCATGATGGCGGTGTTTTTGTTCGCTCGTAAAACCGGAGGGAGGAACGGAAAGGACATGTAGTTCCAAAAGATCCACAACTCGTTTTCGACGTCTTTTTTGTCTTTCGTTTTCGTCGAGGAGATGTAGACGTTTTTCGTGCTCTTCATGGTTTCCGCGCGTTTTTTGTTGAAGACGCGCAAGGTGGATTTGACTCCCGTATAGTTTTGCCAGACGCCGCTGGAGACGAACGTGTTGAATCGAATCACCGCATCGTGTTTGTCGATGATTTCTCCCATACCTTCGCGTTGTAAACCAGGACCGTTGCCGACTAAAGCGCATGTTTTATACGTTCGCGTCGTTTCTTTCTTCGCTTTCGGCGGCGGTTTCGTGCCGATATACGGGAACGTTTCCGGGTTGCCCGTAATCGAGCCGCACCCTTTCGTTTGGCCGTTGACGGTGATACAACTGACGTAATTTTTTAAAGATTTGATTCCATCCAAATTTTGTATGGCTGTAAACACGTCTTCTACGGCGTGCGAGCACCTGTTGGTTTTCAAGCACCCGACGATGGCGTCTTCGCCGGGTCTTATATTTTTCTTCACGCGTTCGCTCGCCGCGCACTTTGGTTGTAAAGGTTTATATTTCCCCGCCGGAAGTCTATACGCCAGAAGCTTCCTTCTCCCGCCAGTACTATCTATTTCTTCTTCTTCTTCTTCTTCTTCTTCTTCTTCTTCTTTTCCCGCTCGCTCAAAAGAAGAAAGCACGTTCCTCCTCCTCCTCCTCCTCCTCCTCCCATCTCCTTTCCCTCTCACGTTCCCGTCGTTATCCTTCTTCCTCCCGGCATCAAACGGCGACCACGGTTCCGGCGCGTTTAAGCATCTCAACCTCGCCAACTCCATCGTCCTCGCCGGTTCTTCCGGTCCTCGGTACGCTCTCGCCCCGTGTCCTAAATCGCGTTCGATGTTCTCGATGATGGCCTCTGGGAAGTTATTCTCGTCGTATTCTTTCTTTCGTTTCGTCGATGTCATTCCGTCTTCTTCTTCTTCTTCTTCTTCTTCCGTTTCCTCTTCGTTGTCGTTCGTCGTCTTCTTAATCTCTTCTTCAATCTTTTTCTTCTCCTCTCTCAACTCTTCCAATCGCTCGGATAACTTTTCCGATTTCACGCCTTCCAAATCGTTGATGATACGCATCGAATCTTCTCTGAATGCGCTGCCGAAATTAGTATTCCCACCGTTGGTGGTAGAAGAGGTATAATTCTCCCAGTCGCACAACGCGACGAGCATGAACAGAGCGACGAACGAGAGGATGTACGCGAGCGATTGCTTCCTCGTTGTCACCCCCCCCAAAGACGATGATGATTTTTGCGTCGTCTGAATCGTCGTCCCAGCGGAAACGTTTCCAGCCATTCCAGGCATTTCCCTTCTTCTCTCCAACACCCTCTGCGCTCCCTGAACCCTCAAAGCTCTTCTTCTTCTTCTCTCTTTATTACACCACTCTCTTTCCGCGTAATGTAGAGTGACGTTTAAATTCGATTTTTTTTCTTCTTTGTGTGATGTGCGATGGGAAAGCAGTCAATTAAATTCCACCCTCAAATCTCTCAAGTTTCGCCTCTCTCGCGTTGTGCTCAAAGTTTTCTTCATAAAAAGAACTCGTTACACAACATAATGGCGGAACAAGGACCAAAAGTAGGCGACGCGAGAAGTTTGTGGAATTTTACCCCGTCTCCAGGTATTCTGTTACATGCGTGTTCTTTCTTTCTCTCTCTCTTTGTTTACTGCGCGCGTTTGTGTTGCGATGATGATGATGATGTCTTGGTTTTGGGGACGTTCGTCTCTCGCGTTTGAATTTTTGAAACGATGATGTGAAAACGATACGTTTTCTCGTCCTCCTTCTCGCACGTCGTCTCTCTCTCTCGAAAACGAGACTGCTCTCGCGTTTATTCCGTTTTTGTGCCTCTCTTGTACTCTCTCTAAAAACGTGTACTAACGTCTTCTTTTTCATCTTTAACAACGCGCATCAAAACGCATCTTTTCATCGAACAACAAAACAGGATGGACGAAACCGGAGGTTGAAAATTTAGTCATCGTTTTGAAAAAATTCGGCGTCGGGAAGTGGGTCCAAATCGTCGACTCCGGCGCCTTACCGGGGAAACAAATCCAACAGTTGAACGGGCAAACGCAACGATTACTCGGGAAACAATCCTTGGCGGAATATACCGGGTTACAGTTAGACGTGTTCGCGGTGAAGCAAGCGAACGATCAGTTGGTTGGGGAAACGGTGGTGAGGAAAAATGGGTTGATTACCAACCAAGGCGGGAAGATGTCGAAGGAGGAGTTAAAGGCGAAGCGAGAGGAAAACGTGCGTTTATTCGGGTTAACTCCGGAACAAATCGAAGCGATTGAAATTCCAAAACCAGTGAGAGACGCCGGTTTAGGCGCGGCGGCGTACATGGGGAAGAATCATAACAAAGGCGGCGTGAATGGCGGGTTGGGACCGACGAAGCGCGTCGTGAACGTGGACGAAGTGAAAGTAGAGGAGTTGTCCAGCAATGAAAAGGTGGAGGTGTTGAAGCAGTTGAGGAAAAGGTTGTTGGCGGTGAGGATGGCGAATACTGCCGCGAGTGAGAACAGCAAACCCGGCGAGACGACGACAGCAATGAAGACATCGACGACAACAACAACAACAACAACGACAATAAAGAACGCAAACGCTACGGTGAAGGACGTGACCAACGTCGTCGCGAACGAGGCGAAGAAAACAGCAGGGGTCGCCGCGGGGAAGAGAGCCGCGGTGGCGAAGAAACCAGCCGCGAAAAAGACGAAGAAATCGAAAAAGAGTAAAAACGACGACGACGACGATAACGAGGACGATAACAGCCCAAGCGCCGAAGGGCCAGTAGAGATGCTCGTGAACATGGGGTTCACGAAGAAAATGGCAAAGGACGCGATCAAAGAGACGGGAGGTGATATTTCCGCCGCCACCGAGTGGTTGTTCGCGAACACGTAAATCGTTCCAGCGTTTTAAAAAACTAACAAGTAAAAATGGACTATAAACTAAGCTTACGAAACGAACGCGACGCGACTAAACTCACAAACCGAACTTGTCCGGCTTTCTCGCGCCGCTCTTGAACGTCCCATTTTTCGGTTTTTCGTTTTCCGGCTTCAACCATTTATTCGTTCTGCAACAAAAGTACAACTTGGTCTTCGGATCGTAATACTGCATCTTCGACGCGTCGAAGTAATACCCGCTTTTGCCGTCGTATTGCCAAGATGTCGTCGGCGTCGTCGAACCGGCGGATTGTTGCAATAGCGAACCGACCAAGTTTGTCGCCCCAGTTGGTTCGATTTTAGCAACCGTCTTCTCTTCCTCGCCTTCTTCTTTACTCTCTTCCTTCTCCTTTTCCTTCTCTTCTCTTTTCCTCTTTTTCCTTTCCCTCTTCTCTTCCTCCTCCTTGTCTCTCTCTTCCTCCAACTTTTCCAATTTCATCAACTTCTCCGACTTCTCTCTCGTCGTCTTCTCTCTCAACTTCCTCTCCAAATCCCCGCCGACGTTATGCATGGACACGTCTTGGACTTCGACCCCGCACATCGCGCATTTCCCTTGCTGAAACGCGCACGGTTGGCAAAACAGACCGGGTTGGTGGAGCGATTTTTTACACACTTGACACTGTTGAGAGCCGAGGACGTAGTTTTTGGAAGAGGATAAAGCTTTGTTTTCGTTGAGTTTCGCACTCGTAGTACCGCTGCTCTTCGCAGAGGCGTTGACTTTTTGCATCCACGGGTCCGGGGTGATCACCCGTTTCAGTTTCACCTCGCACTTCGCGCACACCATCTTTTGTGTTCAATGAAGAATTTCCCAAGAATATCTTCAGAGGAAGAAGCACGAACAGCGCTTCGGGGTCGAGAGTAGGAAACTGCGGGCAAAGCATGTCAAACGCGTCGTCGTCTCTCTCTCGACAGCACCGCGCCGCCTTTGTGCGCGCCAACGGACACAATCCGAAGACGAAAAGGAAGAGGAGTCGTCACCGAAAGACGACGACGCGAGAGAGATACGACGGGAGAAAAGATACGGGGAAAGAGGAGGAGGAGACAGGTGTGATGAGAAACGATGACGATGATGACGTTTCGAACGCGCAGAGGAGGATTTCGCGCTTTGAAACGAGCGTTGGTGGGAATAGTGGCGGCGCGCTGTATTGTTTCGGGTTCCCAGAGTTTGCGAGCGCCAGAGAAGAAGCCAGAGGAGGAGAAGAGAAAATAGAATCGATGGGTCCGTCCTTGATATCGGACGTCTCGGAAGTGGACGCGTTTCGATTGGCGTCGGAGAATCCGGAATTGACGGCGGTGATCGCGTTAGCGTCTTTGATAATCATACCGAAGGCGATCGAGCAAATAGGAAAGAAGATAGTCTTACCGCTTGGCGCGATTTTGATTGCATACGGCGTCGTATCGCATCCGGAGAGCGCGGGGACCTTCGTCGCCGGCGCTTTGGGATGGGCGTACGAACACCCTTCGGCGATTGCATTCGTCGCGGTCGGGTTGTTAGCGTTACAGTTGAGTCCGTACATAATCATTGCGTTGTTACTGGCGTTAATTTTTAACATCAGTAACATCGTTCCGGACGAAATCAACCCTCTTTTACCGAAAGACGTGAAGGAGAACATTAGAGAGGTGAAAAAAGACGCGCAAATAGCCCGGGAAGCGCTCGCTCCCGTCGAGCGTTCTATCGGCGAACTCAAGACGTTCAAAAACGAAGTCCAAATGCAAAAAGAGCGCGCGCGTAAGAATCGTCTGGAAAGAGAAGAGAGAGAAAAGCGAGAGGAGAAAGAAGCTCGGGAGAAACCGATCAAAATCGCAGCGTTGAAGCAAAAAGCCGCCGAGGAAGCGAAAGCGAAAGCGAAGAAAGCGAAACCAAGATTTCAAAGCGACGAGAACGCTATTCGTAACTCTTCTTCTGATTCTTCTTCGCGCGATGATTTGGGAGACATCACGCGGTGCATGTCTTTGCCGACGCCCGATGCGAGGGTAAAATGCGTCGACGGGAACCAAGCGAAATATTATTAAAGCGCTTTAAAGAGCAGCAGCAGCAGCATTCGTATTAACTCTTCGTAAATCTTATTAAGAAAGAAGTCCTAAGAAAATTAACGCACGTTCACACACACGCGCGCGCTTTTAAACGCGCAAAATCACCCGCACGAAGCGGTGTTGTTATTATTCGTGTAATAAAATCACGATGCCCTCTTCTTCCTCCTCCTCGTGAGAAAAGAGCGTCTCGTTTCGTAAAGTTTGAGCGCTTTCATCGCAATCCAATTATGTGAACAGATCTACTCTGAGAGTACGGAAAAAGGATGAAGCGCGATATCAATTCGAACGCATCGTCGGTGTTTTTCGCTTTGATGACCTTGTTCTTCTTGGCGGCGACGCTCTGTGTTTCGTCGGTGTTTTTACTGTCGTCGTGTGGACCGATTGGAAGCGACGCGATTGAGACCACGGGAGGAGTGAAAGAGAGTTTCGCGTCCGTCGACGGTGTGGATGATGATGAAATTGGAGCAGTTGGTGCTTCTTCTTTGTCTTCTTCGTCTCCTGAGAATAATAATAACAACGAACTTCCGTTCGTGTTACCAGACGGGGCGAAAACCACCCAAGACGTGTGGAAACCTCGGAATTTCAAACCGATATCGAGGAAGAAGTTTAAAGAGTTCAATTTGAACTTACACCCGTCGGTGTTACGTTTCGAGAAGGCGCAGGTTGGATGGCCGACGACGAAAAATTTAACCGTGAGTAACTTGGACGCGGAAAAGCCGTTGAGGGTGTATTTGATCACCAGCGATAGCGTGCAAGTGTACACGGAAGGGATTTCGTACGGGAGAACGAAGCACGAGGAGAGGGTGATGCAGCAGAACTTGCTCGTGGCGAGAGAGATGTTGGAGAACAGGAGAGGGGACATGGAGAAACACGACGAGAAGATTAGGTACGTGACGCAACGCATCGACGAGTTGAACGATAGGTTGATAGCCGCGAAAGAGAAGTTGGATAGAAAAGAGAGCGAGGACATGCTGGACGAAAATCGAAAAGAACACGAGCGTCTGAAACTGAGCGTGGCTAAAATGCAAAAGATGATTCGAGATACCGAAGCTGACGTCCAAAAGAGCGTGGATCGGTTGGAGGAAATCATGCAGGTTGACGGCGAGACGATGGAGGCATCGCGCTCGCCTTTACAAGGAAAGGATCCTATTTTCGTGATCCCGCCGTCAGGAAGCATCGAAGTGACTATCAGACACGCGCCCTTGCAAACTGGGAGAGGGAGAGGAACGTTAAGCGTACAAACGGACAGAGGGGACATCTTGATGCCGTTTACGTTTTTGACGAAACCAAACGATTTTCGCGTGCAAAAACTGAGCACGAAGCAAGTGTACGGCGTGCCACACGATTACGATTTAGGGTTGTTCAACCCGTTGTTAAGAGTGCTGAACGTTACGGACGTGTGGACGCGGTCTGAATTCATCAAGATTGACGTACCGTGGGTGAGTAGTAAAAGAGAAGAGGAGGAAGACTCTTCTTCGTCGTCAAAATCATCATCATCATCATCATCATCATCATCATCATCATCATCATCATCATCAAATTCACAACCATCACTTTCACTTTCATCATCATCATTATCACCATCATCTGACGGCAACAACAAAGAAGATTCTGCCTCTTTTGGCTGGTCCATACAGCCGGGTACATTTTCTCGCCTCACGAGAGTGACGCTCACCGCGCCGGTTAATCGAAACGGAGAAGTAAACGCACCTTCCAGCGGGTCCGTGCACAGCGTTCGCAGCACGAACACACATCAAGGCATCGTGTATGTCAAAACTACGGCATCTTCACAAGCTTTTGAGTTTCCAGTTAGCTTAGAAGGGGTTGATAACACCGTATTCACGCATCCAAACGAAATCGATTTCGGCACGATTATCGTGAGCGAGGATAATCGAAAACATGGTTCGAAAAAGCTGAAAGAGCGGCGATCTATTTACGTCACGAACGGCGACTTATGGCCGATTCGTATAACGAGTGTCTCTTCACCGACGTCTGATATACGTCCGCAGCTCGTCTCCGGTCGAGGAGTCACGGTGAAACCGGGCGAAACAGTCGAGGCGGCGAGAGTTTGGTACGACGTGAAAAGTCGCCGCACCGCCTCGGAGACTTTTGTGGCCGAACGTGTGACGTTGTCCGTTGAAAATAGTATTGGGAGGAGTTACAACCTCGAAATTCTTGTTCGAGCTTTAGTTTACGAGTCTGTTCCGTTCCGCCCGATCGATAAGTACGCGCTGACGTTTCCAAGTATTGAAATCCCGAACACGATCGAAGAAAGAGAACTCCTTTCGAAGGAGAGCAATCCTACCACCGAAAACGGAAAAGAAAGCAAGAAAAAGAAGAAGAAGAAGAATAAGGAGGAGGAAAAAGAAATGCCATTCAGTGGATTGAATCACCGTTTGAAGGAAAGAAACGTCACGTTTGAACACATCGGAAAGCAACCGCTGCGACTTTTGAATGTTGAACTTGCTGATATCAACGCTTCCAGAACAGCGGTTGTTAGATATCCGAAAGGCCGAAAAATAAGTTCAGGCGAGGTAATAACGTTCACGTTCATGGACAGAATGCCGGTTCCATCGTGGAAACTGAATAAAAAGGACGATGAAATTACAATAATAACAAATTTACTGAAGTTTCCAATGCGCATTGAACGCTACGATGCGCGTTTACGCTGCGTCAACGCGGATTCTAAAACGTCGTACACTCCGAAAGCGCCGTTAGAAGACATGCGCGAAGAGTACGAGAAGTCCGTCGAAGATACGGACGATGCCAGCAAAATTACAGTTGTTGCTGTAGAATCAACGTGTCAGCCAATATCTTTTGGTATAGTTGGACCCGGTTTCAATCGCACGCGCGTGATTACGCTCACAAATCCGCATTCGAAACCTTTAAAGATTGTTTCGACGTGGACGGATATGCCCGGCGCGAAAGTTGCTCGATTAACAACGTTCGACCCAGAATCTGCGCGCATATCTGGATGGAACGGCCAAGTCTTGTACGTGTTTGATAGGTCGCACGCGATAGAAGAGTACTATAAGGAAGACGAAGACTCCACGCACGATGCGCCGTGTCGCCCGAACAAGAAACGATTCTCGGACATGCCGGGCGGATGCCGCCAGGATTACGCGAGCAAGACACAGGTCGATGCTAATACGGAGAAGAAGGCAGATAAAAACAAATCAAAAGATGACAAAAGTGGAAAGACTGTGGAAGATAGAAATAGCTTCGCAGACGACGATTCCATCCTCGACGAATGGTCCCCTCTCGCGAATGAAGCGTGGAAGAGTGAGAAAAGCGTCGAGCACGAGCGATATGGGCGCCAAAAATACGCGAACGATGAATCTGAAAAATGGGCCGAAATCATTGCGGGTGATTTCGTGGTGCCAGCGCGTGGTCGCGCGATATTCCATTTAGCAGCTAATATCGGCGAAGATAACGAGTTCATCGAGAGAATGTCTGATTCGATGCGAGCAAACTACACTTTTGCCGTTCTCACGGATGATCGTTGGATGCAAGTACCAATCACGGCCTCTTTTAGTACCGGTACACTGCTTCCGGTAAACGACGTGGTGCGCGCTTCTGTATCGATGGGTAAGCGCCACGCGAGCGTCCCAATCGAAGTTATATCTACGCACAACATTCCAGTCATGACCAGGGTGAGTGTGTTGCAGCATTCTATGGATGGCAAGCGTGGAAGCCAGAAAGGCGTCATCGTTCGCCACAACGAGAATGACGGTTTAATCCAGCCGAACGTCGAAGAGCCGCAAATCAGCGCCTGGGTTAAACTCGACTTGTCGGAAATGCATCAAGAAATCTTCGGTGATGACGATCTGATGTTCGATACCGCGATCAGCGAGGATTTTGAAGATGGTGAGGGAGGAGAAGATTACTTGGACGGTGAAAATGTTGATTCGATAGGAGCATCCGCTGCGGAATTGTTGCAGAAGAAGAAAGTTTTCGTATCTTCTCCACCCAGTAAAGCGGAAGCAAAAAAACTTAGATCTAGACTCGATAAAATTGCTTCGCTCGAGAAGAAAAATGCATTTCACATGAAGGCAACCGTAGTTGTATCGAACGAAGCTACCAGTCTCGGCGACGTCGACACCGTTGCAGTTTTAGTCAACTTACAAAGTCCGAGTATCATAGAATCGCTCGCTTCGAGGAGCGATGATACTGATGATGTGCAATACTATTCCCCATCATCGTTCACAGACTATGCGGATGATAAAGAGGAGGAAGAAGAGCGAGGAGGACTTGTTGCGAATTCAACGTCATCCACCTTCATCGATTTCGTTGCGGCCGGTCAGCGCTCGTCGAAATCAAAGATGCTTCGAGTTCGAAATCCCACGTCTAAAAAATTATGCTTCGATGCGGTACCGTACATGTTTCCTGGCGCTTCACACGCCGACACACCTGATTTAGCCGTCGGAAAGTTGCTCAAGCGCGGCGGTGGGATGTTTTCAAACTTACTCGCGAGCGTGACGTTTGGGGCGATTTCTAAATCTGCTCCGAAATTTGGTAGCGCTCGCGAGGGCGAGAATGCCTTCATCTTTGAAAGTACGAACATCAACGGCAACGAGGGCAACAGTCTTATTTGCATTGAACCAAGTCAGACAAAATCGTTGGGAGGCATATACTTTGCGCCACCGAAAGCAGCAGGGAAAGGACATATTTTAAAATCTTCCGTCTGCGTGAGAAACTCTTTCACTTTGTTAGAGTGCGTAGACGTGGAAGGCGAAGTTTCTGAGGCGTATTCATTTGCAGCCGAAAAGGCAGAAAAAGAAGCCGCGAAGGCATCGCAAGCTCAGAAAAGACGCGAAAACAGTTTCACGACGAAAACTTACGCGTTTGTCGCGAGGATCTCGGCGAATATATCGTTGAACGTTTCTGGAACGCTCGAGACGATTACGTCGCCAAACTTTTTAGCGGTATTTTTTGCGGTATGTTTTGTCGTGACGGCGTGCCTTTTCGCGATATCGGTAATTAACCAGAAGAAGAGCGTTGCCGTTTTAAAGCCAGTAATCGTCGCTGAAACTAAAACAGAATCCTCGTCAGAGGTTCATGCTACTACGAACGTGACGGCAGATTCTCATGAGTTGCAAAAGAGTAAAGATGCCAACACCACGAAACTTCCAAGTCCGAGACTTTCGAATTTGAAGACATCAATCAAAGAGGTTCCGAAACCGTCTCCAACAGTTGCATCTGTTGATCCTGTAGGAGGCAAACCGTTACCACCAAAAAAGGAGGTATCGAAACCTACTCTGCCGATAACCCCTAAAGCGCGCACCAAAGGGTTCTCTCCGCGGGCGAGTAAAAATGATGATGTTACGATTGAACGCGAATTATCCGGTTCCTCGTCGGCTTCGGCCACAGACGTCGCCTATGCATCGAAAAAGGATACATCTACTCATGCGGCAACGGTGGCGGCGGCGGCGACAAACACGGAAGCTGCCGGTAAAAAGCAAACAAACGTGAGAAAGCCGAGCTTGGACGCTAGCTTGGAGGAGGCAAAGCGCAACGCCGCCGCCGCTCTCTCGAGACCGGTAAGAATTGGAAATGCGAATAAATTGGTTGATTTGAATAATTACGTCGCCCCTAGAGCGATATCTACGACAAGAGAAACTTCCAAAAGAGACGATAGGAATGCGTCCGCTGATCCACCACGCAAATCCCTACTTCCGCCGTGGGGGAGGAAGCACGTTCCCGAAAGTAGCAGCAGTCTTGCAAACGACACAGCTTTCAACCAACAACAACGACAACAACAACAAGTGCCACCTGCCGCGTCTACGCATCGCGCGGAGCAAATGCAACAACAGCAACATCATCAACAACGTAATCCGTTATCTTCTGCTTCGGGATCTCCGAGGGGCTTCGCGCCTCCTGGTTTCGAGAACGCGCAAGGTATGTTCCAACACGTTCCCTCGTTCGGTGGATCGCCCATGCAGCAGCAGCAGCAACACCAACAACAGCAACAAGCGATGCAGCAGCATCAGCAGCAGCGGCAGCAGATATCCCAAGCGCCTTTGCTCACGCCCTCGCATTTATCCATGGCCACTCAGGAAGATCGATCGGCGTTTGATTTGTGGGGCGGCTTAGGCTTCGGGGCGATGACGAGCATCTTCTCGGATCAGTCCGATGCCACCACCGGGTCAAACAGAAACCAACAACTCGAGCGAACGCAAAGTGAAGGCGTCAAGGATGAAGACGAAGGTTTGAACTTCCACTTACCGGACATGGACTTTGACGAATTGGAGTAATTTAAAACGTACAACGGCACCGGTACTATGCGGTTCTAAAAATTGTAATACAAAGAGTCATTTGAAAATTTTGTTCTCTTGTTCACGCGAGCGCCGTCTGCCACTCCTTTATCAACTGCGCTTCAGACATCCCAAACTCTTTCAGGACTTCTCGCCACAATCCCTCTTCCTCTATTTCGCTCAAGCTGTTCGGCTCGCGCAACTCGCACGCAGAATCAAAGTAACTCCCAAACTTTCCTTTGGCCTCCTCGAACGCGTATTCGCTTTGCGCGCAATACACCGTCGCCCTCGCGCCTTCGTCGCACGTAAACAAAATCTGTCGCATCGTCGTTCGGTACAAAAACTGAATCAATTTCGGTAACGTTTTCACAACGTTCGTTATAATATTTCCAGGATGTAAACTCATCATTTTAATCGGCGCGTTCGACGGGTCCCTTCCATCCTTCGCGTTCGTATAAAACGCTTTACACACTTTCCTCTCTAACACCTTTGCGAATGCAATCTCTGCCATTTTGCTATTTGCGTACGCCTTCTTCGCGGAGAACCCAAACGATTTCTTTTGCATGTCATAATTCTTCGCAAATTCGTGCAACTTTGAACTCACAAACACAATCCGACTGTTCGATTGCCTCGCGGCGGTTTCGCACCCTTCCGTCGTCTTCGTTTCCAACATTTTACCTATCAACAGAAGCGAGAGTAAACTCGGCGCTAAAAAGTTCGTCCCGTGGTGCTGTTCGTACGCATCCTCCGTGAGCACGTATTTATTCGACATATCAAACACGCCGGCGTTGTTTATTAACACGTCCAATCGATCTTCGACATCTGTAAATGTTTTCGCGAACTCTCGAATCGATCGTAAACTGTTCAAATCGAGCTTCATGACGACGCAGTCGAGCTTCAATCTTGTGTTTTTGGAGGAGTATTTTTGTTGCCATTTCTTGACCATCGTCTCGCCTTTAGAGACCGTCCGACAGGCTAAAATCACTCTGTGACCTCTCAGAGCTAACGTCAACGCGGTCGTCTCGCCGATACCAGACGTTGGGCCGGTCACGATGATGGTTTGCTTCTTAAACGTCTTCTTGGATGATGATTTTTCTTCTTTCCCGTGGGGAAATGTGACCATTTCCAAAGACGTTTTCGGCAGGTGTTTGCATCGAAGTTTCTGGAAGAGAACGTCGGAAAGGACGGACATCCACGTCGGGATGAATGCATTCTTCGATGCGGAGGGGTGCGTCATTGCGGTATCTTTTTATTCTGTCTCGGAGCGCAGTGAAGCAGAGAGAAGCAGAGAGGAGGAGGGAGAAAAATAATGAAGCGAAAAGTTCTGGATTTTGTATTTTGAATGGTTTATTTATATGTATAACATTTTCAAAGACGACGACGATGATGCCGATGACAAGGACGACGAAAGCGTCGTTTCCTTGATGATGATTAAACGGCCATCTTCATTTCAATTTTCGGGCACGGGTCGTACCCGATGATCTCAAAATCTTCAAACTTGAACCCGTCGATATCCTTCACGTCTGGGTTGATTTTCAACTGCGGGAACGGTCTCGGTTCGTTTTTCAATTGCGTTTCCAACGGTTCGACGTGGTTGGCGTACACGTGCGCGTCGCCGAGCACGTGGACAAAATCTCCCGGTTTCAGGTCGCAGACTTGCGCGATCATGCATGTTAACAACGAGTAACTGGCAATGTTGAACGGGACGCCTAATCCCATGTCGCACGAGCGTTGGTACATTTGGCAACTCAACTCTCCGTTCGCGACGTAGAATTGACAGAACATGTGACACGGCGGCAACGCCATTTCTTTCAACGCGGCTGGGTTCCACGCGGTTAAAAGAATGCGTCGATCGTTTGGATTGTTTTTGATTTTGTGAATCACTTCGGCGAGTTGGTCGACGCCTTTACCGGCGTAGTCGGCGTGCATGTCGGTGTACTCGGCGTTGAAGTGTCTCCATTGGAAGCCGTAGACTGGGCCTAAATCGTTCACTTCGCGGTGGTTTAATCCGATGGAGTCCAAATACTCGCGACTTCCGTTTCCGTCCCAAATGCCGACGCCTTTTTCTTTCAACTCGTTCGCGTTCGTTGAACCCTTCACGAACCACAACAACTCTTCCGCCACGCCTCTCCAAAAAACACGTTTACTCGTCAACAACGGAAACGATCGTCTCAAGTCGTATCGCATGGAGCAACCAAATTTAGAAATAGTCCCGGTTCCAGTTCTGTCGCCTTTGACGTTCCCTTCATCGATTATTTCCCTAATCAACTCCAAATACTGCATCTCTTCGTGTTTTTGCTCCTTCAAAATCTTTGGCGGCAAGATTTTTTCAGCCTCCACTCGAAACTTCCCAGCCGGTCCATTTTGCGCGACGTACGTCAACGTCGTGTACGAACACTCGCCATCTTTCACCAGCTTTGAGCTCGAATACAATCGAAACTTTTCGCTATCCAACGGTAACGGGATGAACGCGTCGCAGGCAAAGTGTTCCTTCGGATCCTTCCCGGCGGGCGGTTTCACTTCGGTCAAATGCACCGCCTCGCATTGTTCAGACTTCAAAGCTTCCTCGTATACTTTTGCGCCGCCGATCACGAACACTTTCTCGATGATATCCTTGTACTCCCCAGTCGATAACGTTTCCAGCGCTTCCTCGATCGACGCTCTCGCGAGCACGCCTTCCGGCAAACACTTCGCGCCGCCCTCCGCGTCGTCCTCGCCGGGGCCACCGTTTTCTTTATTCGATTTCTCGTACACTCGCCCACTGGCGCTTAAAACCACGTTCAACCTCCCCGGTAACGGGCGAAACTTCTCCGGAATCGATTCCCAGGTTTTCCTTCCCATGATGACTGCGTTTTGCGTCATCGGTTTCGAGACGTCCGCGGTTAAAGATTTGAAATGTTTCATCTCTTTTGAAAGTTTCCACGGTAAAGTTTGGTTCTTTCCAATCCCCCCGAGTTCATCCGAGGCGACCACGACTTGAAACTTTTTCAAATCATCTTTAGTAGGCGTCGCGTCCATCATCATCGCCGCTTTCTTATTAATGGTCGTCGGAGTAGTACTTCTCGTCCTTTGTTTAATGATTCGGAATTTCGTTCCAAATTTGTGGAGCAAAAAGCTGAATCCTCCTCGTATCGGCGTCGTCTTGACCGTCGTCTCGTTTTCCTTTTCAAAAGCAGCAATTATTAACAAAACGTTGCAGCGGGAAGAACAAAACGCGAAGAAATTCTCTCTCTTTCTCTCGTCGTCGGATGAAGCGTTTAAACAACGCCGATGATATAACTTTGTGTGATGGAATTTTTGAGAAAAATTTTGAATTGCAAGGACGACCCTCTGAAACTCTAAACCCTAATTTCCAAGACGACGCATCTCCGCCCTGCACCTTCATCACTTCGAGGGTGGTCGTCATTTAAAGGAGAGAAGTAAGAACACGCGTGAGTGCGCTGCGTTTGTGTTGCGTTCCCCAAACAAGCAAAACAGTGCGGCTCGAAAAAAGCAACAGAAGGCTTTTCGTTTTTAAAACCACCGTCTTGTATAAGTGAGTAAAAAGAGAGAGAGAGAGAAACCCTCCTGTTTGTGGCCAGAGAATTACGCAAATGAGTTCTGGGGGCAATGGATCTTCTTTACCGCCGTTCGTGAATAATGCGCAACCACACAATCCTTTACTGATGAAACAACCGGGAATACCGCCTCTGGGAATGATGATGCCCCCACCCGGTGGAATGATGATGCCTTCACGAGGAGGAGGAGGAGGACCACCGGGGATGATGTTCCCGCCGAATCCGATGCTCATGATGCCTCCCGGAGGAGCAGGAGCAGGAGGGGCTCCGATGATGATGCCACTCATGGGGGGAGGAAATCCGTCGTCGAATTTACTGATGCGACCGATTAATTTGAATCAACACCCGACGGGTTTGCCGCCGAATTTGTTGGTCATGTTCAAAGCGAGGCCGCCGGTGAAGTGGTTTCCGCCGGCGAAAGCGAGGAAGACGTGTAAACGTTTGACGGGAATCGGGAAGTATTTGTATTTATTCGGCGAGAAGGAGAACGAGGAAGGAGAAGAGAAGAGAGAGTCGATGAGTTTAGGAGAAGAGAAGGACACAGACGAGGATGCCTCCGACGTGGACGTGAACGACGACGGAGAGATCATCGAGATCGACGAGGAGACGAAACGGAAGCGAAAAGAGGAGAAGGAAAAATTCGCGCTGTTGCCGGCAAAGACGAAAAAGAAATTAGAAAAAGGGAAGAAGATGTTAAAAGAGGCTTTGAAAGCGTGGGATCCGCATAAAGACGAGAAAGCGACTGGAGACCCGTACGCGACGTTGTTTGTCGCGAGATTACCGTACGCAGCGTGCGAAGACGAGGACGTGTTACGACGAGAATTTGAACGGTACGGCGATATTAAAGCGATACGAATAGTCAGAGATACGGATACCGGGAAACCAACGGGGTACGCGTTTATCGAGTTTGAAACGGAAGATGACATGAAACGAGCGTTCGCGCGCGCAGATGGGACGAGAATTGAAGGTAAACGGGTCATCGTAGACGCGGAGAGAGGACGAACGACGCCGAATTGGCGACCGATGCGCTTAGGCGGCGGTTTAGGAGGATACACCAAACAGTTGAGCAAGAAGGAAATTCGAATGAAAGCGATGGGGAACCAATCCCGAAGAGGAGGTGGAGGAGGTGGAGGTGGAGGTGGCGGTTTCCGAGGCGGGCCTGGTGGCCCCGGAGGAGGTGGTGGCGGTGGCGGCGGTAGAGGCGGTAGAGCTGGGTTTGGTGACGATCGTACCTGTCACGTGTGCGGCCAAACCGGTCATTTCGCGCGAGAGTGCCCGGACAGAAGAGAGATGAACCGAGGCAGAGGAAGATTCGGTGGTGGTGGTGGTGGTGGTCGTGGTGGCGACGATATGAGAGACAGAGGAGACCTTCCTCCTCCTCCGTCGAGAGGAGATCGAGGCGGTATTGGGTTTTCCGGCGGCCGAGACGATACTCGCGAACGAAGTCCCGGAGCGGCGCCGGCGCCGAGGTTTGGCACCGGCATGATTATGGACGACGATCGCGACAGAGGAGGAGATAGATTCGGCGGCGGTGGTGGTGGTCGAGACGGCCGGGACGACAGACGTCCACCGCGTTACGGCGACGACTTCGACCGAGACCGCAGAGGCGGCGGCAGAGACCGCAAACGCGGAAGGTCCCGCTCCCGCTCTCGATCTCGATCTCGCAGCCCGCCCGCGCGAAGAAGAAGCAGATACGACGACGATTACGACCGCGAAAGAGGCCCAGACCGCCGCCGATCCGATCGCCGAGACGACGACGACACTCATCGCGGCGGCCGAGACACCCGAGGCCGGGGAGACCGCCGCGGCGGCGGCGGCTACGGTCGCTCGCGCTCGCCCTCGCCGAACTACCGAGACTTTGTCGACGAACCACCGCCACCTCCGGCGTCTCGCGGAGGACGACGAGGCCATCGCCGCTCGCCCTCGCCACCTCCGGCCAAAAAAGAAAGCTCGGAAGAAGGCGAACTTTAGAAAAGAGAGAGACCAAAAACCGTTTAATAATGATACTCACGAGAGTGTTTTGAGGATCTCTTTATTCGTGGAGCGGTAGTACCATTTTTCTCGTTCTTTTCTGTTGTTCTTCTTCTCTCTCGTCTTCTGACTCTTTTCAAAAAAAGCACTTTT
>Ga0255755_1000459_pt1 | contig 43228 bp, 46 predicted proteins | sample 011ome_18_FD_179955 | JGI IMG/M metagenome (GOLD analysis project Ga0255755, IMG submission 179955) | Coastal salt marsh microbial communities from the Groves Creek Marsh, Skidaway Island, Georgia - 011501BT metaG (version 2) | ecosystem: Environmental > Aquatic > Marine > Intertidal zone > Salt... | reverse complement strand
CACGAGGTGCAAAAAACACTACACAATTGTTTTTACATACTCTATGAAAAAGAAGAGCGATCGCCAAACCAAATATAGAACTTATAATTTTTTGACCTACTGATGTATATAACAGTTTGTTGATAATATTTCTTGTAGTATTGATTTCAGTCATTTGTAACCTATCTTATACTAAAAAATATGAATATTTTATATTTTAAATAATAGTTTGTTTCTTTGCATCATTCGTACATTTTACTTCTTTTGCTTTAAATTTAAAACAATCTCCGCTTAATCCCATATATGTTATTTTATTTGCATTATATGGGGTTGGATATTTGATAATTTTCTTTTTGTCTGGTATATCTAAGTAAACATAAACAATTCCAATACAGAAGGCAAGGAAAAACCATAATATATGAAATTTAAAAGTTTTTTCTGTCATATGTCTTCTATATATAAATTTATACTTTAATTGATTTTGTTTTGTTCAAAAATGGTTTTAAAATATGAGTCAAGATTTTCTGGACCCATCATTTGTTCTTCATAAGTAGAACGAGGTACATATTTTATAACAGTTTTAGGTTTGATATTTTTTGTTAAATTATCATAATATCCCTGTATAATTAGAACGGTTCCAAGAAATAATAAAAATATTGCAATGCTTTTCATCTTATATTACAATAATAGAAAAATAAACTCATTTTAAACTAGAATAAATTTAAACCGAACTCTCGTTTTGTCTTTCTGTCCATGGATCGATTTTTGAAATATTTTCTGCAAGATCAGATACATCAACTGTGTCAGAATTTGCTTTCATTGCCGCTTGTTTTCTCTCTTCAAAAACTTCATCTTTGTTGTCCATGTTTTCTTTATATTTCTTCATCAAAGTGTTCAGTTGCGTTTCGCCAAATTCTTGATCTTGAAGATCATTGGGATTAGGCGACCATGGACACCAGCATCCTACCTGACCGATGAAAATATCAAATTTGTTATCAATCTTTTTAAGAAATTCTGAACGACTTTTTGCTTCGTCTATTGTGTCAAAAGTACCACGAACCTTGATACCTCGAATAGATGTTTGAAAATTGTTGTCCCTGTGGAAATCTGCCTCAATTTCGGAAGAATTCACAGATTTAAAGAATTTATATTGCTCATTCATCTCAATAGGATCTGACAAATATTTATGATTGTTGTGCACAGTATCAATCATATCTTTTGATTCAGGGAATTTCGCACGCAATCCATCGAACAATGTTGTCATATCTTTACCAAATTGATTTAAAAAACGTGTAAAATAAAATGCTTCTTTATTTACAAGAACATCTTCGGGACTCAAGAATGACAATAAAACATAATTCTGACCTCTGATTGGTTTGTCTTCGTCAAGGTAATCAAAATCTTTTGTAGAAACTGTCTCTGTACTCGCAGACATTGCTTATATAAAATATTTTACTTTAAAATCTTATATACTTTTTGAATAAAAATATTCTTTGTTATAAGTATAAAAGAAAGTTAAAATGGATTATACCCTTGATGTTTGGGAGACTGTAACCAAATTAATAAAATATCTATTCGAAGGATTGGCGGTTGGTATTGTGGCGTATGTTTTACCAAAATCAAGATTACACCCCAGTGAAATATTGGTAATCGCTTTGACTGCTGCGTGCGTATTTTCTATCCTTGATTTGTTGTCACCTTCTTTCTCCGCTGGTGCCCGATCTGGCGTTGGTCTTGGTGCGGGATTTAAATTAGTCGGATTTCGTTAAATAAAAGATTTTATTTAATATACTATATTTTTTTTACAATGAAGGAGATTGATGGAATTCATAATTCAAATCTTCGCATATTTTTTTCCATATCTGGTCTTGAATATACAATTTTTCTCTACTTTTCAATAAAGGAAAATATTTCAAATATTCGTTCAGACCTAGGATTTGGAAAAACTTATATAAAACATAACTATATGATAAGAAATTCTTTCTATCTTTTGGACAATGTTTCAAAAAAGGTGCCTGAATATCTCTAAACATTGAGTATAATTTATCTTCCAAATCTGGTGAAAACTGAGGAGTCGGAACACCATTTATCCGGTTGATAATATAATTGATATGTTCATAATATTTATTAATCCTTAATCTTTTCAATATCTCGCGCATTTTAGTATATGTTATTGTCTTTGTGTCGGATATCTTTTCCTTTTTGATTTCATTTAGAATTTTTTCAAATACTTCATTCGGAATGTCGGTGCTTTCTTTTCCTTGAACTTGATTACACCATTCCCTAAAATGATTGATTCTTTTATAACTAAAATGCGAGGTATCTTTCGAATTCTGTTTCAGTATCGGTCTATTTTGTTCTACAAGTAACAATTCTTGATATCCACAATATTCGCATATCATTATTGCATCATACTGAAGACAAACCATTTGTTTTTGACAAACTATACACTGCTCTGCATCATCAATATCATTCTTTCTAACATGCTGTTTGTTTGTTATAACTAAATATTCGTCCACCAAATCACTTTTTCCCGTAGTTGTATTTTGTATATTTTGTATAGCACTAATTTCATCTTGTGGTTCTTGTTTTTTCCCGGACGTATTATTCAAAGCATCTAGAATTGTTTTGGTAGCAAATTTTGGAACAGATATGTTTGTTTTTCGCGTATCCATCTTTATTTTGGATTGTTTCTCTAATAAATCATAGTAATTGAAAAGAATATCACTTGTATTTTTATAGTAATCTAATTCATCAAATTCTTTTTGGTTTTTTTGTATTTCTGTATCCAATTTTTGAATTTTTTCGGATAATTCTATATTTGATGTCCAAAGAAGATTATAATGTTCTAAATTTGTATATTCTGATACAAAAAGATCTTCTATTTCTCTTTTGATATTTGTTCGAATATTTATTAGTTTTGTTAATTCTTCTTTCATACTATTGTTTTCATCTGTCTTAGAAGCAAATACTTTAATCATGTTGTTATGCATGACATCGAGTGTAGAAGCATCTTTGGCATTATTTGTCACCGCAATCCTTTTTTTTGATGTTTTTTCTTTGAACATTTTTATAAAGCATATATCTCAAGTTATTATTTACATTCTTAAGTATTCAATTTTTTTCTCCTGTTATAGTATAAAGAATATAACATAAATGGGCGGTGGTCTTCTTCAGCTTGTTGCATACGGAGCACAGGATGTTTATTTAACCGGTAATCCTCAAATAACCTTCTTCAAAGTTGTCTATCGTCGTCATACTAATTTTGCAGTAGAATCAATTGCTCAAACTCTCAATGGCACTGCTGATTATGGCAACACTGTCTACTCTACTATTTCCAGAAATGGTGACTTAATCAACAGAGCATACATGGAATTCACAATGCCTTCATTGGGTGAATATAGTACTGGTGATGATACTCCAAAATATGTTAACTATCTCGGTTTGAAATTATTGTCTCAAGTAACCATTGAAATAGGTGGTCAACAAATTGACAAGCACTATTCAGATTGGATGTACATATGGAATGAACTTTCTCTTCCTCTTGGAAAACGCAGTGGATATGAAATGATGGTTGGTGCTGATAGAGATGTTACCAGTCACGCTAAAACTGTTTTACATGTTCCACTTGAATTCTGGTTCTGTCGCAATGTTGGACTTGCTCTTCCATTAATTGCTCTTCAATACCACGAAGTAAAATTAAAAATCGTATTTGAAGACAAGGACAAATGTATGTCTCGTAAAGACGGTGGTACACTTCCCAACGAGTCATTTAATGCTCAACTATGGGTAGATTATATCTTCCTTGATACTGATGAACGCAGACGTTTTGCTCAACTTTCCCATGAATATTTGATAGAACAATTGCAATTCACTGGTTCAGAAGATTTGAAAGAATCTGATGGCAACAGATACAGACTCAATTTCAATCACCCTTGCAAAGAATTGGTGTGGGTTGCTAAGCAATCTGGCAACGATTGGTACAATTATACCGATGGTGGTCTCAAAGATAGCGCTTATACAAGCGAGGACGCAATAAAGAATTTGACCGATGCTGTATATCCTGTTGGCAAAAATCCATTGACCAAATGTCTTCTTCAATTAAATGGAAATGACAGATTTGCGGCTAGAGACGGTGGATACTTCAACTATGTCCAACCTTATCAACACCACACTAATATTCCTACTAACAGAGGAATCAACGTATATTCATTTGCACTTAAACCAGAAGAACACCAACCATCAGGAACTCTCAATATGTCCCGTATTGATACTGCAGTATTGTCAATGAGTTCTACAAAGGCAGGAACTATCCACATATATGCCCTTAATTACAATGTTCTCCGTATCATGTCTGGAATGGGTGGACTTGCTTACAGCAACTAAATATTTAAAACATTTTATACATTTTTAACAAAAAATCGTAAGAACACTTCATTTTTTTTCTCCTATTATAGTATAAAGAATATAACATAAATGGGCGGTGGTCTTCTTCAGCTTGTTGCATACGGAGCACAGGATGTTTATTTAACCGGAAATCCTCAAATAACCTTCTTCAAAGCAGTTTATCGTCGTCATACCAACTTTGCTATTGAAGCAATTCAACAAACCTTCAACGGAACCCCTGGGTTTGGTCAAAGAGTAACTACCACTGTTGCTAGAAATGGTGATTTAATTCACCGTGTGTACCTTGCATTAGATTTGAACGGCATGGAAGAGTCATCCAAAGTCTGTAAATACTTTGGTCTTCGTTTAATCAATTATGTTGAAATTGAAATCGGTGGTCAAAAAATAGACAAACAATATTCTCATTGGATGTATATCTGGAATGAGTTGTCTCTTCCAAAATCAAAACGTGCCGGATATGATGATATGGTAGGTGCTGCAGGTGGTCTCGTCAGTGGTTTAAATAAACAACTATTTGTACCTCTTGAATTCTGGTTCTGTCGCAACGTTGGTCTTGCCCTTCCTTTAATTGCTCTTCAATATCATGAAGTTAAAATCAACCTTAATTTCGAGTCAATGGATAAATGTAAGGGTGAAGGTCAAACCGATGACCTCAAAACTTTTGGCGCTTCATTGTGGGTTGATTACATTTTCTTAGATACTGACGAACGCAGACGTTTTGCACAACTTTCCCACGAATACCTTATTGAACAATTACAGTTTACCGGCGAAGAAGCAGTCGCTGAGAATGTGAAATCTAAACTCAATTTCAATCACCCCTGCAAAGAATTGATATGGTTTGTTTCTAACAAAAACAAGATAGAAGATTGGATGAATTATACTACCGACAATGCCGACATGAAAGAAAGTGCAATAGTTTCAAAAAATAAAACTAAAAATGCTAAACTTGTTCTTAATGGAAATGACCGTTTTGCTGAACGCCATGGTTCATACTTTAACATGGTTCAACCTTTCCAGCATCACGAAAATGTTCCCTCAAATGCTGGAATAAATGTTTATTCATTTGCCTTAAAACCCGAAGAACACCAACCTTCCGGAACTCTGAATATGTCAAGAATAGACACTGCTGTGTTGAATTTGACAACCAATACTGTTGATACTGCTAATGATGCATTGAATGTATATGCTGTCAACTACAATGTTCTTCGTATCATGTCCGGAATGGGTGGTATTGCTTACAGCAACTAAGATATTAGTACAAAATCAAAACAGTTCATTTTTTTTCTCCTATTATAGTATAAAGAATATAACATAAATGGGCGGTGGTCTTCTTCAGCTTGTTGCATACGGAGCACAGGATGTTTATTTAACCGGAAATCCTCAAATAACCTTCTTCAAAGTTGTCTATCGTCGTCATACCAACTTTGCCATTGAAGCTATTGAACAATCCTTCAATGGTAATAATAATTTAGGATCTTCAGTAAGTGTTCTCATTACACGTAATGGAGACTTGATCAACAGAATATACTATAATGCTAAAATAAAGAATAATGCTGCTGCTGGTGGTATAACAACAGATGGTATTACTCTTTCTTCCGCGGGTGATTCTTATGCAATAAATGATGTACTCTTTCTTGATGCCCCCACAGGAGGAGGTACTGCTGCTAAATTAACGGTAACTAAAATCGCTTCAGACGCAGCAACAGGTCCAATTGAAAAATTTACAGTCGAGTTAGCGGGTTCGGGATATACTGTTAGTGCCACCGCAGAAATAGGAGTAGATACAACAAACAGTGGTACTACTGGTTCAGGAAGTGGAGCAACATTCAAGGTATCATCTTTACTGTCTCATAATCTTGTTCCTTATTTTGGACAGAGATTACTCAAAACCATAGAACTTGAAATTGGTGGTCAAAAAATCGACAAACATTATTCTGAATGGTTATATATATGGAATGAACTTAGTATGCCTGTTGGCAAAAAAGATGGATACATGACTATGGTTGGTGGCAACGCAACCAATAGTGCTGTTCCATTAAAAGGAGGCGAGAGTTACGAAATTACTGTTCCTCTTGAATTTTGGTTCTGTCGCAATGTTGGACTCGCTCTTCCTTTGATTGCCCTCCAGTATCATGAAGTTAAAATCAATATATCTTACGCTAATGACAAAGATATTGCTGTGGTTTCTGGCGAAGCTTCTAATTTCAAATTACAAGATGCCGGGTTATGGGTAGATTACATCTTCCTTGACACTGATGAACGCAGACGTTTTGCACAACTTTCCCACGAGTACCTTATTGAACAATTACAATTCACCGGAACTGATAATATCGAAGCAGGAAGTTCTTCAATGAAGAGCGTGAGAATGACTTTCAATCATCCTTGCAAAGAACTTTTATGGGTAATCAGAGGAAATGAAACAGGTGGTAAATCGCCACATTGGAATAATTTCACTGACGAAGTTGACAATGATAAACGTATCATTGGTAAAAATCCTGTAACTAAAGCTAAAATGCAATTAAATGGAAATGACCGTTTTGCTGAACGCGATGGCACCTATTTCTCTGTTGTACAACCTTATCAACACCACGAGTGCACTCCTTCAGTATACAATGGTGGTATCAATGTGTATTCCTTCGCTCTTAAACCCGAAGAACATCAACCTTCTGGTACCCTCAATATGTCCCGTATCGACACTGCTGTATTATCAGTACAATCTAACATAGCAGGAACCATATACATCTATGCTGTAAACTACAACGTTCTCCGTATTCTATCAGGAATGGGTGGTCTTGCTTATTCCAATTAAATATAAAATCTTATTTTTTCATATTTTATCAAAAATAAAAAATTTGCTATTGACTATATTTGTAACCATGGTAGTATATTAATACGTTGTTGAATTTAGTTTCACTAATATGTTACTAGTTTGATTTTCTAAATCTTCTATTTTGGTCATCATGTGTTTGAACGCACCATATAATGACATCTGAATTTGATCAGTATCTATCGACAAACAATCGTTAATAACCTGTATTTTATTTTGTTCATTATCATAAATCGTCATTGGTTTTATAATAATATTTTTTGGAAATATTTTTTCTACATCTTGTGCAATATATCCTAATCTGTATTTATCTCTATTCGATATCCCATGAATTCCATCTATAAATTTGTATCTGTTTAACGATAATTTATGTATATTGTCATAACATAGTTTATAATCTGCCTCTGATATTTCTGTTTTGATTCTTTTATCACTAGCAATAGACCAATTAGTTGTATTTGTAAATTGATAGTTATTTCCATTTCTGTTACATTGTATTTGATATCCAGATGAAGTGCTTACTGGTGTTAAAATATTCATATCTAAATTTTTTGATATTATATTACCTTGAATTGTTAAATCTCCACTAACATCCAAACTATTATCTATTTTCAATTGCGGATCACTTCCTTCATAACCATATATATACCAAGATCCAAAAGTAGCACTTTGTACCAATTTCCCCCCAACATCATTAAGAGCGAATCCAAAATATTTATAAAATACATCTGAATCTATATCAGCACCTATTTTACCATTAGCATCCCAATTCATTATTGCAGTTGAATAAAACAATTCATCCCATTCAATACCATTTTTTGACCCATATATTTTGAAAATTTTCAAAGTCTCTGAGGTCGCACTACTAAATTCAAATCTTGACATTTTTACAAATATTCCATCTGGTAGTTCAAGTGTAACCCACCAAGCATGAAAATCATCAACAAGACCATTTGAGTCAGTTGCTCCAAAACCAGAACCAATATATCCTCCGTAGTGCAATTGTCCTGGACTCCAATTTTCAGAATCACTAAAAAGTCTATATCCATGCATGTGATGATTCATTTCTACCTTGTATGTGCCATTGCCATATGCTTGCTCTGATACAACATGTAAACTGGATCTTCCTTCAACAGTACTAGCATCATATGTGAAGTTATGAACCGGTGGATACATACGAACTTCATCATTTTTATTAAAAATTGTAGCAAATGGATCAAAAAGTGAAATGTTATTTGTTTTTATATTCAGCGAATGAATATTGGATGAATTAAAAGTATCTTGTTGTACTGTTTCTATAACTTCACCTGATATATTTATGCCATTTCCTGCTGTTAAAATATTCTGTTTATTGTCTAATTGTGATTGAATGTTATCATTAGTTCCTTTCAAATGACCTAGTTCAGACACAGTAACATCATTAAGTTTTCCTTCGATTGTTAAATCTCCATGTACCGTGATATTGCTAGTAATGAGATTTCCAAGATTATCAACAGTTATAACAGATGTAGTGTCTTTATAAATCTCTACAATATTTCCTTCTTGACTTAGTTCTGTAATTTTTAAAATAGGGGCATTGCTAGTGTTATTACCAATTAAATCCAAGTTTTCAGCACTATAAGAATCTGTGTTTATAGATACAGTAGTACCATTTACACTCAAATTACCGTCTACAACTACATTTTGTTTGAATTCAACATCGTTTTGAAATAAATTATTTATCTTATTCAAAATATCGTTGGACGTAAATTTGGATAAACTATTGATGTGTGTAATATAACTCATTTAAACGCACCCTATTTCATTTGAAGAAATATTTTTGATTTTTCGATTAAAAATCCCTATTTACAACAATATCATTGAAACCAATGTATCCAGAAAACGCGGATTGAATTCGGAAGATTCTGTGAAATATTACACCGAGTGAAATAAACATCAAGAAAATTAATAACAGAGACACAATGTATTGCAAACTTGTTCTCTTCGATTTGTCTTTCATTTCTAAAGGATTTGACCAAAGTATGTAATGAACTATAAATGCTATAAAGAATGTAGCAACTAGGTCAAATATTGCCATATTATAGAATCGATATTTACGCAAATCTTGTAAATTCATTATGTTATGTTTATATTATATATAGATAATAAAATACTGTGTTACAAAAAGAATAAAACTTATGTTTTTAAGAAATTAGAGTAGAAATGTATTACATATATTCACTTCTTGTGGCTTCGTTCATTTTTGCACTTATACAATATCATGAATATGATAAAAATAAAAAAACATATAATCTATACACTGTATCAAATCTGGTTACATTATTAATCATATATCTAATATTGACGATAGCGTTTTATACAATGTTTGAAGTTGATTACAAATGTTTGAATAAAATTCAGAAAAGACCAATACATGGTGGTGAACCTGTAATACAGGTTGATTATTTGAAAAAAATATCTGACGATGTATCTACTGGATTTCGCCCATCTACGTCACTATAATCAATAAAATATATATAAATAAAATAGTTATACCTTTTATTAACAATGAAATTGGAATTGAAGAAATTTGACCCTGCCAAAATTGCATCTGATTCGGTTGTTGTATTTATTGGAAAAAGAAATACAGGGAAATCATACTGTATGAAAGATATTCTCAATTATCATAGAGATATTCCAGTTGGTGTTGTTATAAGTCCGACAGAAAGAGCAAATGGATATTTTGAAAAATTCATTCCCAAAATGTTAATATATGACGAATGTGAAGAAAGTACTTTGAAGAAATATTTAGATCGTCAAATAAGTATAACAACAGAAAGAAAAAAAGAGATAAAATTAACAGGAAGTTCTAGAATAGACGCGCGATCTTTTTTAATTTTAGATGATTGTTTATATGATAAAAAGTGGATAAACAATATCAATATACGATCTATTTTTATGAACGGACGTCATTATAAAATATTCTTTCTTATTACTATGCAACATGCACTTGGTCTGCCTCCTGTGTTAAGAAATAATATTGATTATATTTTCATTTTCAGAAACAATATTTTAAAAGAAAAGCAGAAAATATACGACAACTACGCTGGAATGTTTCCATCTTTTGAAGCATTTAATCAAGTTATGAATCAAACTACGGAAAACTTTGAATGTTTAGTAATTGATAATAAAATTCAAAGCAATAAGTTGGAAGATCAAGTTTTTTGGTATAAAGCAAGCGAATCTAATTTCAAAATGTGTAGTCAAGATATTTGGGAACTACAACATCTTGAAGACGAACGCAGTAATCTACGTGGATTTGAAGAAGAAGCAGACGACGAACCATATGATTCGGGAGTATTTACAAAAAAGAAAAGTACAAATATAATAAAGGTAAAAAAGACAAATCCTTCTTATAGATAAGACGACATTTTGAAAAATAGTACATTTCTGTCGATTTTTCAAAATAATAATAAACTTTAATTTATTTTTAAAAAAAGAGTGAAATGTACTATTTTTCACAAAGATAGAATTAAACCTTAATCGCTTGTTATTTTGTTTTCTTCACATTCCTTTGTATCATCTATATCAACTATATTGTATATATTATCAATATTTTCGCACTTGTGTTGAGTGTTTTCAACATTAGTCATTGAAATAGATTGTTCATTTTCTGAATTGTTAATCATTTGCATGAAACTTTTATATTTACATGAATAAGAATCATACAACAAATCTCTGTATTTTTTGTATTCTTGAAACATATCTAATATAAATGCTTATTTGTGAAAAAAGAAAGTTTCTTTTTCTTTTCATTTATTTCATTATCAATTTTTACAATTTTTACATTCAAATCTTCTTCAGTATTTTTTTCATCACTCGACGATGATTCTGGTTCTGAATCAAGATCTGAGGAACTACGATCACTCTGAAAATTTACCGTATGTATCTCGTCTTGTGATTTTTCAATTTCTTCATATTCTCCAATATCATCACTTGAATTATCATTCATAATTAAATTCTGACCTTCGTGTTCATTTGGAGCATCTTCTTGTTCATCTTCAGCATCTTCTTGTTCATCTTCAGCATCTTCTTGTTCATCTTCAGCATCTTCTTGTTCATCTTCAGCATCTTCTCGTTCTTCTCGTTCTTCTTCATCATCTTCTCTTTCTTCTTCATCATTTTGTTGTTCATTTTCATCATCTTCTTGTTCTTCTACATCATTGTTTAAATCATCCGTTCCCTTGACATTTCTTTCTGAAATTTCGTTACTACATTGTGCAAGTTCCTCAGTTTCACAAGAAATATTCTGTATTTGAATTTCATTATTTGTTTTTGTTGATTTTGGTTTATCCTTCTTGTTTTTTTTGATAGATTTGTTCATCAATCTATTCAAATATTCTATAGTTGATTTACCATTTACATATTGATTTAAAGTTTTGTTAATGATTTTTTTGATATTGAATTCAATAATATTCATATTATTTTGTATTTCAACAGATTTCAAAGATTGTGTAAACAAATAAGCATGTTTCCATGCGAAATCTGAAACATTTACAAGACATCTGTGAATGAAATCTTCTAATGAAGGTATCATGATGTTCATGTGATTAATTTTTTTATGATATTCAAAAAACTTAATTTTTAAACATGTCTTAATATAAATGTTCAATAAATGAGATATATCATATGAAATATTTTTTGTAATTTCTTTTGTTTCTTGTTCGATTATATAATTATTCCATTTTGAAATTTCCTGCAATTCTTGTTGAAATTTTTTAAGACCTTGTTTTTGATTTGTTGTAAAAATTTGATAGATTCTTTCAGATATAGGAACTGATAATATGTCTTGTAGTAATTCACCTATATCTTTTTTTGTATCAACGAGACTCTGAAGCATTTTGATCCTTTACTGAGATATAAAAGAATGCAATGCTTTATATATTGCGCAATTTTCCACGAACATTAGAATTGGTATATTTTATAATATTTTTAAACGTATCTGATACTATGTGGTCTGTTTTTGTCAATGTTTTAACCCCTTTTGTTTGTATCATAATGACACATGGTCCTTTAAAATGAAATCCATGTTCTAACTTAGAATACTTCGTGTTATCGTGACACGCAACAAAGTTATTTTTGCTTACAGTTAATTCTTCGTCTGATTTTATTGAAATGTCATCATAATTACCACAACATGATAACCAAATATATCCAAAATCTCCATTTTGACAATTAGCAACATAACAATCAGATTGATTAATCATATGAATATTTTCAGTATGTGCTACAAAACTTTCAACAGATAATCTGTATTTATTTCCAAATGCTATTTTTAATGGAATAATGGTATCACCAAAACCAGGTCCAATGACAAGGTGTGAATTTTTTGAACAAAGACAATAATAACATTCACCCTTATCATCATATGATAATGCTATATTACCTCTAGAATATACATATGATGTGTTTTTACAAACAATTGTTGTATCTTGTTTAGGTTTTATGTGAACATTGTGATAATAATCTCCTATAATTTTCGTGTCAACAAAAATGTCATACATTTATGATACTATACCTACAATGGGATTTATATTTATATTAAAATCATTTTTCGTTAAAGATGTCATTACATTACCATCCAGACGATTTACAAACGCATTCTTTTTATCAGATGCTGGAAGTTTACAAACATTTTCAACATTAGGAGAGTTTTGATATATTACATTGACATTTCCTGTCTTTCTAATAGGAATACTATCTCCTATCAATTTGTTTGTTTTCATATTTATATTTTTCTTGTCAACTGGAATATTCACACCTCCTGCATTTGGAGTATGACCAGCAGCAATTAGTTGTTGTTCTCTTGTTGGGTCTATTTCCATATTTTCATCTGCTTCTCTACTTACTTGTCTATGATCATTAATGGATTTTGCAATACCAATTTCTTGATTTTCCACAGTAAATTGTTTATGTGTATTCTTAAGTTCTACTTCGGATGTTGCATATCCCCCAAGAATACTATTTATAACACCACCAATGAATCCTAATTCGTTATTACCCTTGATAGTTGTTTCTTTAATAGTTTTCTTTGCTACAACTTCTGGATCATACGTGTGTACTTTGTAAACTGCTTTTCCGATGTTTCTTACAGTATCTATAACCGGCAATGTTTCTTTATTTGTAGTTTTTGCCTTATCGTCGTTTGCAAGGTATGAATTTTCATTTGCTGTTTTGACATTTAAAAATGTACTATCGTGAACAAGAGTTTCTTTTACTGTTGTTTTAGCAATGTCATTTAAAGCAGAATACGTACCATCGTGACCTGTAAGATTCAAAGTATCACTATCATGTACTGTGGTTTCTTTCACAGTAGTTTTAAGAAGATCATTTGGATCATGAACTGTTAATTTATTTGGAATTTGTGCAACAGCATTACCTCCCTCAGATCTCGCCGAATCTACAAGATATTCTTTAGTAGAATATTTAAGAACATCCATAACAGGACTAACAATAGCTTTAATTGTGCTTGTTACATTTGAAACAACAGTTTTTGTCTGAGTTTCTTGTCTCTCTGTATTATATACCATGATATTGCTTTTACCATGATCATCACCCAAAGACATTCCTTTCAAAAATTCAAATTTCACAGGACCAGTGTATTCCTTGTGTGTATTTCTTCGATTTACTGCTTTGACAGCAAGTTCTGGTCTCAAAGAATTCTTTTTGATATATGAAGAAGTACCAATGAGGTCGCTTAGTTTTTGAATGTATGTTCTCTCTGGTTTGTTCTTTCTCAACGGATTAACAACACCACGTTGTTCTGTTCCTTTTATAGGTGCTCTATAATCCATGGGAAAAAATCCTGTTTTTTGATTGATTTTTGATCTTAACTCGTTCATAACTCGAGGTCTTGCGTATTCTAATGAATTGTTTTGTTGAAAACCACCACTACCTTTATTAGTATATCCTTGATTTAATCCTGGACCAACGCGAATAGATTCAAATGGTGTTACACTTTGTTGCATTTCAGATAAAACTAATCGTCTTTTCAAAAAATCACTTTCTGATTTAGACCCATTAATATTGTGATATCCGGCAACTGGTAGACTAAAAGGTTCTATCTCTTTCTTTTGAATGTAAAATTTATCAACTCCTGTATTAAAATCCAATTTTTGTGTAAATTTTTCTACATTTGTATTTTGTGTAATATTTCCTTTTAAAAAAGGTTGCATATTGTTGTGATTGAAATCCTTTGTATTGATTTTTTCCCCAGTTAAAGACATCATATTATCTTCTTCATCGTCGCGAATTTCAGAAAATGTTGAAGCAGTTGTTGGTAATGAAATAACCCCTGTTTTTCCAGGGTTTTTAGATTTTTTATTTAATTCAATGCCTCTATCGAACCGATCCTTTTGAACAGTGTCTAAATATTTTGATTCGTATATATTTTTCATCGATGGTTTATCACCGGGGTATAATTCCATCATTGGTTTCTCTAATCATTAAGGGATAAAAAATAGTATTATAAAAATACATATTGCTTTGTTATCGTGATATTTCAAAGCATTTGCAAAAATAATTAAATTTTTTGTAGTATTGATTCCAATATATTCTTAGGTGTGTCGTCACTAGAAAAAACAACATTTTTTCGACATTGTATTTTCTGTAAAATGTCAAATAACTGAGATAGTAATTCTTGAAAGTGAACAGGTTCAATTTTATCCAGAATTTCTATATTTTCCAAATCAAACTTTACAATTTTTTTACTTTGAATAATATACTGTTTAGAAAACAAGTTATATTTGAGTGTATGTTGTCTAATAAAACTATTTTCAAAAAATACATTAGATATATTCAAATTATTTATTCTTATATTATGTACAAACAATAAATAAAACATACTAAGAACAATTTGATGGTATATTTCGTTATTTAAAAGAACTTCATAATGTTCTAAAGGAGTATAGTATTTACGAATAACAACTGATATATCTTCAAAATTTCCTTCGTCGTTACAAATGTCATAATCTTCATCACTTAGATATTTAAAGATATCGCCTTCATACTCAAAATAACAAATTGGTGTTATTATATTTTGGTGTTTTATTTTTTTTAATATACCATAATCGTTTCTCATTGACATATCATCCCAAGAATTAACTTTCATAACATATCCCTCAAATTCACGAGAAGTTGTTAACAACAAATGTTTTTTATGATCAAAAAATCTTAAGTCTGGATTATTTATTAGATCTCTCCATTTTGCAACAGATATATGTATATTTTTTTTAAAAATCATATATTATATTTGATATAATATTTATTTATACTGACTTACATTTTACATTATAACCAAATGACCCATATGGGTTTCCAGGGGCAAATACGTGTTGAGCGTTTCCTTTTTGCCATTCGCTACCATCTGGATTAACTAAAGTACTATTGGGGAAAAATACATCTTGGTCTTGAGGTGTTTCAAAAATTGGTGTGTGATTATCTTTTGCTACCATTCTATAGTTGACAGGAACTCTGTCAAAACCTTCGATTGCTCTTTCTTGTGGATCATAACACAACCATTCCCATCGATTAATACCCGTTCCTTTCAATGTACTGGCGGGATTAGACATTCTTGTATCTTCTCTTGGTGCCAAGCATGTTCTTGGATTTTCTTGACCATTAACTATACAACCACTCGATGGTTTGTATGAACCAGGTGTATATTGGTCTGCATTACACTTACTTTTTTTGTAGTTTATTCCTAAAAGTTCACTTGAGTCATCAACGGCAGTTTTCATGGAACATGTATTTGGTCCATATGATTGAAAACGTATAGATGGATCATTAGGTATAACTCTACAAGGAGAACAATCATTATAAGGAGTATTCAATGAATATAAACCAGGTCCAATAGTACGTTTTAGTTTTTCAGTATAACTACAACTGTCTTGACTCAATCTTGTATCAGATGGTTGATTCATATCAATTCTTCTAATAAAATAATATATTTTTATATTAACATTTGTCGTAATTCATTTTAGGAGGGAGTGGGATACTTCTGTACATTATAGATTGGCACACGGGAAGATGAAGCATAGAAGTATCTATTGGTGGTGTTTTGTCATTTTTGATAATACCATCGTTAGTAGGAACATACATATTGTCTCCACATTTCGAAACATATCTTGTTTGTCCTCGTAATTCGCTATCAAGATCCACTAAATTTCCTTTGATATGCGAAACCGAAGTTCCGCCAACAAATCCAAGTTGATGTCTACATTTTGATTGATTTTCAAAATTTAAAGGAGACAAAACATATCCTAATGTACTAACATTATTTTGCAAGTTTTGTTTATAAGAACAAGTATCATACTTTGTTCTATTGAAACTCATTATCTAATAAATAAAGATACTTTTTTATGAAATCTTTTGATAGTGTTTATTGAATTTTACCTTATTTACATACGATCTTGTGTCTTCACCGCCCCTTTGCCACGATGGAACAATGTTGTCAGGGTTTTGAACATCTTTAATACAATCCAACATTGGCATAAATTGATTTGTTGTCTGTTCCATAATTGATTTATTGCATTTTATTTCTTGACGAGAATCCATTCCCCCAGATGTTACCGGTGCATATCGTGTATCACTTCCGGATAACACATCTAGTTCTTTGTTAATATCACCAGTTTTTCCAGTTAATCTAGGACCTCCGGCAAATGTTCTTGTAATTAATTGTATAGGACATCTATCTCTTGTCATTGATTCTTTATTAACACGTAAAGAAGAATAAGAATCAATTAAATAATCGTCAGAAACACCATATCCATTACGTGCATGTAGATTAACATGATCTAAAAGAAAATCAGGCATACTACCGTATTCTTTTTCTTTTCTTGATGTGTCATTATTATATAATGAGTATTGTTCAAGAATAGAATTATTTTTGTCTTTAGCATTCATCCAGCATGTATCTGAATTCAAATGAACATTCGCATTGTATGTTTTATCCATGTTCCTATCTTATTTTAATAAATAAAAATATAAAAATAAATTATATTCGTAAATCACGATACATATTATTAAAACATCTAATGCCATTGTTTTCTTTACAACTTGCTCCTCTATTATACAACCAATTTGCAAAAATTGATTGATCGTTTGGTATTTTACTTCCAGGAACTGTATAGAATTGGCGTTTTCCAGTATCTCTATTATAAAGATCGTCTGAGTTTATAAACATACCCTCATCGTATATCTTATTAATATTTGCCTCAACTTCAGGTGTGAAAGATTGACATGCTCCTGTTACATCACTATCATAAAAAATATCCATATTTGACACCGAAGGGTTCATGAATGGATTATCTTTTGTAGGGCGTGTGCATATTTTATTATCAATAACATCTATTTTATTCTCGACTAAAAATTCTTCAGTATCTTTTCCGAAATCATCTATATATCTTTGAATAATAAATATTAATAGCACCAATATAATCATTAAAAGAATAATTCTCGAATCATGTAATACAAGTGATAATACTAGACAAATAAATATAGTCAGACGAGTTAATGCATTTGTTTTTTCATCAAACGACATATCGCTCGTAGGAAACAATTCGGGTTTCATTAACAAAGAAATATCTTGTGTCCAAAACATTTTTTCTCGTATCTATTTAATTTAAATTATTTTTATTCGTCTTTCTTTTCTAAAGCATGTTTTTGCATAAGTTTCTTTTTCATTTTCTTTGCCTGCGCCATTTTTTTCAATGCACCCTCGTTATAACTTGTCTTTGTGCCTTTAGACGACTTCTGTTTTTTGGCCATATCTTTGAAAAGATTATCCATATTTTTATCACCACCTCCCATCATTGCAGACATCATATTCATAATATTTCCAATATCTGGAGAGTTTCCAGCGTTTCCAGCATTTCCATTTGATTTTCCAAACATACCGGGCATGACAGATGCAAATTTCATCGCATCTTCTATCAAATTATCTTGTTTTAATTCACCGTTTGAAATTTTGTTTGCCATCTTTTGACTTACATTAGAGATTATATTAGCAAATCCACTATCGGGATCACCAATTGCTTTCAATATATCACCATTCTCGCCCATAGATTTTTGTAATTTTCCAACATCGACATCTTCGAGAATTTCTTTTGCTAATTTTCCAATGGATGTATCTTCAATAAATTTCATATCAATTCCTGCCTTTTCTTTTATATTTTCGTTTTTCATTGTATGTAGATCCAAAAGAACCTTCTTAACCTTGTCGTCTTCTAATTCATTTATCATCTCTGTATTATTTTGAGTTTGTAATAATTTCACCATTTTTTCTGTCAGTTCTTCTGACATTTCTTTTTGAAAAATGTAAAAAACACTCATGAAATGACTCACTAGATATTTGTCTTTCATAATATCTTGAATTGTTTCAATAGTAATTCCTTTGTATAATTCGATATTTTCATTATCTTCTAACCAAGTGTTCATATTTTCAACATATTGATCCCATAAATCATCAGAAATTACAGATTTAATATAAGTTGTATATTCATCTGATTTTTTGTCAAATGTCGAATAATTTTCCTTGATTGACTTAAGTATATCGACAGCATCTTGATTTGTTTCTCTTGACTCTTTCGATACAGTTTTGATTCTTTTCAAAAAATCAATATAATATTGGTTAAAGATAAATGACGACGACATTTCTGCTTACTAAAAATATTGAGATATCTCTTTATATAACTTTTAGTTGAATTCGGATGCTCTTTGCTTCATTATATCTTCCATTGAAGGAAGATTTTTCTTATCACTGTTGTTATTTGAAAATTTATCGATTGTTTCCTGAGAAATTGTACTTTCCGACTCATTGATTATATCCCAACTATAGTTGTTGTTTGACAATGAATTTTCGTTTTCATCAATGGGAGAAAATTTTTCAGACATTATTGTTCCTAATGAAAACGACATTGGTTCATTAGCACTTTCACTGGATAAATCTCCTGGTTTGTTCATATTTGATTCTAGTTTTTTATCGTCTCTTGAAGATTGTCCAGAAAACAACACACCTCTGTTTGGAAGTAGCAAATAATCAAAAACCGCTTTTCCAAAAAGATACTCCTTTGTATTTACAAGTAAAAGTGCCGGAACAGATTGAATTTTAGGATCTATTGGTTTATTCAATGTTCTAAGTAAATCTATTGACACTGTCTTAATTCTCTTCTCTTTATCGTGACGTGATATTGTTTCCAATAAAACATTACAATGTTGACAGAATTCACTGTAAAATAGTATCATTGCTTCTAAGCAATCAAACAAATATTGTTCTTATATCCATATATAATCGACATTATCGATGATAATTTAAAAAAAATCGCTCCCAACAGGGTTTGAACCTGTGACCTAGAGGTTAACAGCCTCTGAAAATATTAAGAAAAAAGTTAGAAAAATGATTTATCAAAGCAAAATTGATAAAATTAAATAGCAAAAATGTAAAAAACTTACCTCGCTCTACCTACTGAGCTATAGGAGCGATGTGTGGGATTCCACCCACAAACTATATAATTGATCAAATCTTTAAATACTTTTTGATTTAATCTTTTAATTTATTTGTGAAATAATTTCTCACAGCAGTTTGGTTTATTGTATGAATTTTGTTCTCAATATAACGAGGATCTTCTTCCAAATTTGATTCCATTAGTCTATTATAAAGTATATTCTGAACTCTTTCATCTTCTAATTGAATATTATTAAACGTATCTTCGTAATTAAACAATTCCTTGGAATAACTTTCATGTTTCGAAACATCATATTGAGGTAAACTACTTTTGTTCAATCCCTGAATATTGGCAATATCAACATAGAGTTTGTCTTTGTGTATCTCTCCAATAAGTTTAATGAAAACTATATCTAATTTATCTGAGTTTAAAACAAACAGTAAACGTAAATAATCTGCATTTTCCATGTCTTTTTCATGAAAGATGATGTCAAAATCTAATAAGACATGTTTTTTATTATTTTTATCAGTCTTACATTGGCGAAACTGACTATCTACTATGATAATATGTTTTGTTTGTTTGTCGATAATGTCCTGCAAATAAGATTGTATGTTTTGGTTTACATCATTTATAATATTTTCATTATACATTTTACTGTTCCATTTAGACCATTCGATTCCGTCAATATATTTGATAACAGACAATAACGAAGAATTTGGTATTTTTCTCAAGAATATATTTCTATAAAACTTTTCTCTGTCGTCACATTTATGAGATTCTTGAACCACAATAGTATCTCTGTAAATATTAGGATTGACTTTCTTCTTCAAATTGTCATTATTGGTAAATTCTTCATATAAAATATATAATGTTGTAGATATTGAAAGATATACAACTATTATAAGTATAATTACTTTGAATAAAATGTACATTCTTCTTTACTAAAATAATATATTTATTTTACCTATTTATTATTATTTTCATATTATAGAGAATATATTTATAAAAACCATGTTTAAAAGAATGTTTATTGCTATACTTATGTATGTTATTGCTTTGTTATCTATTTTTTTGTTCAAACCAGCAATGATGTTTGATGAAAGAGGAGAACTCAAGCACTTTTCATTTAATGAATCCGAAACAAATGGTTCATTATTGAATATAGAAATCGTATTATGTACACTTGCTATACTATTTTATTTCATCATGATTGCTATTGAACTTATCTTATATTAAAGATAAATATATTATTGAATAAAATGGATATTTCTGAATTATGTGGAAACAAAGATCAATATAATAATATAATATCTTGGATTTCTGACCAAATAAATGATTATTCTGGCAAAATTTCAATTTCTAATTTATTGTTTGTCTGTGGTAATTCAGGAATAGGTAAGACATACTCTATTCAAAAAATATGTAATTCATTTAATCTTGATATCATAAATATAACAATCAATACATGTATTTCTTCATCAGAATTGAATGATAATATAATCAAAGTATCATCATCTTCGCTTGTTCAAAAACTTACAAATCAAAACAAGAAGAAAATAATATTAATAGACGAGTTTGAATCAATGATGGCAATAGATAGAACAATCAACACTACACTTTTAAATATTTTATCACAATCCAAAATTAAGAAAATTCCAATAATATGTATATCTTCAAGCGAGAATGTAAAAAAACTGGGTACACTCAAGAAGAAATGTAAAATTATAGAACTTACTTTACCAACAACACAAGAAGCATTTCGTGTTATCAAACGTTCACTACCACAACGTGATGATAAAGAAATAAATAAAGTCATAAAAGAAAGTGATTGTAATTTGTCTCACTGTTTTCATAAATTACAGGATTCGAATTTTACGTCAGACAACATTGATGAAATAATGAATATTGACAACTTATATGGAAACTCTTATAATATAGATTATATTATCAGAGTTTTATCTAATGATGTTTGGTTAAATCCATTGAGGTTTCATGAAAATTTGATTGCTGAATTAAGTAAAAGAAAAACAACAATTAAAAAAAGAAATGATTATTATCTTTTATTCATTAAAAATATCATTATTTTTGACATACTTATGAATAACAATTTACACGACAATGGTTGTTGTTTTTTTGCTTATTTGATGTATCCTCTAAAAAATTTATCTTTGAAACCAAATGTAAAGTCAGATATTTCAAAATTCACTAAAATATTAAGTTACTTATCTCTGCAAAATAAGTATACTAAAAAGTCATATTCAACTTCATTTCCTTTATATCAAATAAGTAACTACCATGTGAACACAACAAGAAATTATATGTTCTTTAATTAGATAGATACATTTATGGACAGATACAATGTAGATAACCAACAATTCGATGAAAATGTCAATAGATATAATGACAACTTTAGAAGAGATATGTCTGATCGAAATGCTATAGTTGGTTATGACGATGATCGAAATGATATTGGTCCTGATTTTGACGATAATGATGTACCTGATAATGATTCAAGGGATGATCTCGATATGCCAAATCCCACTGAAATGCCAGATATTCCATTGAATGAACCAGAAAAAAGATTAGATTCAAAATCGTCGAAACAATCATCTTCGAAAAAATCTTTTCTAGATGATATAATAGAAAAGGTCAAAGACACTACTACAGATATTCAAAATTCAACAGAAGATATGACAAGTAGAATGACAGATGCATTTGACAAATACCCAAATAAAATGCTTGTGATTGGCGGACTCATATTTGTGTTGATACTCTGTGTGTTGGTTGCATATGGATTATATTCATTAATATCGTACTCTGTATTTAATCAATCAAAAATTGTTTTTGAACAAACAAAGGTGCCTGTTTTAGGACATAAATACAGTAAATACGAAATAACAAATTTTAATACAACAGGGAATGGCAAAAGACGTTCATATACATTTTGGATGTATATTCATGATTTAAATAAATACAATGGGTCATATCGTCACGTATTTCATATTGGTGATGCAGGTGATATACGAAGAGCAAGTCCATATGTCTTCTTGGATAGCACTGAAAATAAATTATATGTCAGATTTGGTGCTTTAGAAAATGATACATTTACAAAATCATATGAATCTGTTCAAAATCTTTCGGTATCTGATCTTCATGAATTCATGCAACAAGGTATAACAATCCCATATATTCCCATTCAGCGCTGGGTACATATTGGTGTTGTTGTTAATGAAAACTCAAATGGTGGTAGCATAGTAGCATATGTAGACGGAGATGTTTCAAAAATAACAACATCAGGAGATATCACACCTGGTGGGAAAGTTGTCAAGATTTCGAATTTAAATTTAGATAAGATGGGAAGTTTACATGTCGGTGGTTCTTTCGAATCAAGTCATGGACCCGGATTTTCTGGTTTGATTTCAAAAGTTACTACATATAACTATGATTTGAATAATAAAGATATTTATGCTGACTATAATCAAGGTCCATTGAATGGTGTTCTTGCAAAAATGGGTTTAGGAAGTTACGGGTTAAGATCACCAATCTATCAAATTGCTTAAAATAAATATATATTAAATATAGAGTATAAAAATGAATTTTGCACATATTCTTCAAGTCATTCTTGCAATAATATTTGTTTTGATTCTTCTTGTTATATTGTATTTGGTATTTAACTATGAAAGCATATCAAATATACAAAATGCTATGTCTATTCAAAAACACATTGTTTTATTTGATGGCATAATGGATTTCAATACAACTCAATGGAGTTTCGATACATATAATAAAACAAAACCATCGTACAAAGATTTGTCTCCTTCCATTAATCAGAATGGAGGTGCAGAATATTCTTATAATTTTTGGATGTACAAAGATCATTCGGGTTTGTCAAATGTAATGTCATCTGATATTGTTTTATTATTACGTGGTAACAAAATGAAAATTCCATATATGAATAATACAAATTGTGAATTAACAAATAATGGAACTTATATTCTGGTAAAAAATCCAATGATAAGAATGAAATCAGATGGATCTGCTATAATAGTCGAATATAATACATTGACAAACCCAGATGCCTACAGAGAAAATGGTAAAAATGCAATAAATTGTTCTACAGGTGCTTGGGAAGACAAAAACAAAGGTCTTTTGGGTATCTATAATTTGAACGATTATACCTATGACAAAAAATGGTTTATGTTTACCGTTGTTTTGAAAGAAATTAATCCAGACAATGATATTTTATATCAAAATAAAACCTCTTGTAAAATATATATAAATGGAATCAAAATATTAGATCGTTCTGTTGAATCTCCATATAATGGTTCTTACGGTTCTGCTGTTATGAAACACAATAGATCACCATTATATGTAAATCCAGGTGATATTTTCTCAACAAACGGAAAGGAAGGAGAGAACCCTTTCAAAACTTCTGGTGATTCAAGCGCGATACTTATGGCGAATTTGTCATACTTTAATTATGCAATAAATGAAGAACAAATAACTGATCTATTTCAAAAAGAATTTACAAAAAATGGCGCTACAGTTCCAATTGATGATAGTATCACAACAGATCAATATTCTATAGCAATTGTATCAGAAGATACAAACAATGTCCCTGTGCCTTTTTAATTTTTATATTTATTTTATTTAAGTAAAAATAATACTCAAGCCATATAAGATATTTATTTGACATTATATTATAATGGGAGGAGGTCTGCTTCAACTGATTGCTGTTGGTCAAATAGACGAGTATTTATCAATTAATCCTGAATTGAGTTTTTATCAATATGTTTTCAAAAGACATACTAATTTTGCAATGGAAAGTAAACAACTTATTTTTCAAAAAAATCCAGAAATTTCTCCAGATCAAATTTCAAATACAGTAGAGTGTATCATTCCTCGTCATGGGGATTTATTGTCACAATTGTATTTTTGTCTTACATTGCCTGACATTTATTCTTCTGACGTTTACAGATTTAAATGGGTAAAACGCGTAGGAAATGTTATTATCAAAAAAGCAAGTATACATATTGATGGTCTTACTATTGACCAAACAACTGGAGAATGGATGACTATATGGAATGAATTAATACTCCCTGAAGGCGATAATAAATATGATCAAATGATAGGCAATGTTCCAGAATTACAAGAACCTGTTGCAGCAACAAAAAAAATAACAATTGTGAATAATAAATTCATATATAACTTTTATCCTGCTTCTTCGAAAGAAGGTAATATGCCACCATCGATAAATGCAAGGGAAATTGTCATACCATTAAACTTTTGGTTTACAAAAAATCCTGCATTAGCATTGCCACTATTAAGAATGTCTATGAATATAGTGACTGTCAAAATTGAACTAGAATCATCGGAAAACCTTTATCAAGTATTCTCAAGAGATTTAGAGACATACGTAAGTCCTGCTTATTATAACGAATTGTATAATGATAATATAAATCTTAGAACTTTCACAAAAGATTATTCTATTAATCCATATATTGATGCAAATTACATATTTTTGGCAGAAGAAGAAAGAAATACGCTTTTCAGAAAGGCAAAACTTTCATATCTTGTAGAACAATTGACAATAAACTCAGCACAAAATATATCATCTCAAAATTCATCTTTGTTTAATATCAATATCACTGTGAATACACCAACAAAAGAAATAATTTGGGTAACAAAAAGAGATGATTTTTATAAATACAATGAACATACAAACTTTTCAGCAGATATACCAGAAAGTACAAGAGGTATTTTAGAGAGTGCGAGAATTTATTTCAACAACAATGACAGAATTCAGACCAAACCTGCTCAATATTTTAATATGATACAACCGTATCAACATCATTCGCGTATTCCAAAACAAGGAATATATTGTTATTCGTTTGCATTATATCCACAAAAAGAGTTTTTGTCAGGATATTATAACTCTGCTTTAGTAAAAACAAATCTTTTAGTTGGAGTTAAAACAGAATATGATAATAAGAAAATAAATGATGTACTTAAAAAAATGAATAAATCAACTTATGAATATGATTATCTTGTAACTACATATTGTTTAACATATAATTTGTTTGAAATTGTTGGAAATCAAGTTGGATTGATGTTCAATGTATAAAAATCTTTATATTTTGTCAAGTTTAATACCTTCTACTTTCACAATTTTTGTTCTTTGTTGGTGTAAATCGTTATAATTAAAATGACAATTATGGTCTTGTATATGTTTTGAACAATATATATTACCACATCTGCATTTGCCAATAGCAGCAAATATTTCTAAGATTGGTTTTTTACATTCAAAACATCTCAACTTTACCATTTATATATATGGATTATTAAAAGTTTTCATTTTTTCCTTTTTTGAAATTCTATTTATCAACAAAATATTTGATACTGTTAAGAAAACCTGTTGCTTTTTCGCGAATAACTTCAGAAGGATCCTTTGTTTCTACTTGAAATTCTTCTCTTTTAGTATTATTAGTATGTATGCATTTAGTTTTTACTTCTTTTATCTCTTTCAATAAAGACTGAATACTTCCAAGAAGATAGTATAATATAAATGAAAATATTACCATTATAATGAAGAGAGTTAGATCCATTGTTTTGCTAATACTTCATGAGAAAATAAAAAATGACATAAACAATTAGAAATACTAATATTGTAAACTGAAGGTATGTTCAAGAATTATGTTTATGATCCAAAAGACCCTTCTGGAAAACATACGTTTGAAATTCATGAAGTAGATATTTCTATCATAAATGGTATTAGACGGGTTATACTTACCGACATTCCTATTTGTGGTTTCATTGGTGAATCAGAATCAACTGTAGAAATCTATAAAAATAATGGTCCTTTGCATAATGAGATAATGTCTCATCGAATTGGTCTCATTCCCGTTTGTTTGACAGAAGATGAAGTTGAAAATTTCGAAGACGATAGTATTGTATTTGAATTGAATATCTCAAATGAAAATATTGGTACATTAAATGTTCATTCTGGTAACATCAAAGGAAAAATGAATGGAAAAGAATTAACTCCTGTTCAACTTTCGCGCATTTTCCCAAAAAACTCTATATCAGATAGTCATATTCTAATTACAAGATTGAGACCAAGCGAAGAATTGCATTTTAGAGCAACTGTTGTAAAACGTACAGGAAGATACCACTCTGCATTTTGCCCAGTTTCGCTATCAAACTTCTTTTACATACAAGATCCAAATGTTTCAAAGACTAAAGAAGGTGTTCTTGAAAAAGAAAGATCATATTACAAGAACAAATATGGTGATGCAAATATGGTTCAATTTGAGATTGAACCTTTGAACAATGAACTTGGACCAAAGTATCTTGTAAATAAGTCACTTGAAATTATCATAATGAAACTCAAAAATCTTATTCAAAATATTCTTGAAAACAACTCAACAAAAATCAATGTAACACAGTTCGAAGAACTGGAAAATACATACGAATTTGACATTCCTGGAGAAGATGATACCATTGGTAACATTATTCAATCATATATTCATAATAAATATATCAGAGAATCTCCTAAAGAAAATGTTAATTGTTCGTATGTAGGATATCTTTGTCCTCATCCTTTGAAAGATCAACTTCTGATAAGAATCACATTGGTTGATCAGACAGACAAATCAGCATTCATCAAATTTCTGAATAATAATTGTATGGAAATTATCGAAAATATTTCACAAATGAAAAACGAATGGAATAATTTTGTAGAGAAATAAAAAGAGAATATTATTTTACACAAATAATTTATTTTTAAATAGTAAAGAACATCCTTTATTATGGAAGAACAACAGTTCAATTTAAACTCATATGAACTAGTTGAAGATGAAGAATTAGATGAGATTGAATATTTTGAGATTTTGACTTTAGATGAAATTGCACAAAAAAATCCAACATTTTTGGCATTTTCAAAAGAAGAAATATTTGACGAACTTTACAGTTTTTTTAGAAATTCTAACAAATCTGATGCCATATCAGAAATGTTCTTTAAACAAAAAAACGATAAAGACATTAGTAATTATGTTTTTATTACCGACGGTACAAGAAAATATGTAGATTGTAATGATATAGAGGATTTTGTTTCAAAATTCAATGCTTTAGAAAAAACACAATATACTGTGACACAAAATGAAAAAAATAAAATGATGTTCGCCGTCAGTTATGACAGCGATTCTAAGAAACTTCGTATCAAACCACATATGAAAACAACAATTGAAATTCATAGCGAAGATTTTGACAAAGAACTCAATATATATTATCCTGTCTCCGAACAAGATGATACAAATATACCAATAATTGCAGCATATTACAAGCGACCAACTAGTACATTAAGTGATCTTTTATCAAGAAAGATTTCTAGTAAAATGGAAAAACCAGAACTTATGAACTATAGAAATACAGATGCTTTTTTAGAACTCAATGATCTTATTAAAGCAATCAAACCGAAAATAACAGATATAATGAAATCTTTCAATATTGATAATGATAATTTTGATATGGATTATCAACATATAGATTCATTATTAAGCGAATTCAATTCTTCCCTTGACGAAATCAATGTTGAAGATTTTAAAGTTTTGAAATCACATATCGAAACCAATATGACAGATATCGAACCACAAATCATTAAATATAATAAAATAAACCTCAACGATTTGAATATACAAAACAATAAACTGTCATTTTACAGTCGATTATTTAAGACTCAAAATCCTCTCAATATTGAAGATAAATCTGATGTTGATGAACTGATCATGAAATTACAAGAGGAAAAAATGGAACTTGCGATCCCACCTTTATTGTATACAAATATGATTGATATCATAAACGCTGTTTCTAATGAAGATATAACTATTGAGGTTGTCGTCGAAAATATAATGAAAAATAGAGAAGGTGTTATATTGGATAATATAATCGATAATTTACAAAACTTTTCGAAAAATGATTTTGATAATTACAAAACAAATCTTCAAGATTTATTCGATAAATTTTCAAAATTGAAAAATATATATCATGATATGTATGAACTTCGATTTTTAAATTTTTATCACGAACATGATGAGATTCAACAATCAAATGACATGAGTTCTTATGAAGGAATTCCTGATATTTATAGAAACGAAACTACTTACGAAGGAAATACGGCAATGGACGAATATATAATTGAAGATATACCATTGATGAAATTTCAAACGGATGTAGAGAAATTTTGGTTAAAAACAAAATATAAAGACAATGTGGGTTTTGTGGAATTGTTAAAAATAGTTCTACCAATTATTCAGAATATAGAGGATATTGCAAACATAAATATAAACTTTGAACTTTTATCAGACGAATTATTTAAACATTTTGCAGGAATTCCTACAAAGATACATTTATTAAATGAGCAATTCAAGAAGAACGATATTCTCATTGAAAAAAAGGATATTGAAAAACTGGTTAAAATCAAACCAAACATTATACTAAATTCGACTGATTCAAATTTGAATTTTGTTGAAGAAGTAAAGGAATGTAACAAACAGTTTTTAGAATTGTTGTATAAAATGATTTACACATCAATTACATGGTTGTCCATTCAACTTCAATCAGATATTATACAAGATATATTGGTATTCGATGAGAATAATATTCAAATATCTTATGTCGAAAAATGGTCAGATAATGGTTTTTTGACTAATATTTCTAAAGAAGGAACACTTGCTTATTTATCTGCAATATCAGAAGATGTTTTTGCAGAAATTGATATTTATAATGTTCCAAAAAATATCATTTCAAGTTCGAAGGAGGTTATAGAAAATATATACCAAGAACAATATAAAAATCTCAAAGAACAATCTGTTAAAATCCAAAAGAAGATGAATAAAGGCGATGAAACAAGAAAAACTCTTCGTGAAAGAATACAAGAAATGAAAGATAACAAAACAGCAAGACAAAACAAGAATAATATTGAAAAGTTGTTAAATGGTTATATTGATGCTCTTATGTATATGCCAAGTTACAAGTATCAAAAAATTCATAAATTTTTGCTTGGTTGTTGTTTACAAGAGATAGGAACTAAATTTGTACCATATATGGATTTTGATAAAATGGGAAGAACAGATTTAATATCTGCCAAATTAAGTTATGCTAAAAATCGAATGACAAATAAGACAAGTTATCCTCTTTACTATATTATGTCGGATAAAACATTTGATTTAATTGATAATACAAAACCTTTTGTGCCACCAACTATGTTTTCTAGCGAAGATAAAACAGTTGATAAATGGTTGAACGAAATGAAAGACATGTCTTTATTGTTACCATCGAACATTATTGAAGATATTCAAAATGATGCGTCAAAAGTAGAAAATAGCACTATTTTGCATTTAAAAATATTGACAAAAACTTCGGGTTATAAAAACAAGAATGATTTGAATTCTTTATTAGATACTTATGTCAGTAAATCTAATATCTTCAAATTATTACGTAAACAATTACTTTCGTTTGCAACAGAAAACACTAATGAAAAAATGTTATTGGATATGGCAATAAGCGAGTTGCAAATAATTGATCAGAAATTAAAAGAACTCACGACTTTATATAATGAATATAATGAAAAAGATATAGATATTATTCATAAATATATTTTAACGAGATCATTGTGTCTTCCTTTCAATCCAGATATTGCTCAAAATAATATTTTAAAGTCAAGCATAGAAGTTTCTGGAAATTTTGTTGAAAGCATAACAAAAAGAATTTATGTTTCTGTTGTAAAATATTTGAATGCTGTCAAAATGCCATCAGAAGAAGAAAATCTAGACTTTGTAAACAAATTAAGAGAAAAGAACAAAGAGAAAAAGTTATCATTCATGAATCAGAAAACACAAGAAGAAAGAGAATTATATGATCAATTTAAACAGATTGGAATTAAGCATGATAATTTTGAAACAGAAGATTATGATGAAGAATCAAAAGAAGATAATAAGATAATATATGATAACATAGAAATGAATGATGGTGAGAATGATTTTTTAGTACAAAATGACGACGAATATGATGACGATAATCTTGATCATGAAAACTATGGGTTTTTACACGATTAATCAAATACATATAAGTGATAAAACATATATAAAGAATAATTATCGAATAAAAATGCCTCGTAAAGCAAAACCGAAAGAAATAGTTGGGGATAATAAAAAAAGTAAAAAAAATCTTTTAAATACTATGGTGAAAAATGTAGAAAAAGATGAACATTTTGTTTTACAGTTACCATTATCACAAAACCATATTGACAATATCATAAATAAAAATAAAAACAAGAATTCTATCAATGACCCTGTACCATATGAAAAAAATTGTTGTTTTTTAGACGAATCGCACAATGCAATCGAGAAATACACTATTGGAATTGAAACGGTTGAAGAAGTAACAGAATCACATATACCAAGATGTTGTTTTTGGTGTTGTCATGATATTGAATATAAAAGTTTTGGGATGCCTATCAATTATGATACTACATGTGACACATATACAACATATGGTTCATTTTGCTCATTACAATGTGCAAATGCATACAATTTTTCAGTAAATAGGGGGAGTGACGTTCTTTGGGAAATAAACAGTATGATTCAAATGATTGGGAAAAGACATGGTATAACTAATTTTATACGACCTGCTCCTTCAAAATATTTACTAAAAATGTTCAATGGTTTCCTTTCAATTGAAGATTTTAGAAAGTTACATCATAATGATGAATCCAGTCACATATTGAATCTACCACCAATGATTTCCATACCATCGGGATACGAAGTAGTAAATACATCATATATAAAGAAAAATTCGGAATGCTAAGAAATCAAAAAAATGACTTAAAGATATAAAAATATTATCTTAAGTGTCTTAAGCAATGTCATTAAAATCTGACGAAGGAAATCTTTTCTTTTCACCATATCGCGTATCAACAATAACTTGTAATGCAAATATTTGCGACAATATTAATATTGATCTACGAACCTTGTTTAAAAATATTCAAATAGACAATGATAATGACAATTTTATTTGGATTCAGTATTTGAAAGAAAATAATGAAAACACAAGGGGGATTTATCCGAAAAAACAGAGAAAATCAAAACCAAATACAGAAAAAAAGAACAGATTCGATAATCAAATAACTGTCATTTATAGATTCGACGAATCATATTTTCCAAATGTCAAAATATTTAAAAATGGAAACATTCAATTGACCGGAATAAAAGACTTTGATCACACAAAGATCATTGTAAATCACATCATAGATGAAATTAAAAGAATCTATAGATTTGATCAAGAAATTATTGTTTCTATTGACCATGAAGATTGTATTAAAAAACTCTCATTTGGAAATTTCAAGGTTCGAATGATAAATACCGATTTCAAAATTTATGAAGATATTCAGATGCAAAATAGATTCAGTATCAAAAGAAGAGAGTTACATAATATTCTCATAGGCGATAAATACAACAATAAAAGTAGTTTTCAACCAGGTGTTTATCAAGGAGTTAAACTTGAATATTATTGGAACACAAATAATAAAGAAAAAAATGGAATATGTAAATGTGTGACAAATTGTTTTGGAAAACAAATGGGATCAGGTGATGGTAACTGTAAAAAAGTAACGATTGCTATATTCGAAAGTGGAAGTATTCTTATCACCGGTGGTATCACATTTGATCAAGTGAATGATGCATATAAATATATATGTAAAGTTATTTACGATAATAGAATGACAATAAAAAAACAAATTTCTATGGATTTAATTATTTAAAACACATGATATTGGATATATCACTTTCAAAACTATATGGATTATTTAAAATAGAATTATTTCCAGGTCGAATGGAAGTTGGTATATGTTTTTTAGCAAGTTCATTATAATGCCGAGAATATGCTACTGCATCTGGATCAACTCGTTCTCCTCTATATTCTTTTGCCCATTGTGTATTTGTATAAGGAAGATCACTTGAATACAAACCAGCATATCGCATAGGAGGTGGTATACCAACATTTTCTTCAGGAAGAATATAACTATAGTCAATATTGGAAAATTTCATATATTCTCTTTATTTTTACTCAAGGTTTTTTTTCTTTTAATTTGGAAATATCTACATATTTGTCAAACATTTCTTTTCCAATTTGCTTTGAAAGTTCTTCAGACGATACTTCGTCATTTACAATCTGCTCTCTTTTCTCCAGAAAATAGTTTAACTGATTCATATCAAAATCTTTTCTAGTACACATATCAAAAAGAACAGGATATCTTTCACAAAAAGATGCATGAGATATTTTTAACTGTTCTATTCTATCATTATGAGACACTGAACCTCCTTTCAAAATGAATTCTCTAATATACGTGATGTTTTTTCTAATTTCATTTGTTGTCATGCCATCTGCAATAAATGATTTACTGTTACCCTTAGTAATGTCATCTATTTTTCTCTTTTTGTCCATATTTAATCTATTTCAATTTTATTCTTTATATATTAAAAATTTGATCGTGTTTTATATAAGAAAACGGAAAAAATGATATAAAATTTAAATGTATCATAACACATAACGATTGTTCATTTATTTAAAATGAATACATTCAACTATCCCCAGAATTTGTATGACATTGTCAACGAGGTTCGTTTGAGTTCACAAGATTCAATTTCTACACACTATGCCACTATTCTTCAAAATGTTCTCAAAAAATACCATATGTGGCCTGCTATGCAAGTCAAAAAATTTTACAATAATAACTCTCTCGTGCTTCTTCATAACTCATACAATTACAACCAAGATGATGTGGTCGGTTTCAAACAAATTTTCGATGATTGCAGAAGTATTGTTCTTGACATGAACACAGATTCAAAGGAAAAGGTTGTTGTTTCATATGCAAACAATATCCCTACCAGGGTAAGTATTCAAGATTATGCAAAAAATATTCATGAAACTGATAAATATCAACAAGCATTCGATGGTACAATGATTACAGTTTACAACTACGACGACACATGGCACTTTGGAACAACAAGTTGTCCAGATGTTAATCATTCGAGTTTCTACCATCCAACAAAAACACATGGAGAAATGCTGAATGAAGTACTTATGAGACTATTTGCAAATAACTTTATAGATGAAGAAATTCATTCTCATGATAAAAAAGACATTGAAAATAAATTGAGAACAATCTTTACATCACATCTCGACAAACAATGTGCATATGAATTCGTACTCGTGCATCATGAAAACAAACATATCATCGACTATTCAAACCTTCTAGGTGAAGGTTACATGACACTTTGTCATATCAATTCGAAAGACAGAGTGACACTGGAAGATATCAATATTCATAATCAACCTTTGTCTTCGATCGGTATTGTTTATCCTATGAATTACGCGAATATTAACGATGCTTATAATGATATGGTGTCGTCTGAATTCTCATATGGATTTATTGTTGCAAAATATCCAGACACTGGTAAGAAACTCTTCAAAATATCACCAGATAGCATTACCTTCAAAGAAGAAACTGATCCATGCAAACCAAATATTTGGCACAATATTCTGTCCGTATATATGAAAAATAGAAAAGACTTTACTATCAAGGATTATATCAATATATATGCAACAGATATTGTTCTACCAATTGACGAACAAGGAAGAACAATGGACCCTACGTATTTGGTACACACAATGATTTCTACACTAAAAGATGTATTGTATAATCTATATGTAGCGACCACAACATACAATCCTAAAACAAACAGGTTTAAGATGAACAAAGAACTCGATTCTCAATTTCCTCCAGTGATTCGATTTCATCTTGCTCAATTGAGATTGAAACAACAATCTGATCAATATCAGCATTTTCTGAGACCAAAGGATGTGTATCAATACATTTGTAAAAACAATAACATCAAAAATATCAAACTACTCGTAAATCTTCTAGCAACAAACGGAGGATACAATATTTCTGAAAGGGCAAGCGTATGTATTACTGTTCTTAACAATGTACTTTAAATATAAATTGAGTATGTATAAACACCAGAAAACAAAATAAAAAATATTTTTTCTTTTTTCAATGGCAAAATTATATTTTCCATATCAATTTAATTAAAAAATGAATAAACAAATTATTGTAATAATCGACATGTTTATTAAGTTAAAAGAAATATATTCATTATTGTATCATGATAAAATTTACAATTTGCAAAATAAGATTATGAGGAGAAAGTATGATAATAATTCACTTCATAAAATTCGTCCAAAATATATTATTATTGAAGAAACACCAAAAATAAAAGAAGAAGATAGTTCAACTTTGGAAATTATAACAGAAGAATGCTATGAGATTGTAGAAAATTATTCATTCTCAGAAGAGGATTTCTATCATGTTAATTACAACGAATAAAAACTATTCAAAAACTTTTTGGTTTTTCAAAGATCCTAGACACTATAGGGGGGAGAGAGGGGGTCAAAAAGTAGTAAAAATGGTGCGAATCTATAGTATTTAAAGTTTTTATTTTATAAGCATATTATAAAGAAAGTAGTAAAAAATAGTCAATGGTGTTTTTTACTTGCAAATATTGTACATATTTTTCAGATAGAAAATACAATTTGCAAAAGCATATTGGTAGAAAACATTCACAAATAAATGAAAATAATGAACTTTCAAATATTGTACAAAATGTTACCCCAAATATACAAAATGTTACCCCAAACTTACAAAATGTTACCCCAAATATACAAAATGTTACCCCATGTGTTTTATCTTGTTCAAAATGTAATAAAATTTATAAAACTACAAGGCATTTGGATAATCATGAAAAAAAATGTAATAAGGTCGACAGTCTTACTTGTCCAAGATGTATGATTTCTTTTTCAAATAGACATCATAAATCAAGACACATAAAAGCCAATAAATGCAAGGCAAGAAGCATAATTCATGCTCGAACACCAAACATTCAAAACATAACGAATAATATTCATAATAATATTCAAAATAACAACTGTGTAACAAACAACAATCAGATTATTATCAACAACTTTGGATCAGAACGAATAGATCATATTTCCCACGACGAGATAGTTAAAATATTATCAAGTGGAATAAATACATTACCTTTGTATATAAAAAAGAAACATTTTGATAAGAGTTTTCCTGAAAACAGAAATATAAAATACACTATGGAAAATAAATGTAAAGTATTTGAAGATAACAGTTGGAAAGATAAGGATTTGGGATTATTGTCTTCTACGTTAGTTCAAGATAATACAGAAGTCCTTCTTTTATATTGTGATGACAAAGATAAAAAAGTGTTGAATACGATTGAAGACATTGACAAATATGAAAATATCAAAAATAAACTCTTTATTCTTTATAATAAAACTGACAACATTAAGTATAATACTATCATAACAAAAATAAAAGATCTTATTAAAAACTGTGAACTAGAAGAAATATGATAAAAATAGAAAACTTTTTGATTTTTCAACAATCTTAGAAACACTATGGGGGGAGAGGTGATAAATAAGTCAAAAAATGGTGTAGAAAAGATATAAAAAGATAAAGAAAAATCTTACTGTATATATAGTGTAGTGATAAGAATGCCATTTCCTTTCACTAAATGCCAATTTTGTGATTATAAAACTGACGTAAAATGTAATCTTATAAGACACCAGAATGCTAAACATAAAGATAAAATATGTGTTAAAACATCAATTTTAGAAGATGTACAAAATGTCCCCCCAAATGTACAAAATGTCTCCCCAAATGTACAAAATGTCCCCCCAAATGTACAAAATGTCCCCTTGTGTATTTTGTCTTGTTCAAAATGTAATAAGATTTATAAAACTGCAAGGCATTTAAATAATCATGAAAAAGTTTGTAATAAAGTTGATAGTCTTACTTGTCCTAGATGTATGATTTCTTTTACAAATAGAAAACATAAATCGAGACATATCAAAGCCGATAAATGCAAAGCAAGAAGTATAATACATGCTCGAACACCAAACATTCAAAATATTACAAATATTGAAAATCAAACTATAAATAATATCAATAATCAAATAAATAATAATATAATTATCAATAACTTTGGAAGAGAAAGAATCGATCACATATCTGACAGAGATATACATAAAATGTTGATTAGTGGTGCAAATACAATTCCTCTGTATATTGAAAAAAAACACTTTGACAAAAATTTCCCAGAAAACAATAATATAACTTTTACAAATGAAAATAAATGCAAGGTACTAGAAGACAATATTTGGAAAGAGAAAGACTTAGGAGTAATATCATCAAAACTTGTTCATGACAATACAGAAGTTCTTTTACTTCACTGTGAGGATAATGAAGTTGAACTTTCAAATTGTATAGAAAATAAGGAAGTTTTTGATCATATAACAGACAAGTTAATCATAATATATAATAAATCTGATGCAAAAAAATATAACGAAGTTCTTAGCAAAATAAAAGAACTTGTCAAAAATAATAAGATTTCATAATTTTTTAAGATTTAATCTTTTGAAAAACTGCCCATCTATTGAAGAAACTAAATTCCTTCAACACATCGTCTTTATCCATTTCACTTATTGCATTTGCAAGCATTACACTATTATCTTCATTTTTCATCTTGAGTTTTTGAAACGTTGTTGAAAACATTTCAGTATCTAGTATTTCAAGACCATGTTCTTTTGCTTTTTTGACAAGCGTTTCAAACGAAACCAAATATTCGGGAATAAGTTTTTGAGTATTTTCAATAAACACATTTATTTGTTTTCCATAATGATCACTTTGGTTTTTATTATATTTTCTCACTATTGCCCAAACAGGTAAACCATCATTGTAGTCAGAATACAGTTTTCTTCCTTCAATAATATCACCATTTTTTTCAATTGCATTTTCTATAGTATTTCCATCCATAAATGTGCAAATGAATCGTCCATTGTCATTCAAGTTTTCAGAAACATTTTCTAGAAACCCATCGAGTTTTTCTTCAGATTTGAAGAAATAATGAATACTAAACATACAAGATACTACATCAAAACCATTTGCACCTTTTTCTTCAATACGTCTTATATAAAGTTTATCAGATGCATGTCTTTTATTATTCATGACCTTTTTCAAAATTTCCTCACTTTCAATATCTATCACATTTTCGTTATTGGCTGCTTTTCCTGTTTTTAACGAATAAGCACAATCACCTACTGCAAATATGAAATCCGGATAATATACAGGCGGTTGTACATTTTGGAATTTGTTTATGTGATCTCTACGAGATTTGAACATACGACTATAGCAACCACTCTTTGGATTTTTGATATTTTTGGAAACTAAATCAACACCTAAAACAAACTTGTATCCATTTTCTAACCATCTTCTCAAATCTCCTGCCTCGCCACAACATAATTCGAGCAATTTTTTCTTTTTATTATTTGGATAGTTGTACAGCAACTCTTTGACACCAAGATTATGGAAATCCATCATATTAACAGAAAGTAAATATTGTCTGTTAATATTTCTGGAATAATACACATCATCAGATTCTAAAACCTTATCGACCGCCAATAGACTATTTTCAAGAGTTTCATTTCCTGTTATCATGCCTTGTGTGACAGGATTATGAATAGATCTCCAAACATTCAATGCTACACTCATCTCATTCAAAGTTTTACTTAAAATATTTTTTTTGTAAAGTCTTGTTTTATCTTCTCTTATACGCAAAGGAATCCATCTCTGACTGATTGGAATATTAGGATCATTTATATATTTAAATTCAACGATAGTATCTGATTCTATTTTATCATTATTTTCTGCTCTTAATTCTCCTGACATATTTTGTTTTATGTGTGCGTATTCTACTCCAGGCGCATCATAAATTGAAGGTTTGAACAATACAGGCACATATGAGTTTCTATCTTTGTGTTGTTTGAATTTTTCATATCTTATTTTCAAACCTGTAACTACGTCAATATCTTCCCATTGTGAAGCATTATATCCAACATACAATCCAAATTCTGTAAATTTTTTGCCATTCTTTTTAACTACTTTTCTTTCTTTAATGAGAAAATCTATGGTATTTTGATCACTTGGTTTCCATTTGAAAACTCTATCCCATTTCACATTATCTGTCAACTGTACTGTTTTATTTGTATAATACGAATACAATGCAAGTTTTGCAGGAGTGAATATTAACCCATCGACTTCATAAGGATAAGAATTATTGGATAAAATATTATTTGCGTCAGAAAGTATATCTTTGGAATACAAATGTTTTTTATTAACAAATTCTAGTTCAGAACTAGCATTAATAAATTTTTCAAACTTTTGTAAATTATTTATTCTGGAGTTTTCTCCTATCAGAGGAAGGTCTGTTATTTTCGTTCCATTGATATAATAAATATCGAATGCTGCATATAATGATTTTGTAGCATTGTCCTTTCTTTTTTTACATTGAATGAATTCGCCGTCAATTAATGAATTATATCCTTCCTTAGAAACTTTCATTCCAGTATCTTCAACAATGTATGTGTTGTATATTAAATAAACCTTTCCAATACCATTCACATACATTAATACTCTTTCACCATCCGCTTTTTCCGTAACTGTATATCCATCCAAAATACTCACTGCCCCGTATGTTTTTGGATCAACAAGATTGACAAGTTCCAATGTAAAAGGTTTGGGTGCAAGAAGAGGTATTGTGTTTCCATTGTATTTACTGACCTGAACATCATCTTTGATTAAATTGTTGTATTGTTGCAAAACTACTTGCTGTTGTTTCTTTGTAAGTAACATAGATGACATTGAAATAACTTGAAGTGTTCTAATGATAGTTTGGATCACATTTTCTATAGATTGTGATTTTGTATTTGTAATAACTACACTAAAACCATAACCCTGTTTCGATTTTGTAATATTAGATTCTTTCATCGATATATATTCTTCACTCGAAGATTTTATCAAATGAGCAATATACCGAATATTATCGTTTGTATATGTTATATCTTGTGATAAAGAGAATTGTTTCGGTGTATCATTCCAATATTCAGGCATATCTACTTGAGAGTGATCAACTATTGAAATATTCAAATCAATGTCAAATATGTTTTCAATATGGTCAGACAGAAGTGTTTTTTCTATCTGAAATATTGAATCTTTGTTTTGAGAATCTGTATGAAAATAACTTACAATATTTGGTACTTCTTCGATTTTCGTGAAAATATTTTCTGCCTTAATTTTCATTGTTTCAACACCAATATCTTCATTGTAACCAAGTGATTTTAATGCTGATGTAAAATTTTTGAACTCTGATTCTGTAAAATCATTATCTTTCCTTTGAAAAGATATTTTTATATCTTTGTTACTTAAACTTGTTTCATCCAAATATTTTTGAACTGTATTGAAAACAAGTGAATCTTTTTCTAGTTCCATGATTGTATATCTATAATATATAAATATTTAACTTAATCATTTTTTATATTAAAGACATATATAAAAAAATGACTTAATATTAGTAACATCAGGTATTAATATATATAGTTATGTCTGAACTATTTGTTCCAATCAAGTTCAACACAACTGTTCATTTAAAACCAAATGAAATTGGTACCAATATTGACGAAGTTATTAATGAAAAAACGAAACAAAGTTTGGAAAATATGTGTTCAAAACACGGATATATTAAACAAGGCAGTATTAAGATAATAAAAAGATCAATTGGAAAATTGGTTGTTTCGCATTTTAATGGAAATATTACATATGATCTACAATGTATTGGTGAAATTTGTAATCCTGCCCAAGGATCTATTGTAAAATGCCGGGTTAAAGCGAAAAATGCACTAGGATTGTTGGCAGAAGGTTTTTATAACAATATTCCAATATTACAAATAATTGTTCCAAAACTTTCAGCAGGTATTCAATCAGAAATTGATATCGAAACTATCAATATAGGTGATGAAATAAAAATAGAGGTGTGTGGAAAAAAATTTCTTCTTTATGACAAATTTATTTCTATAATTGGAAAGGTATTAAAAGATAAGGATGAGTTTATCAACAATGTTTACGAGACACAAGATGATGAAAACGATGATGAAAAGTTTACAGAGGATAACGACGCACTAACAATTCCTGATTTCAATGATTTAGATGATGATGCGAAATCGGAAACAATGATAGATGATGAAGAAGAAGAGGAAGACGATGAAGAAGAAGACGATGAAGAAGATATTTCTATAGACGATGATATACCAGACGACGACATTGAAAACGAGGACGATTATGAAGATTTTGACGAATAAACATATAAATAATATTTAATATAATATAATAATGGGTGAAGATACCACAGAATTATGCAAATATATACAAAATAACATAAATAAATTATGCCAAACCGAAATAGATGAGATTTTTAAAATTATACATAAAAATAATGGCAATTATACACAAAATAATAATGGTGTATTTATCAACTTAAATTGGATTGATTACAGTATTTTAAAACAAATATATAATTATGTATCTTTTTGTTTAACTTCTCAGACTGAAATAAACAAATACGAGGAAATGAAAACAATAATGACAGATTCTATGAATAAGGAGAGAACAGATGAATCAAAAATAGATGATTTGTCAGACACAATAGTACCACAACCAGTTTTGAAGCAAAATAGAGTATCATCAAGTATGAAATTTTATCTATTAAAAAAGAAATATCAAAAAAGATGTTGTAGTTTTGACAATAAGATAAATAATATATTAACACACGAAGAATATATTTAAAAAAATGATATAAATAATATTTTTTGAATATCTATGGAATCATTGTTTGAATTATTACCTCTGAAAACTTCTGAATGTGTAATTTGGAAACTACAAGATGATACTAAAAACATCTATAGTAAGTATACACAAGGAAATGAAAATCCGAAAAGCATATGTTTGAAAAAGGAAATAAATAAATCTTGTGAAGATGAAAATCAGAAAGGTATATGTCCTAAACCCAAAAAAACTTGTGAAGATCAAAAACAAGATAATCAAAATAAAGACCTTGCAAAAGAAGAAAAAGAAATCAAAAAATCAAAAAAAGAGAAGATTCTGCCTTCAAAAGTAATAACAGAATTATGTCACAATTCATATATAAATTACGATTATATTAAAAAATCTCTCATTGATTTCATTTCAAAAAAAGAATTTCAAAAGATGTTTGGTGTTAAAAAAACATCAGAAGTTATGAAAGGATTGGTTGAAGATAAATGGAACAAATCATTTGTTGTTTTCATATCATTTATCTTCAACAAGGTATTTATATATCTAAAAAAAGAGGTTTCGTTCTATCCATTGGAAAATAACAAAGATAAATATATTACACTCTAATTATTGTCTTGGTTTATATTCTGGTAATAATATTAACTTATTGTTTTTCATCAATTCCAATGCAATATGGTAACAGTTCTCAACTTTATTGTCATATGTATTATTATTTCCGAATTCTTTCAAAATTTCTTCTTGTTCCTTTTTATCCAATGTTTTACAAACTCTTCCAGTGCTTATCCCTTTAGTATTTCCATTGCGTATTATCTTGAGTGCATTTGTTTTCATGTCATTTTCTTTCTTTTTTTCAATGTGTGTAATCATTCCCCATGTCGTTTTGTCTTTTGATAAATTCTCAATTTGAGTTCTTATATTGAATAAATCTTTTTCTTCTTTGTCTATCAAAGATCGAAATTTGTTGTTTGATAATACTTTTGCTTTGAATTTAGAATCAAAAATATCAACATATCCTATATAGTTATTGTCATTGTTTATGTAAGGAATTTCTGATTTTGAAATAAGCACACCTTGTAGATGTAAACAGTGTGCTATAAATTCATCTTGTTGAGATAATGTGTTTGCTTTCAATAGTCTTGTTACAAGTTCTTCAAAACATATAGAATTAAGATTCAAATATATTAAAATAGTTGCTTCTTCTATGCTTTTATTTTTTAATACAGGCATCTTACATTTTTTGGTATTGACTACGTTTTCTTTTTGTTCTGTATCTGTAATTAAAAATCGTTTTGATGTTGTATTTGGAATCTCGACAATATGTATTCCATTTTCATGAGGAATAATCAAATAGTTGTCTATTAAATTGTATGGATACACTGATTTATTAATAACTTCATATACAATTTCTTCATCTATTTTCAAAATATCCATTATTTCTGATTGTGTAACAAACCATTTATTACTTTTTATCTTGTTCAACAAGAACATTTTAAGACGATTTTGAAGAGGTTTGATAAAATTTTGGTATGTTTCTTTTCTAAATCCATTTTTATTCAAATTGATATTTACATTGCATTTTGGTTGATATTCTATATCATCACCATATTCTATATCAATTGCAATGTTTTGCGACGTATTGATCTTCATTTTCCCAAGTTCAAAAAGAGATTTTGGAAAATAATTCAAATTTTTCATGAAATGACAATCAATAGAATTATCTCTTAT
>Ga0255755_1000458_pt1 | contig 43252 bp, 24 predicted proteins | sample 011ome_18_FD_179955 | JGI IMG/M metagenome (GOLD analysis project Ga0255755, IMG submission 179955) | Coastal salt marsh microbial communities from the Groves Creek Marsh, Skidaway Island, Georgia - 011501BT metaG (version 2) | ecosystem: Environmental > Aquatic > Marine > Intertidal zone > Salt... | reverse complement strand
GCGCTCCAAGCCGCCGCCCCCCACTCGCGAGACTTCCGCTTCACGCGCTCGAGCTCGCCCGGGAGAAAGAACGCGTCGACGAAAGACATTTTCCCCAATTTCGGTTTCATCGAAAGAGCTTTACTCTTACTCGTCATCAAAGCCTTCTTCTTAATCGGGGTTTTCCTTCTTTCCTCGTCCTCGATTGCAACATTTAAACTCATCGAAGGCTTCGTTGGCGTCCGTTCCTTCTTTGTCTTCTTTTCCTCCTTTTTGTCCTCTTTGACATCATCATCATCTCGTCCGTTTCCGGAAAACAGCTGCCAAGACGGCGGCGACACAGAGACTAAATCTTTGAACGAATACTTCGCGTCCACCTCGTATGAGTTTCCTCCTTTTTTCGCGTCGTTGTCTTCCTTCTTCTTCGTCGTCATCTCTACGCGTTTACTCCGTTTTTCCCGCGCGTTGTCGTAACTGTTTTTTTTCTTTCGCGCGGAAAGATTGAGGAGACGACGGGTACGCGATTTAGAAACGGCGAAAAGAAAACAACACCACGTATCGTTTGCACCTTTCCCGCGCGTCGTTTATGTTCTCGTCGTCGTTTACGTTTACGTTCTTTATGTTTATGTCGCGCACATCTCTCTTTTAAAATGCGGCATAAGTGTACGCGTAAAATATCTTCCGCTTAAGAATACTCTCGTCATCATCGTCATCCGAGAGACAAAATCGAGCAACGAAACAGAGAATCAAATACGATTGGTTTTTCACCGTCCTTCGCGTGCAAGATCTGGTCTTTTCCCCGTTCGCGTTGCACAGAGCGTTTAGAGTAAACGAGCGCAGATTTCTTCATTTTACAGCGCAGACATCATCTCATCAGAGAGAGCGTTTAAGAGAACAGAGAGACATTAAAATGACCGAAGATGAAGACAAATCCGTCATCGGCGTCTTCGGCATGGGCGTCATGGGACAAAACCTCGCCCTGAACGTCGCCTCGAAAAGCTTCAAAGTCTCCTGTTACAACCGAGAGGATGAATTTTCGATGCGGTTGTTCGAAGCGTTGGAGATTGCAAAGAGGGACATTTCAAACGGAGACGATGTACTGCGAGTGTTTAAGGATTTACAAATGTTCGTGGAGAGTTTGAAGAAACCAAGGTACGCGTTGTTCTTTTTCGTCGCTCTCTTTTTCGTTGTTCGGTTTGCTGTTCGATGTGAGATGAAATACGTACTGACGCTCGTACATCGACGCGCTCTCGATTTTTAGGCGAATACTGTTATCTATTCCAGCCGGGAAACCAGTGGAGATGACTTTAGAACTCTTAAAACCGTTGTTAGAATCGGACGACGTGATCATCGACGGCGGGAACGAGCACTTTTTGGAAACTCGGAGACGCGAACAGATGTGCGCCGTCGATTGGTTTGCGGAGTGCGGGAAGAAAATTCATTTCGTCGGCATGGGCATTTCCGGCGGCGCGGAAGGCGCGAGACACGGGCCAGCGCTCATGCCCGGAGGCTCAGAATTCGCGTACAACAGTTTAAAGCCAATGTTGGAAGCGATGAGCGCGAAAGCTGGGGAGAAGAACGACGAGCCGTGCGTCACGAGATGCGGGCCGGACGGGTGCGGGCACTACGTGAAAATGGTGCACAACGGCATCGAATACGCGGACATGCAATTTATCGCGGAATCGGTGGTTTTGTTGAGAGACGTGTTAGGTTTTGATAACGAAAAACAATCCATTGCGTTAAAAGAGTGGAACAATGGGGATTTGGAATCGTTTTTGATCGATATCACCGCCAAGTGTTTGAAGAAGAAGGATGACGACGGCGACGACGATTCGTACTTAGCGAACAAAGTGTTAGATAAAGCCGGATCGAAAGGAACCGGGAAGTGGACCGTACAGTTAGCCGCGGACGCTGGTATTGCTATTCCGTGTTGTTCGGCCGCGCTGGAGGCGAGGTATATCTCCGCCGCCATCGACGACCGAGCGAAGTGTTCGGAGATGTACTCGAACAACGCCGAAGACTTAGTATTAGAATCTTCTAAAACCTCCTCCTCCTCCTCAACAACGACAACAACTCTGAATGCAGAGACTTTAGGCAAAGCTTTATATTGCGCGAAAATTATCGCCTACGCGCAAGGTTTATCCCTCATTAAATCCGCCGGGAACGATTACGGGTGGTCCGAGGATTTAAACATTGCAAACATTTGTAAAGTGTGGCGCGGCGGGTGCATCATACGCGCCAAACTGCTCGAAACCATCGTCCGGGCGTTTACCAAAGAACCGTCGTTATCCAACTTACTCTTAGATTCGGAAATTAGTTCGATCGTGAAGAGCAGAGTCGGTGATTTGCGCAAAGTGGTCGTCGAAGCCGCGCAAAGAGGCATCGCCTCGCCGGCGCTGATGAACGCGTTGAGTTACTACGATAACATGAAAACGAAACGAGGGAGCGCGTACATCATTCAAGCGCAACGGGACGCGTTCGGAGCGCACACGTTCGAGAGAGTCGATAAGGAAGGGAAGTTTCACGCCGATTGGTACTAAAAATGATTCGTCGACGAGGTGTAAAAAACGTCTAAAAATAGATTTGGCATCCGCACAAAAATACTTCCGCTCGCGCTTATCACGACTACCATATATATTCGCACTATTATTAAAATAACCACCACCACCACCAACAATTTAATGCTCTCTGCTTCCGCCGTCGACGCGCTCTGGCGCGCGTGTCTCTTCAAACTCTCGAAACTTCTCGCGTTGGACATCCGCCTCGACGACGCTTCAACGTCTTCGTCTTCTCCTGAGGAGGATGTCACCACCATCGAGTCTCCTCCCTCGGACGACGACGACGACGACGAAAACGAGGATGAAAACGACGCGCTATCCGTGTACCTTCGCTACCTTTCCATTCTCCGTGCCTTAAACCTTTGCGAACACTCGTGCGTGCATCCGCAAAAGCACCGATTGATCGATCGATTGATGTCCTGCGTGTATTTTCGAGCAGCGAAAGTACGACTGAAAGGAGAATCCGAATGTTTATTCGACACGGAAACGATGGAAGAAAGATTGCGACACCGAAACGAGACGAAAGAGAACGGTAACATGGTCGTCCCTACGCGGTTTTGGAGGGAAAGGAGAGGGTTTTTGAAAAAGGAGGTCGCATCGGTGATGGAGAAGGTGAACGCGGATGTGACGGCGTCGCGCCCGAGCGAGATGGATTTTGACGCTCCGGACGACGACGGGAGGCAATCGGACGAGACGAATGGTCTCGACGAGGAAGAAGAATTGAATATTGAATCGACAAAAACGGAGGAGACTAACTCGCAAGAAGAGGAGGACGAGGAAACGCGCAAAGGAGAAGCGGAAGAAGGTGTAGGAGTCGTCGCAGAAGAATTAAACGAAGGAGAAGTCAAAGAAGGAAAGAGAGAATCGAGTCTCGCAAAATACGCGGAGGACGAAAAACATCGATTGGCCGTCGTCAACGTGCAAAGACACGCGAGAGGATGTTTGGCGAGGAAAAAGATGAGACGAAAAGTGGAAGATGAATTAGAACGGCTCGGAATGTTGGTTTTGAACAAGGATGATGCGTCGTCGACGAGAACAAAGAAGATGAAGATGAAGATGAACGTTTGCGTTGACTCGAGATCCCGCTCGACCGCTCGAGCCGCGGGATCCGAAGAAGAAGATAAAGATGATGATACAGAAGAAGATATCGAAACCAAAATCGAACTCTTGCGCGAAAAACGACTGCGAGAGTTTGAACAAAATCAACCGCATGTGTACGAACGCACGAAGAAAGCGTTACTGGAAGAGCACGGGAGTAAAATTGAGACGTTTGTTCGCGAGTACCGCGAAACGCACCAAGGCGCGTTGCCCGAATTGAAAGATATACCAATCATCTTTGACGATTCCAACGAACGCAAAAAAGAAGACAAAGATGATGATGATAATGATGATGATGTCACAGAAAACAAGACAGCGAGCGATGAAAATAGAAACAACGCCGAAGACGACCGAAAGTGCGGATTTGAAGCCTTGCGAAAAATACTCGAAGAATCCGAGCGTGCGTTTCCAAGCGCGACGACGACGTCGTCCACATCGAACGACGACGACGCTTTGAATACTCAGGAAATCAACGACAACAGAAGAGAACGAAGAAACACGAGTTTCAGCGAACAGGCGGAGAAAAGAGCGATCGAGAGAGAGGTGTTGAAAGAAGTGTCGATTGAGATCAAAGAAAATGTGAAACTCGCGTTGGAACGGATGCGCCAAGAGGACGACGTAAACGACGCGACGTTGACCACCAAGACGACGAGGAAAGAAGAGGATGGAAATTCGAAATCGACGACCGAAGCGGCAATGAAGATCAAAAGCAGCGCGACAAAGAAGGTAAAGAAGCAGAAGCAGACGAAGAAGAATACGAAGAAAAAGTCAACAAAATGTCCTAAATCCTGCGCCTCCGCCTTGGAGCAAGAAAAAGCGCTGTTCGATTCCATCGACACGTACCCGATGGCGAAGCATCTACTCCAACACAACGTCAAAATCGACTGTTTTTGTTCTTCAGAGCGCGAGAAAAAGTACGACGACGACGATACCGTCGTGAGCAGCAACACATTCATCGCGAGCGGTGCGGACGAGTTCGTGTACTGCGAGGCGGAAGCGCCGGACCGGTCCGTGGACGACCAGAAGCGAGCGATTGAATCGATCAAATCGAACGTCTTGATACCTCTCGGAGCGAGCACATCCAGCGTGTGGTTAGAATCATACGCGCACAATGCGGAGAAACCAAAACATTTGCTCTTCATCGGACCGAGAGGGTGCGGACAGAAACATTTCGCGAAAAATGTCCTCGCGAGGGAGACCGGGAGCGTATTTTTTGACTGCTCGATTGAAAATGTCGTGCGGAGGAGGAGCAAAGAACCGAACGCAACGACTACAGAAGAACACGACGGAAATGATACGGAGGATACAGAACAAGACGACGAGAGCGCATTTTGCGCGGACTTGTTGAAACGAACGTTCCAGTTGGCTAAAAAATGGGCGCCGAGTGTGGTGTACGTCGGCAACATCGAGAACGCGTTCGCGACGGGCAAGAAGAAGAAGACGAAGAAGAAAACAAAGAAGACGAAGGCCAAGAAGGGCAGCGCAAAAGAAGGCAACGAGGAAGAAGGAGAAGAAGACGAGGACAGAAATGTGAGCGAGGAAAATACGGTCGGGAATGGCACATCCGGTGCCGATGGAACACAAGCGGATGCGGCTGTTTCATCAAACGCGAAGACTTCTACTACTCAACAGACTCAAAAAGTCGACCCGAAATCGTTCAAAGCTGGATTAACTGCCGCGTTGAAATCGTTAGAGAAAGAAAACAACAGTTCTTCTCGTCGCGTGTGCGTCGTCGCGTCCATCTCAGACGCATCTCGTTTGACCAAAAAAGACGAGAAATCTGTACTGGGCAAAATCTTTCACCCGAAGGAGACGTTCGCGGCGCCGTTCATGCGTCCATCGCGAGCGGCGAGGTACGACTTGTTGAAAACTTTTTATCGAGAAGTCGTCGACGAGTATTATACCGAGGAATGCAACAACAATACGACGTGTTTGTCATCCTCGAAGAAGTCAACAAAATCAAAATCGCGAATGTTCTCGAAAGTCGTCGCCGACGGCGCTCGCGACGAAGGCGCCGTCTCAGAACTCTCGCACTTCGCGGAGACGTGTAACCGTAAAGTGCTCAAACTTTGCGTTCGAGAAGGTTTCAGGAAAGCCGTGGAGTATATTTCGACGAAATCGATCGTTCAACCGCGCGCGTTCACCGACAGTCAAAGAGCGCTCGTCTGGCGCTTCGCTTCGGAGTCCTTACGAAACCTTCGAGAGACGAATCAGAAAAGAATCGACGAAGAACAAGACGACTTTTACGACGAAAACGAAAACGCAGAAGCAGAATTCTTCTTCGCGAGCGAGAACGAGTCGACCCTTCGCCTGTTTGCTAAGCGCGTGTGTTGTCGTCTTCGTTACTCGTAACACCACCAACAATTTGGATGAACATTTTACATATCGCACACAAAATCGCACTCACACGCTTTCTCTTTCATTCAAAATGCACGCATTGCCTGTAATAAATTCTATTTCGTCGTTCTTTAAAGTTTCAGGTGGTTTTATCACGTAAAACGAACATTAACGCGTCGATGGTGTTCTTCGCTCTCAAACCTCTCGAAGTTTCGTTTCTTTCTCAGAGTTGAAAATCTTCACATTTTGCATCCTTTTGCGCGTCGGACGAAGGTTCTGCGAATACTCTTCGAGAAGAAATCACCCACCATGGAAGAGGACGACGATATCGAGATCAACGAAAACGTGAAACTGTACGAAACACTCAAACGCGCCTGGAACGATGAAAAGAACGCGCCGATCTTGTTGAAATTCAAATCCACTGAAGTTGCGCGTTTCCAAACTTTACTCGCTTCCCGCGAGCGAGAAATCGAAGAGATGGAAAACTCCGCGAACGAATCCGGGGACGGGAACGAAATGCTCTTATCTGCGATCGGGAGAGAGGAGTTGAACAGGGCGAAATACGTGTTGAGGAGTTATTTGAGGACGAGGATTAAGAAAATTCAACAGTTTCCCGTGCACGTGTTGCAACGAGAGCGGGAAGCGGTCAGCGGGAAGGAGTTAGCGTTTACGGAGGAATTAGTCAAGGCGTACGAAGAGCACGCGAAGTCTGTGCTCGCGAATTTTCCGTTGAAAGAGTACCAAAGCGCGTTTATGGAGTTTGGAGAGGAGGAAGTTGGAGAGGAGTCGATGGTGTCGCATCCGAACGAAGCGAATAAGATGGTATTTATTAGAATTTTGGAGGACGTGGGCCCATTCAAATTCGACGACGGCACGGACGAGGGGGACGCGGTTGATTTGAAGAAAGGAAGGATTCTGTTTTGTAAATTTCAGCAGTTCAAAGGGTTGTTAGATAGTAGCGAAGAGGGAGGCACGCCGAGAGCGGAGTTGCTTTGAGAGAGAGTGTAAGATTAAAAGAATAGTATTACTCTGTAAACTTGTTAAAATACATTTAGAATTCTGACACGCGTAAGTTACTCTCCTCCACGTTCGTATCGCCAGTCGGGTGGTGACGAGCGGCAGGTGTTTTTGTCGAGTAACAGATATAATCTCTCTCTCGCTTAATGAACTTAATTCGTCTTCTTCGCCGAGCCTTTACCCTTCGCGGCGGCTTTCGACTTCTTACCGTCGCTGCCGGTTCTTTGCACGACCACGAAGAACAAACTCGCGAACGAAATACCGGTGACCAATCCGGCGCCGTACAAAACGTACACCGCCCCAGCCTTGTGCTTATACACCTGCGCGATCACTTGCAAAGACTCCTCCCAAAACTTCTTCGCTCGAACGAACACACCGGGTTGTTGCAACTTGAAGCTCTCGCCCTTGAACGAAAACTTCCTCGCGTCTTTCTTATTCTCGGACGCCAAATAGTTCCCCAACGCTTCCTTCGTCCTCGCGCCGCCGGAATACGGAAACATCTTCCCGTCTTCAAAGTACATCAACGTCGGGAACGATTTAATCTCAAACTCTTTCGCCACGGACGCTTCCGCTTGCGTCGACGCGTCCACCGAGAACAGTTTCAAATCACTTCGTCCTTCCGATTTCATCTCCGCTGCCAAAGCGTCCCAATCTTTCGCCATCGATTTACAGTGGCCGCACCACGGGGCGTAAAACTTTGCGAAATACTTCTCGTCGGATGGTTTCGCTTGCAGTTGCGCTCGAAAGGCAGTCGGGGTGAGTTCAATCGCTCCATCATCATCACTCGCGGCGGTTGTTTCACTCGTCGTCGTCGTCGTTTCGGCAGCGGAGGAAGCCGAGACCGAACGAAAGACCAAGACGCCAGCGTTGCCTTTATCATCGCTCCGTAAGGAGACGCTCGCGATCGAGAGAACGTACGCGAGGAATTTGATCGAATTTCTCATTTTGAATTGGAAATGTGTTCTGAGTATATGGTTCGTTTCTTTCGCGCGTCGTCGTCGTTGCTTCTTCTTCGCGAATGAACTCGAAGTGGTCGTTGCGTGCACTAAAACCGTGTTTTGTGTGGTATTCAGAGAGTGAGAGAAAAGGGACGTTTTTGTTCGCACGCGGAGGAAAGAGTGCCGCTCTTTGGTGAATGTAAAAATATCTCACAAACGGCTTCTTTAGGGGAAACGCATTTCTCTCTGATCGCATGTCTGCATGTGTGTTTGTATTTTTTTACCACTTTTCGCGTTGAAAGACAGGAAGCGCAGAGAGAGAGAGAGAAGAAGAAACCTTGTTGAGGAGGATATGCCTTCCAAGATGGAGGAGGAGAGCAGTTGTTCTTTGTCTTCTCCGAAACTGCTGTGGGAGGTGATCGTGAAGTGCGACGATATTTGTTTCACTCATGTGCTTCCGAGATTGAATTCGAATGATCTCAAATTCTTGGACAGAGTGAATGGTGAAACGAGAGCGTTGGTGAAGAGATCCTCTCGTGCGGGAGACTTGAAAGAGAAGTTTAAAGTTCAAGAGATGTCGTCGATATCGACTTTGGAAGTCGCGTGGGAGCATAAATCGTTGTGGCCGAGACACTGGACCGAAACATATTTCTGCGTAAAAGTTGCTAAAACGAATAAACTCGAGTTGCTCAAGTGGGCGCGAGAGGAGAAAAAGTGTAAGTGGGATGATAGGACGATTGATGCGGCCGCACGTCAAGGTAATCTGGAAATGGTAAAGTATTGCGTTGCAAATGAGTGTCCTATCGATGAGGACGCGTGTGCATATGCTGCCTCAAACGGTCATCTCGAGTGCCTCAAATACTTACGTGAAGAAGCCAAAGCGCCTTGGGATTTTCTTCCTGCCAATTGGGCGGCTAAAAATGGTCATCTCCACATACTCGAATATCTTGTTGAGCGCAAGTATGATCAATATAACGAAAGTGCGTGTAAGTTGGCAGCCATGAACGGCCACTTAGACTGTTTGAAGTACTTGCACGAAACCCCCAAAGCGCCTTGGAACTCTCACGCCGTACGAAAAGCGCACGAGAACAACCAACCCGAATGTGTACAATACCTCCTCAACAACAACTGTCCTTTACCATTTTTTCCATTTGGTTGGCGATACGAACATGGCGAGTTAGAACGCAGTTCATAAACACATACAAACAAACAAAGCTTTTGAAAACACAGACGTACACTCAGCGCACCAACTCTGAAAGCCGTTTCGGGAGGAAAAATGAAAAAGAGCAGCCCAAAAACCTGAAAAATGGACGAATAGACCACACAGTTGTTTACAACGACAGAGAGAGAGACTCGCACATACGCGTATAATAATCACACGCACAGAAAAAGCAGAGACGCAGAGAATACGTACACCACTGCACATACCCTTTTCGTCGTCTTTTGAGAGCATTCTATATATATATCAAAGCGAGGATTGGGATTGGAATTTTCCCAAACATTATCCAAAAATCAGATACGTCTCAGCGCCTTTTCTATTCAGAAAGAGAGAGAAAGAACGCGAAAGAACAACTCGAGCGATCAGAACATGCGATCGACATCTTTCGCACAAACGAAAACTTCTTGTTCTTCTTCGAACAAGAAAAGTTTTATCATCACAAAAAGAAGACACAAAATTGGAGGCAAAATGCAGACCAAAATGAGACCAAAGAAGGCTGCCACTACTGCCTCGGCGGCGACGAGCGGAGGAGTGCAAACCATCGGCGAAACGTTCAAGAAACTCAAATCGGAAAACAAAATCGCGTTCATTCCTTTCGTCGTCGCCGGGGACCCGAACTTAGAAGCCACGGCGAAAGCTTTGAAGATTTTAGGTGCGTTACTTATGCTCGTCTTTCGTCTTCTTTGTCTTTGTCTTTGTCTTCGACTGACGAAACCACGCTCTTCTCGCTTTCTTTCTTTCTTTTTAATTTCTTTGAAACAACAAACAAAACAGACGCGGCTGGCGCAGATGTCATCGAATTAGGCGTTCCGTATTCCGACCCGTTAGCGGATGGTCCGGTGATTCAAGCCGCGGCGACGAGAGCTTTGGAAAATGGCGCTACGTTAGATAAAGTCATCGCCATGGCGAAGAAAACCATCGATAACGGCAAAGGCGTGAAGGCGCCGATTGTGATGTTTACGTATTTCAATCCGATTTACCAGAGAGGCGTGGAGAAGTTCGTGCAACAAATCGCCGACGCCGGCGCGAGAGGGTTGTTAATTCCAGACGTACCGTTGGAGGAAACGTACGAGACGAGCAAGATTTGCTCGAAATACGGCATCGATTTGGTCTTGCTCTCCACGCCGACGACGCCGACGGAACGCGCTCGGCAAATCGCCTTGAACACCAAAGGCTTCGTCTATTTGGTTTCCGTCACTGGCGTGACTGGGATGCAAACCAACGTCGCCTCGAGAGTCGAAGAGTTAGTCGCGGATTTACGTAAAGTGACCGACGAACCCATCGCGGTTGGTTTCGGAGTCTCCAACGCCGGACACGCCAAGCAAATCGTCAACTGGGGCGCAGACGGCGTCATCGTCGGCTCCGCGTTGGTCAGAGCGTTAGGCGAAGCCGCCTCCGAAGAAGAAGGGTTAAAAGCGTTCGAAGAGAAAGCGAAAGAGATTCGAAGCGGCGCGTGCAGAGATTAAAAATTATAAAAGAGAGAGACCAGAGAGAGAGTAAACGCTTCGCATACGCATCAACATTAATCACATCGATATAATCTTAATAATAATAATACTATTAATACAATTCTCACTTATTCTTCTCCAGCCACTCTTTTATTTTGACGTCGTTCTCTGTTTTCGCGGTTCGTCCGTTATCCACGAAAGCTAAATAGTCTTTGAAATTTTTCTTCGAATACTCGAGCACTCGTTCTTTCTGTCTTTCCTCTCGTTTCTCTTCGGTTTTTTGTAACAAAGTTTGTACGAATGCATTCGACTCCGTTTGCTCGTTCGCTTCCAACGCGTGCGCATTAATCGAAGAGGTGGAGAGAAGGACGAGGACTGTTTGAACGAGGACGAGGACACTTTTCAGGATTTTGTTGTCGTTGTTACTGTTACTGGTGTTCCTTTTTCTAAACATCTTCGTTTCCGTTCTTTCCCCGCCGGCAACGCATGTGGGTTTTTCAGTATTACTTTTGTTTTGCGTTGAAAACGATGACGATTCATCTAAAACGGAGAAAGACGGAAAGGCGCGAAAAGATGAATGCGCTCTGATGATCCTCTGACGTCGTTTTTGAACGACAACAGGAGTAGGAGTACCGACGGAGGAGAACAGTAAAGAGGACATTTGTGTGTGTTGTAATGGAGCAAATGCAAGGAAAAGATTCCCCTACCTTTAATGTGGATGGTATCGATGCAAATGTGACCGATGCATGTCAAAAGATGTCCACAAAATCAATTAATTATGGCAGTATGAACAGATTATGTACGAATACTAGGTTATTTACGCGTTACATATATGTACCATATACTACATCGTTGCTTTTCCGTTACATAAATAGTATTCGCTTTCCAGACTACGCTGCGCTACTGTAAGACAAAACTCTTTTCTTCTTTTCCTTCTCTATCTCCTCAAAAAACGCTTTGACATCATCATCGTTCGCAAAACTCTACTTACTACTACTTCAAGGCGCCGGCGCCTTCCATCATGCACAAATAGCAGACGCTGATGACGAGCGAAATCCACATGGCCGGGAACCCGATTTTGAAAAACTGACCAAACGTGACGTGGAATCCAGCCTCGTGGGCGATACCAGCCATGACGATGTTCGCGCTCGCGCCGATGAGGGTACCCATGCCCCCGAAATCAGCCCCGAAACATAACGCCCATCCTAAACCTTTGATGTGGACGCCTTCGACGTTTTCGGCGATTTGGACGATGACGGGTAACATGGTGGTCGTGAACGGGATGTTGTCGACGAACGCGGACGCGACGGCGGCGACGATTTGGACGAGGACGATAGCGACTTGCGAGCGCTTTTCGACTGGGACCATTTCGATTAACGCCGAAAGCGCGTCGGAGATTTCTCGCAATAAGCCGAGTTCGGCGACGCCTTCGGTGAAGACGAACAAGCCGGCGAAGAATAAGAGCGAATCCCATTCGACTTTTTCCAGAGCGTGTTCGAAATCGTGTTCTGGACCGGTTAAGAGCACCGCGATTGCGCCGAATAACGCGGCATAAGACGGCGAAAAGTGAATCACCGGGTGTAAAAAGAACAAGACTATGACAAAACACAAGACGATGCCGGATCGAATCAATAAAGGCATGTCTCGAATCGGATAGTCTCTTTTCATTTTCTCTAAATCCACCACCAACTTTTGGGAGTAAAACTCTTTCCCGTAGTGCCATCGGACGAAGACTAAAACAACCGGGACGGTTAAAACGACGCCCGGGGCCATAATTTGTAAGAAATCGTTAAAATCGATGTACTCTTTTAAAGCGTTTCCGACGATGATGTTTGGTGGATCGCCAATCATAGTCGCCGCGCCGCCAATGTTACCGAACAAAGCCAACGGAAGTAATAAAGGTCTCGGATCAATTTTCAACGCTTTGCATAAGGAAATAATCACCGGCGCTAATAAAAGCATCGTCGTCACGTTGTCCAAAAACGCAGACAAAATGCAATCGAAGAGCATGAGCATCCACGTCAAGCGCCACATGTCGCATCTCGATAACTCGATTAAACGAACCGAGAGGAATTCAAACACCCCGGATCGCGCGAGCAACGCGACGATAACCATCATCCCCCAAAGCAACGCCAACGTTTCGTGGTCCATCCACTGGATAATTTTCGCCACGGATGGGAATCGGTGTTCCAATGCCAAGACGTACAAGACCGCGGCGGCGCCGAGAAAAGCAACCAACGTTCGGTGGATGACTTCGACGATGATTAAACCAAACACGCCGATTAACAAGACCAACGCGATCCATTGTTGCCCGATGCCTACCAAGCCAACATCTCGTATCGTTGCTCGAACGGAGACGTTTTCGGGACAGTTTGTGCTGACGGTGATGTACACGTCGCCGTTCGATTTCTTATAGTTGCTGAGAATGGTGTAGGACATTTTTTCAACCGACGGTCCGGGCCCGCCAGCCGAGGCCGAAAGTAACGCCCTTCGATATCCCCCACTGTTATTGTTGTGGTTCACTCCTTCTTCTTCTTCTTCTCCTTCTCTGTGCGCACCCGTCGGATCATCGGAGCTTCCTAAATCGTGCAACTGTATGTCTGCCAAGGCGGCTAAAACGACGTCGCCTTGTCGTATTTGCGAGTGCAAATAATACACCGGAACATCCGTCGTGTGATGCGCGTGACACTCGCTCGCGCCCATTTTCACCTCCATCATCCCTTTACTCGCGTGCGATATGTGTTTCTTCGAGATCTCCGCGTGTTCGTGCAACTCGACGATTTCGTGCGACAACGCCGGCGCGACCAACAACACGTAGTCTTCCTCGTACTGTTTCACGAACACCGTCGTGCAACACAACAAAACCAACGCGATGCCGGTTAAAATAGCCATGACGATCAACTTCTTCTTCGATTTGACTTTCAGCTTCCTCGGCGTGAACTTCGCGTATAAATCTTCGCCGGCTTCGGATTCGCCTTTTTCCGATCGCCCGTCTTCGCCGCCACCAAACGCTCCTCTCAATAACTCGTATCGATTGACTCTTCCCATGGCGACTTTTTTTCTCGAGAGTAAACCTTCCGATCGATGAATGCGCGTGATGTTATCTTTGATCAACTCCAACCCTTTACCGAGCCTGGTTGGTAACGACCCCAACGTCGCCTCTTTCGTCTTCAACGCGTCCGAGATTAACAGCAAATCCTCCGTCGTGCGTTGCACCGATCGTAACGCTAAGCGTCTCTGACCTTGGTCCAAAACTTCGTCCACCTCTTTCGCATTTTTCTTCTTCTTCGTCGTTCCATCTGGCGCCATCACCATCAATTCCTCGCCTTCTTTAATCGTCGTCGATTTTGACTTTTTCGTTTTCGTCTTTTTATCCAACGACGGATCGTCTCGCATGTGCCGAATCTCCTCGGCTAAGAATTTACTCGACGCTCCGGATAACGTGTTCGCGTGTTGTAAATTCGTCGCGCTGCTCTTGTTCTTTTCGTTGTTGTTGTTGTTGTTGCTATTATTATTATTATTATTATTATTATTACTGAGCTGCTCTTTGTTCTTGTTCATCGTGTACTCCCGGAGCATTTGCTTGTGCTGCGGCGACAACGACGGACTGCTCGATCGCTCCATCCCCGCCGGCGAAGAAGAATTATTCCCCGAGGCATTCGCCGTCCCGAAAATCTGCGCCAAAGACGGCGCGTGCTTTATCCCACCACCACCGCCGCCATTACCACTCGCGTTGTTGTTGTTGTTATTGTTCCCGTGACTCCCGCTCTCCTCCTCTACCTTTTGCTGCTGATATAAATACTCGTCTCTTCCTCCCGCTCCGGACACCACTTTCGCGTCCCGTATTAAATCCGTCTCCGCCGCCAGCGTCTGCGCACTCTCCATGGTTAACGTCCCCCCGGGCGTGGTTTCCGGACTTTGCGTATCCTCCAGACCTTGAAACAATTGGTGTCTGCTCAGTTCTCGTTTCAATCGTTTCCCGGAGAGGCCGGTTAATGTCAGCGCGTGGTGTTCGTTAAACTCGAACTCCTCCTCTTCCTCTTCCTCTTTTAAAGCATCTTCGTCGTCATCTTTCAAATCATCGTCGTTTTCTGTCGTTGATTTCCTTAAACGCGGTCGTGCGCTGTCCACGGATGCTTTTCGCGCGGAGGAGAGCTTTTTTAAGTCATCGAACGACCCGCCCATGTCTCAGATGTGCTCCGTATGCAGTCACGACGCTTACCAACTTTACGGATAAAATCCCGAACAGAACAGTCCTAAAAGAAGGTTTACGAAAGAAAAGAGGACACTTTGATGAGCGCGTTTCGGAGCAGAAACCCACGGAAAGCGCAGAGGAGAGCAAAGAGACTGTCTTTTCGGTCGCTTTTCTCGCGCGTTTTTCGGTGGATGCGTCTTCTTTTCGAAGCGTTTATGTGTACATACGAATGGCGAATTTTGCGGCACTTTTCTCCCCCTTAAAAGTCCTTTTACAGCATCGAAAGAGAGCAGGGGTGCATAAAAAGCTCCGATTGTGACGATATCTGGAGAAGGAGTCGCGATGATGACGAGAGGGAGGAAGAGGAAGGTTGGGCAGAGAGATTCTTTGTGGGATTTGATCGTGAAGTGCGACGATGTGTGTTTCACACACGTGCTTCCGAGATTGAATTCGACGGATTTGAAATTCTTGCACCTGGTGAATGGTGAAACGAGAAAGTTGGTGAAGAGATCCTCTCGCGAGGAAGAGTTGAAAAAGAAGTTTAAAGTTGAAGAGATGTCGTCGATATCGACGTTGGAGATTGCGTGGGAGCATAAATCGTTGTGGCCGAGTTGGTTGGACGAACCATTTTTCTGCATGAAAGTTGCTCTCACGAATAAACTCGAGTTACTCAAGTGGGCGCGAGAGGAGAAAAAGTGTGAGTGGGATGATAAGACGATTAATATGGCCGCAGAACAAGGTAATCTGGAAATGGTAAAGTATTGCGTTGCAAATGAGTGTCCTATCGGTGTGAGTGCGTGTGCACATGCTGCCTTAAAAGGTCATCTCGAGTGCCTCAAATACTTACGCGAAGAAGTCGAAGCGCCTTGGAATCGAGGAACTGCCTCAATGGCGGCTTTAAATGGTCATCTCCACATACTCGAATACCTTGTTGAGCGAAAGTATGATAAATATGGCGTGTGTGCGTGTATGTTGGCAGCCGAGTCCGGCCACTTGGACTGTTTGAAGTACTTACACGAAACCGCCAAAGCGCCTTGGGGCTCTGAGGCCGTACGATTAGCGCACAAGAACAACCAAACCGAATGTGTACAATACCTCCTCGACAATAACTGCCCTTTACCATCGGGTTGGCGATACGAAGGAGGAGCGTTACACACGAATTAGAATATTATTATCATCATCATCATCATCATCATCATCATCATCATCATCAGTTGTAATAACAGAAAGAGAGAGACAGAGAAAAATTTAATTAGGTAAAAAAAAGCATCAACTCTCTTTCGTCACACAAAAGAGAGAACAGAAGTGAAGGTGTTATTCGTGTTGAGGAGCACACATTTACACGCGTACGCACACTCACAGAGTTTAGAGTTTAGAGAGTAAAAAAGCAATTTCTTCAAGAACATGAGCGCTCCTTCTTCCTCTGCACATCATCCTAATCGAATCCCCATCCTGTTGGGAAAAATGCACATCCACCTAACCTCCAATAAGAAATCCTTCTTCATCTTCCTCTCCATCGGAACGATCGCATCCATCGGAATATCCTGCGCAGCCGAAGAGTACATCTTAAAAAGAATAGAAGGGTTCCACCACTATTGGTTTCTGGCGTTGTTTGAGCTCGTGGTGTTTAGTGTGATGACGTTTGTTTGGATGATGATTACGACGGATAACGAGGGAAATGGTGATGTGAAAGACTTTGGGAGCAACACGAACGGTGTTGAAGATGTTTTGAAAAGTACTGCTACTCCTACGAAGAAGAAGAAGAGTAGTTCTTTTATGCACCACGAGTATTATTCGAGGATAGTGCCGCCGTTGAAAGCACCGATACACTTATACGTCGCCTCGGCATCTTTGATTGGGATATACACTTCCCTCGGGAAAGTCTCGTACAAATACATCAACTACGCCACGGGGACGGTGTTGAAATCGAGCAAACTGATACCGGTGATTCTCCTCTCCTCGGTGTGGCTGAAACGAACGTACCACTGGTTGGACTATTTAGCGTGCGTTTTGTTAGTGATCGCGTCGTGTTTTTTCGCGTTAGGGGAACACGAAGGGAACAAACAGTTAGACGCGGAAGATCCCACGTTGTACGCGTTTGGGTTTTTTCTGTCCTTCTTTTGCGTGTGCGTCGGCGCGGTGCAGTCGAACGTGGTGGATAAGGCGTTGAGAGATTACGAGGCGACGGTATCGGAGAACATGTTGATGACGAATTCGATTGGAGCTTTGTTAGTGTTCGTGGTGGTTTTAGTCAAAGAACCGGACGCGTTTGCGTTTTTCTTTGGCGATTGGTTTTATTTAAGTTTGATCGCGTTTCGATCGATCGTGTTTTGGCTCGGCGCGGTGTTTTACACGACGCTGGTGAAGCATTTCGGCGCGGTACCAGCGGTGGCGATTACCACGTGCAGGAAAGTTTTGACCGTTATATCCTCGTTCGTGTTCTTTTCCAGCGATAAACCGTTTGGCGTGACGTATTTTGTCGCTCTGGTGTTTTTCTCTGGCGCCGTGGCGTGCGAATTTTTCAAGCATAACACTAAGACGAAGAGTCAACAGTTGGAAATGGCAAGGAAGGACTCGGACGTTGAGAAAGTATCGGATAGGAGTACTTAGTTGAAAGATAGTAATAGTAATAGTGATAGTAGTAGTAAAGTGATGATGATGTTGTAGTACCGCACGGTGGTATTCGAGATGATGATTTTGTAAATGTACAAAAGAAACGCTAAAACCCGTCTAAAAGTCTTAAAACTCTTCTCCTTCGCAACCATCGATGATTTCCCAATCGTCTTCGTCCTCTTCCTCTCCTCTTTTGTTGTTTTCCGTTCGTTTCGAACTGCTGCTATTCATACTGCTATTCATTTTCTTCTTCGACAACACTTTTTTGGTAACCACCGTAATCAAAGGCGTCGATCCGCTCTCGCGTTCAATATTCGTCAAAACATCCACGAACGCGTCCAAGGAGGAGGAAGATGCATTATTCATCTCGTCGTAATTAGTATCGTTACCTACTAAAAATCCAACGACTAAGCTCGGATCGAGCGCGTGAAACGGCGTGTATAAAATGCCGTGTTCCGAAGCGCTTCCGAAAAAGGAACGATAATACGCAGATTCCGTCGATTCGTCTCGCGAACGCTCGCGAGGTGACACGTACGCTTTCGCGACGTGTGGGTCGAGATATATTGCTCTTGTCTCTTCTTCTTCTTCTTCTTCTTCAGCTTCTTCTTCCTCCTCTTCTTCTTCCTCCTTCTCTCCCCCGCTATAACTATCACTACTCTTCTTACCGCTCGTAAACCCGACGATGTAATACGACGCGGTCTTCTTCCCTCCGACGATACCTACGCACTCGCGCACGCTTAGAAATTTCTGTAACGATTTCACGTATTCAGGATTAATCGCGTCGCTCGCGCCGCATCGTAAAGGTACTAAAATCAAAACGTCTTTGTCCGCGTGCGTTTTCATTTCCTCTCGAACTCTTTCCGGGTAAAACTCAGGCACGCCTCCGCCGCACCCGTCGCCGAGAATGAGACAACGAACGTTTTGAAAAGAATCCAACCTATTCATCATTTTCCCGTATCGTTTACAAATCTCGGACGGTGCCATCCACTGACCGGGGCACAACGCATTCTCGTCCTCGTCTCCTTCGTATACTCTTCTCAACCCGAATACATTCTTTGTCTTCTTCTTCTTCTTCTCCTTTTTATCCTCGTTTTCATCGTCATCGTTATCGTCCGAAAACATATCCACAATCTCCTTCTTCCTCTTAAACTCCTCTCCCTCCTCCTCCTCCTCGCTTACATCTTCTTCGCTTCTCCTTAAACTCCTCCGCCTAAATCTTCGCGCTCGAGCGCTCCTCATCAACGCTTCCCCGAACAGCATCTGCGCGCTCCTCAGCGTGCACCCCCACCCGCAATCCGTGGTGTACCCGCCCACTTGGTTCGCCACGAAGTCTATGGACTTCATTTTCATCGTCGTCGTTTCTTTCGTATTCGTGGTAGTATTCGTATTATTCGTAAAGAGGAACATTTTTTTGCTCTCGATGGGTGGAAATTCCGAGACGTAGGAGCTGAAAAAGAACGCATCCACGCGACTGATGAGTCGATCGAACGCGGTCATTCTCTCGCCTAAAATCATAACGACTGTGTTTCTGACGCCTCTGTTGCTCTCGTCGTGTATTCGTCTCGAAAATATCGAGTTTTTCATCGCGTACATTCGTTTCGAGAATTGGAGTTTTTTATACGACACGAAGGACTTTTGCAGAACTTTCCAAAGCGGATTTGTTCTGTTCTCTGATGCATCATCTTCGCTCGAAAACAACGCCATTACGTGTATATGTATGTGCACCACCGGGTTTTCTTCTTTTCTTTTTAATCTATTACTAATAAGCGCGACGAATACGCGTGTATTTATGCGCGTGTTTAAACGGTTTTTGGGAGAGATTTTTCAGTATTTAGGGGAAAATATTTCTCGCATGTGACATTTGTATACACCACAGAAAGACACGCACAGAAAGAGAGAGAGAAGAATAAACCTTGTCGGGGAGGAGAGGATATACTTATTCCGCGATGGAAGGGAAGAGCAGTTGTTCTTCTTTGTCTTCTTTGTGGGAGGTGATCGTGAAGTGCGACGATATTTGTTTCACTCATATCATTCCGAGATTGAATCAAACTGATCTCAAATTCTTGTACGAGGTGAATACGGAGACGAGAAAGTTGATTAAAAGATCAACTCGTGCAAGAGATTTGAAGAAGAGGTTTAAGGTCGAAGAGATGTCCTCGATATCGACTTTGGAGTTTATGTGGGAGAAGAAATCGTTGTGGCCGAGTTGGTTGACGTACGAAACATATTTCTGCAAGCGAGTTGCTGAAACGAATAAACTCGAGTTGCTCAAGTGGGCGCGAGAGGAGAAAAAGTGTGAGTGGGATGAAGGGACGATTAATGTGGCCGCAGAACATGGTAATCTGGAAATGGTGAAGTATTGCGTGGCAAAGAAGTGTCCCATCGATTGGTACGCGTGTGCACGTGCTGCCTTAAACGGTCATCTCGAGTGCCTCAAATACTTACGCGAAGAAGCCAAAGCGCCTTGGGATTCGGTAACTCCCTCTTGGGCGGCTCAAAATGGTCATCTTCACATACTCGAATATCTTGTTGAGCGTAAATTTGTTCAATTTAGCGAAGGTGCGTGTGTATTGGCAGCCAAAGAAGGCCACTTAGACTGTTTGAAGTACTTACACGAAACCGCCAAAGCGCCTTGGGGCTATTGGAGCGTTCAAGAAGCTCACAAGAACAAACACACCGAATGTGTACAATACCTCCTCGACAACAACTGCCCATTACCACCTGGTTGGCGATACGAACGTGGAGCGTCATACACGAATTAAAATCATCATCATCATCATCATCATCATAAGTTGTAACATCAGAAAGAGACACAGAGAGACACACGAAGCGCACATCACCCTAAATTAGAGGAAATATCTCTCCTTTTTCCTTTGCTTTCCTTTTCCCCATACATAACTAAACTATCCACGATGCTCATCATCACCGCTTTACTCCTTTCTCTCTTCACCGCATCTCCTCTCGACACGCAGGCGAGACCGACGGAGTATTACTACAACACGTTAACCCGAGGTATATTCAAAATATGCACGCATGCGGGCGTGTTTTCTTCGCGCTTTTCATCACATTCCGGATTTTTGAACTTTGGTCGACCTTTATGACTAACGCGCGTAAACGCTTTCTCTCTCTCACTCTCCCTCTTAAAAACACAGAATCGACGTGGCAAATGCCCAGTTTCCACGGGTACTCCGTCGCGTACGTCGACGCAGATACCGGGAGGCGGTTTTGGCAACACGAGAAGACCGGAGAGACGACTTGGTACTAAATTCATATTCTTTCTCTCTTGTGTCTTTGTGCTTCTTAAATTTTCTCGCTTTGCGCTCGATGTGATGCGTCGGTCGGTTTTCGGTCTCTCTCTCTCTCTCTTTCTTTCCTCGCTGACACAACAACACAACACTCGTGTTTAACATTCTTTTTTAATCAGGCAATCACCGGGCGATTGGGAAGAAATATACGGCGAGGAGACCCCGGAGACTCCGTATTACGTTCATCGTAAAACCCGCGAGACGACGTGGACGAAACCGGAATATTTAGCGTGGACGCGCGTAGAACACGATTGGAAAGAAGAAGAGGATGGAAACGAAGAGGAGAAAAAGGAAGACAAGGAAAGCGTACCAGAGGAAGGGGCGAGTAAAAAGAAAGGCTCTTGGTTTTCGTCCAAATCTTAGTAAAATACGAACGAGCGCAAAAGCTTCGTCGTCGCCAGGAGTAAAGACCAAACCACGAGAGAAGAACACAGAACACACAGACAGACAGACAACACGTACTACTGTATTAAACCAATACTTTTGTAATTACTTTTCAGGATATACCACTTTAATATAACTCTACTCTGTAAACGTGTCGTAAAACTCGGAATACACCACCTTGACCCTTCACAAGAAAACGTTTCACAAAATGAACAGAAGCACTCTGTTGACATTTGTATTCGCGATTGTTGCGATCGTTATCGGTCTCGCATCCGCGCGCGAGGCGCAGTATTTTTACAACTCCGTCAGTGGCGAGGTACTGCGCGTTTGTTTTGTGTGGTGTTCTCTCTCTGCGTTTATGTTTACGTCGTGAATACATTCCGGATTTGATCTCTCGAGCGGCTTTTTTCCATTCTGATGTTTACGATGCGAATACTACTAAACTGACACTTTATACTCTCTCTTTTTCCACACAAATACGCATTAAACAGGCGACGTGGACGGATCCTCTCATCGCGCCTTGGATAGACGAGGAAACCGGGAAGAAATATTGGACGACCGCCGATGGGACTGCCACCTGGGAATCCCCAGGAAATTGGAAGGAAGAGTGGTCCACGGAACACAAGATGCCGTTTTACGTGAACAAGAAAACGAGCGAATCCACCTGGGATTTACCGGAAGAATTGGCCTGGGAACGCGTCAATCACGAGGTGGAGGATACTTTGTGATGTATTCTATCGCGAGAATGTGAGTGTGAGAGAGAGGGAGAGGTTGTTTTTGTAAATCTACATCTATACGTATTATATTATTATTACTCGTAATCACACTCTGTTCTCCGCGGCGGAGGCGGATAAACCTACGTCTTTCAAATTCTGCGCGGATTGATACGCGCTTAAATGTTCCATGCTCGGGGAGACTATGAATCGATTCGCTCTCCTCGAGCGTTCCTCGTTGGACAAACTACTGTTTTCTTCGTTCAAACCACCGAGTGAGTTAAACTTGGCTTTGCTCAGCTGTTCGCTCGAGCTGAAAAACAAGTGCATGGAGATTAAGACTATGCTCACGCCGATGCAAAAGTTAATCGTGATTTGATGTCCAAAGAGGAACGCGGAGACTAAACCGGTGAATATCGTCGCCACGGTGCTGCTATATTTCTTCAAAATCGTATCCGCAAACTTAAAGAAGAAGGAACTCAACACGCCTTGCGCGGCGTTGTTGGCGACTAATAACATGGTCATCGAGTTATGTCCGGCGAATAAGCTCCCGATGTCTTGGAACCCGTTTCGCATCCAGACAATCATCAGCGCGATCGTGTTGAACATTAAACCGTACAAGTACATGAACAAATTTTGCAAGTGCACGGAGGTTTCAAAGTTCTTCTTCAGCGCGTATTCGTTATACACGGACGCTAACGACGGGACGACGATAGAACACAAGGTGTAAAAATAACACCCGAGCGATCGAGGATCACCGGGAGGATCCGTCAACCCGCCGTGCTTCGTCCCGTGCAACGGTTTACACGCCAACTGGTTCACCGTGATGCCTAAAATCAATAAGAACAACGCTTCCCACTGCAAAACGCTAAAAACTCTCCCCATGAACGCTTTCATGAGCAACGCGATCGAGAGCACTTTTAAATTCGAAAGCATTTTCACCGTCGTCGGGTGAAAATACAACTGCATGACGAATTTTATGTAGTTATTAATGGCGTACAATCCCGCGGGAACAACGAGCAACCTATTGGACCGCCACGCCAATTTCGCTTTCTTCATCGAACGCAAGTTTCTTGCCTCTTCGCCCGGTTTGCGCATCTGTTTATCACATATGTCGCGTAAAGAGGATTTGATGAAAGTTTTGACGCATCAAAGAGAGTGATGAAAACGAATGAAAGGTCAGCGTTTGATGATGCTACCGATGAGACGATACTACGACTCTACGCCTCGTGCGAAAGAGAACAGAATATGCGTTTCACATAAGAAGAACGGATGAGAAAAAAATGTCACCGTATCCATCGCGAGCGCTCCGAGAAAAGCGTAAAAATGTCACTCGTACCTGCACCATCAGAAACACAATCGCGAATATCACTTTCGTCCCTTCGGTGATAAAGTTCACCGACACCGGGTGGTACGCGAACCCTCCTCTCGAATTTTTCGTCAAATGGACTAATATAGGTTGTAACCCGATGAGAAAACAATCCGAGGCGACGAGCGCGACGGTGAATATGCGCTTTTTGTTCGTCTTTAATTTCTTCTTGTTTTTCCCCGATGATGATGATGGAACTTCAAAGTCGTCGAAGGAATGGTCGCGCGATGATGTCATATTTTCGGAGGAGAAGGAGGACATTATCAGTGCGACGATGAGATTTAAAAAGAGCGCCTTCTTTCACTTCGTCCTCTCTGTCTTTTTTGTCGGTGTTGTTTCCGAGGAGGACAACAACAACACGAAGCGGCGAGTAGGGTAATGTTTGGATAATGGCGGCAAAACCCCGAAGAGATTTGAGAGAGAAATGTGGGCAAAAAAATACGCGTATCTGATTGAATTATTTCAAGGATGATGAAGTCGTCTCTTAGTCGTCGTCGCTCCCCTCGGACGACGAGGGATCTTCGTACTCAAACTCGTACTCGCTCTCGTAGGAAGCGTCGCTTCGCTCGGAGTCGCTCTCGCCGCCGCCGAGGATGTCGTCCTCGTCCTCGTCCTCGTCGTCGTCGTCGACGAAGAAGTCGCCGCCGCGTTTCTTCGTCTCGGTTCTCAACACGAGCTCTGAGTTCTCGCGAATGCCAGCTTCGTCGATGGTTTCGTATTTCCTCAATTTTCTCCCGTCCAGCTCGAGTATCATTTCGGAGACTTTAACTCGGCGCATCGTCCACTGGGAAATTTTGAGCATCAAATCGTAAATCGTCTCGCATTTGTACATGTCAATGGGCACCGTGACCGATTCTGGAAGAAGATCTGGGAGTTTGGCGAGGAACCAAAAGTTAACCTTATCGTAGATGGGCGAGCGTTGTTCGACTTCATCTGAATCTTCTCGTCGTCGTTCGTGAGAAGGCTGCGTGAAATCGCCGAGGCTTGCCGCCGTCGCTCGCCGAATGGCTTCCTCCTCATCCACCTCCGGTGGTTGTAATTCTCTCACTGATCTCATTGATATTGCGCGTGATAGTGCGTGTAATTGTATAGCCACATCTTCTCTAGGAAGGTTGAGTGCTTCCGGGCAGAACTGCTTCAAATTTTTAGCATCTAAGTTAAGCAGAAAATGAAGAAGCAGTTCGAACACTTCTAGCGAAGACGAGCCTAACAGCGCGAGCCCTTCGCGCTGAAACCTTTCCGGTTCGAGTCTTGATGCCATCTCTATAATCCGGGGAAACTGCTTGCTAGCGTGCTGCAACATTTTATGCATCTCTTCCATCAACATGGCCTCGTGGTCATTTGTGTATTTGGAGTTTCCATGGGTCTTCTTGAAATCATATTTCTTTTTCTTCTTCACCCTTTTCTCCGGCGGGCTCGAGTCGGGACACAACCACTCATCTTCTTCTCTCTCCTTCTCCATCTTCAACCTTGGCATCTTCTCGTGCCTTGAGAACTCGCTCCGGTAATCTACAAAGAGTCCACGGGCATTGCTCCGTCGAGGGGGGCGAAGGTTTGTGTCTTCGAAATCGTCGAACTCTCTGAAGAAATAGATTCCTTGCCGGACAACGTCGTCGTGAAAAAACATGTTCGCGATTTCCTTCGCGGCGCGTTTCCGGTATTCATCACCAAGTGAATACAACTCACGAATAGTTTCGCACGAGCGTCTTTCCGCTTCATGGTCCTCTACTGCCGTGCCATTTGAATTTAGGTTGGGCAGGATTGCTTTTGCGAGCACATATTGCATGCTCATGCGTCGACCGATTCTTTCGCATTCCTCCGCATCGGTTTCCCAGTAGAGACTCAATGCGTCTTCGAGGGGTTCGCCTAAACTGACGATCATTTTTCTCGGCAACGCGATCAAATCAACCGCAACTTTCGATAGATTGACTCCAAATAATGGGTCGTTTTTTAACGCCTCGCGAGTAGCGTTGACCTTTGTCGATAAGTCATCCGCTGGATATTTTTGCCTTACGATTGTCTTACACACGCTGGAGGACTCCAACCAGTGTATGCCGTGTTTGCACTGTTCTTTCCTCTTTTCGTAATTCTCATCATCCATTGGACCATCTAACGATCCCCACACCGCGAGCATCCATTCGGTGAGGAACTTCTTTTTAGGAGCTTTTCCGGAGATGAAAATTGCTTCATTCTTTCCAAACGCTCGCATCAATCGCTCGAGAATCTCAATTTTAGGCATATCGTTGGGTACCGTTTGGCGCAAACAGTTGTACAGGTGCAAAGCAAACGTCATCGAGCGGTGCAGCTCGAGCCACTCCATACTTTCGACGATACCAGTCATCGTTTCAATGAACAACACACCAGAACCGGCAAAAAGTGGACTATTGCGTGATAACCTATCTCGGAATACTTTGTCTTTCCGGACTTGACTGTCCGTCTCAAAATCAAAAGTCTTGATTTCCTCGGAGAGAATGATTTGACTGTGCGGTAAAAAAACGTCGTTGTGTTCATCGAGATCTTTCAACTGTATCAGTTCTTTCTCTTCCCAAGAAAGAACTTGATTTGCGATCCTAAAATATTTCGATCGCCATAAAATCGAATCGTCGCAATCCGTGTGAACCCGAGACATCGCCATCGAGTGTAACGCGAACACTAGCGACACCGACGGCGTATTATTCTGTAAACTTCGGCTCACTAATCGCTTGAGAGGAAACAAACCGCATTCGCCCATCCCGTAAAACTCTTTTATTAACTTTGCCGCGGATTCAGTGTCATTCTTACCCAACGCCTTTTTCATTCGTAAATCTTCGCAAAATGTTTTGTATCTGGATTCATCCGTCGTCGCCCAAAGTTGGAAGACTGCTTTGAATGCAACGAGAAACGAATCGAATGCACATTCAATGGAGATATGTTTGTGGGACTCGATGCAACGTTGCCAGGTTTTCCCCGAAGTCCCCGAAGGCAAATTTTCTGCAACATCCTCAATCTCAGGCTCACTCATTACTCGATCAGCCAGACGCTCGGTGTTTTTCTCTGGCGCGAACAGTTCGTGGACCATCCTCGATACTATCACCAAACCATTCCTTGAGAAGCAAAAATCGTCCACATCCTCTACCATTCTGGATAACTGTTGGTGCACGTGTTCGGTTAAAATTTCGATAAGCGGCAACCGATCCTCTCGCTTCGAGTCTTTCATAAAGTCTTCCATCATTTGCATCGCGTGTCTCGTAGGCACGTCCAAACCAGTACTCTCGAGCTTGACCTTATTACTCTCGTAAAATTTCTTTAAACCTGGGAGGGTAGACTTCGACTCTTTTCGCTTGTTCATGCCGCGCAACAAATCAAATGCAAAGACGGAACGTTCGCGTTTGGGTATGACCGAACTGTAGTTACCGCCAAATGTGAGATCGGACACAATTTCGAGCGCGCGTTGCCACGACATTTTGCTATGCTCGTTCTTCTCGGCGATAAGACGGATGGCTTCCACGAGATGGGCGGCGGCTATGATGCGTTCGATAGAATTAAGCTCAGGATTCTTTTTTAAGGATTTTCGCATCGTTAAGTCCACGTATTCGATGCATGCGTTCGTTACAGACGTGGCTTCCAACAATGCCGCGATGCCATTGCCTTTACGGAAACTCAAGTGGAAATTCTGCCACGCCATTTGCACTTCTTTGTACGCGTGTTCGAGTTTCACGAGTAACGTCTTTGCGCATTCGTTGAGATCCTCCAACGCGTTCATTCGTGCGCGTTGATCGTGGATTAACTTTTCTTCTTCTTTTTTCTTTCTCGCAATTTCCGCTTCGATTTGTTTTTGTTTCCAGCGTTTTTTCTCTGCCTCCTCGTTCTCAGCCTGGAGCGCGGCGGCGTCGGCCGCTGAAGCAAACGAGATGGTTTTCTTCTTTTTTGCAACAAAAGCATGCGGCTTTTGAGCTCGTTGTTGTTGCTGTGGTTGCTGCTCTTGCTGCTCTTTTTCTTTTTCTTCTTCTTGTTCTTCTTCCGAAGAGGATGAGTCCAACGTCAAAATGCCGCAATCGACAACTTTGAATTTCTGTTTTTGCATTCGTTCCTGTTTCGCGATCGTCGCCAGCACTTCCGGTCTGGGCTTTTTTACCTCTGCGTTTTTGTCGTCATTTTTTTTGTCTTCGTCCAAGATTTCTTCTTCTTTGATCACGTCTTCATCCGAATTTAGCGATGAAAAGCCTGCGCTACCCGGGCCAATCGCTGGCGCGGCGTTCAATATATCATTACTCAAACCAAGATTAAATCCAAACGTGTTTTCATCGAACATTCTCCTCGATTCTATCGGTTCGTCTTCTTCTTCGATTTCAACCGCCGCGAAACGAAAACGCGAGCGCGATGGATGACTCGCTTGCATCGGCACTTCTGACCAATGCTTCTCTACCTTTACCTTGGTGGCCAAAGGAGGACTCGCTTGCATCGGGACTTCCGTCCAATCCCTGTCTTCCTCCATATTCTTTTCTTTGGCTGAGGAAAGCAATCGATCCATTTGTTGACTGAGCACGCGCATCTTTTCGTTCTCTTCCTCTTTGCTTCTGGACTTTTTGTCCATCCTATTACTTCCCAAGAACATCGCCTCGCCCTCGGGATCTTCTTCGTCTTTCTTTAGCGCCGTCCCCGCGTTCATGTACTTCATTTCGAGTTGCAGCTCAAGCTCTTGCAAAGACATGCCGCGTTCGCTGCTATCGCTTTCATTCTTCTTCCTCTGGCTGCCGCGAAGGAGTAATACTTCCTCTTCTTTCCCTTTCGCGGGTTGCTGTTTGAACATGTTCTGAAATATTTCTGCCCCAGTAGGGGTGAGCGAAACGTTCACCGCTTTCGATTGTTTTTCCACTTCTTCCAGAGACTTTACTCTTTTGTTTTTTGAGCTTTGCGAGTTCACTTTGAACTGAAAATCGTTCGCGTCGTTCTTCATTTGGTCCAAGAGCGCGCGACCGCTTTTCGGAGCGAACGCGTAAGGAGCTCCGCTTTTTTCTCCAAATCTTGTGTTTCCTTCTTCTTGTCGTCGTTCTTTCGTCGCGTCATCCTTTCGCGTCGAATTGGCCGAGATCGAAACGTCCTCCGTTTCCTCCTCTTCCTCTTCTTCCTCCTCCTCCTCTTCGGTTCTGAACCCAAGCATAGCTGCGCTCATAATCTTCGCCGCCTCCCCTTCCGCCCCTTCGAAGATCATCTTCACGCTCCTCAAAACCTTCAAGTAATGAAGGTGTTGGTAAAAAGCTTTATTGAGCGCTTCGCCCGTCGCCTTGGCGTACTTGAAAACCAACTTCGACGCCTTCATTCGGTGCTCAATCGCCTTGTCCAAATCCATCTTCACGTTCCTCGGCATCCTCGTGTCCCTCAGATTCAGCGCTCTCGCCGCGTGGTACATCCACATACTTTCTCCTCCTCTTCCTCCCATCGAAGCGTTGTTCTTGTTCACCGCCTTCTTCATCAACGTCGCGCCGAAGCCGTACGAATTCAGCCAACGTTCGACGCTTTCTTCTCTCTTTTTGTATTGGCGCGTCAAGTCCCACATTTCGCTTCCAATTTTTTCTTTCATTCTCTCGACGTTCTTCTCTTTCCTTCTCTCCGAGGAGTTCTTCTCGTCTTTTATCACGGCGTTTTCATCGTCGTCGTCGTCGTCGTCAGAGGAAGAGCAGGAAACGGAAACGCCTCTTTGTAACAGAATCTTCTTCTGCTTCTGCTTCTTCTTCGCCGTCATCTCTGAAGACTCTGTCTCTCTTTAGAGTTTCCGCGCGAAAGTCTTTTCGTTTTCTTTCCTGAAACTTCTCCGGCGAATTTCTTTCTCTCTTTACGCTTTACTCTTTCGCGCGACAAAACATTGCCAGAAACAACAGCTCTCTGTGTTTTTTATCTCTCCTCCTTGCGACTCGTATACGTGCGTTTAATTATTCCCTCGCGTGTTCTGTCGTGCGAGGCTTTGTGCGCAAATTTGTGGCGGTTTTCGGAGCGAGAGATTAGGTAATGAAGTGATGAAAAATGCTCAAAACGGTTGACTTAAATGTGGGATGATGATGATAATGTTTACGACGACGACGCGTCAACAACGTCTTATATTTCAAAGATGATAAAGAATATAAATGTGCACGCGACGACCCGTTCTGTGCGGGAAATGATTTTCTTGTTTTATTAAGCGACGTAATGATACACGTCTCGATCGTCCTTGTCTCTTTCCACGTACTCGCGATCGATCAGACTTTCGATTCGTTTCTTCAAATCTTGGTTGTTCACCGGGAACTGGAGTTTCGCCACGACCTCGTTGATTAACTCCGGGTGCGGCAACTTTTTCCTGGTTTTTAAGATTCGAACGATCATGGCGTCGATTTGGTGGAATCGGTCCGCGCGGACGGATTCGCGGACGGCTTCGTTTTCGTCCTCTTCCATCGTGGTCGGGTGATCTCCCCCGTTTTCTCCTCCGGCGCCTCGTTTTTTACCGCTCGCTTGTGTAGAGGATTGAATGGCGGAGATTTTCAATCGAACCAGTTTTTCTTGCAAGTTGAAGTTGAATTTGAACGCGTCTTTCGCCTCGTCGATGTCTTTACTCATCGGGGTTTTTAATAACACTCGGTACTTACCGCCGTATAAGGATTGCAACGTGCGTTTCAATTCGACGTCCGGGATGTTTGTTTTCTCTTTCAACTCCTTATACGTGAACTGTTTGTGTTGTTGCTCGTCGTCGTTCGTATCGTCGTCGTCCTCGTTGAACGCCAAGATGATTACGGCTTGCGCCAACGAGACCGCCAACTCTTTCGTACCACTCGCGAATTTGACTTTCAGGACACACGTGGACGTGGAGTGTTGCCAAGCTAATCGTCTCCCATTGTTGTGTTGCTCTAAATAGTACGATTCAAAATCGTCTCGCAACGATTGTAATTCCGGCGGTAAGACGACGTCGAGTTTCGCCGCCGACGGCCAAAATCCAGCGGTTAAGATGTTCACGGAGAAAGTTTCGCGGTTCGTCATTGGTGGTTTTGGCGGTAATGGTTCCAACGCTTCTCCCCCTCCTTCTTCTTTTGTTATTATTGATGTCGATTTCTTTCTTGTTCTTTTTGATTTATCTTCATCGACGCCTTCCGCGACAGAAGCGTTCATGTCCACGTCCGCCTTTGTCTCGCCGCCGACGGAAGCCGCCGTGTTATTAGTCGCGTTGTTACGATAGTTACGCACGGTATCTCGACTCACGTCCACGTCTTTGAACATTCCTTCCAGACGAGTGGTAAAGTTCGCTCCGCACTCTGACCGTAACTTGCCAACCACCAACCGCTCGGCGTCGATGGATGCCGATTTTGAAAATAACAAGCGTTTCGCCAAATCCTTCTTGTAAAACGCCTCGAACACGTCTTTGCCTTGTATGAATCGAAACAACGCCACGGCTTTGTTCAGTTGCTCGTCTAAGTCTTTCTCGGTCGATAAGGACGTTTTATTCCCTTTCTTCAACTTTTCGTCCATGAATTTTGCGATTAACTCCGCGATTCGATTGTTCTTCGAAGTGTTGATGAACATTTCAAACGCAACCTTGGCGCCTTCGCTGAATTGGCGCTGATTCTCAAACGCGTTCACGACGATATCGTCCACGGAGGATTTCATTCGTAATAAAACGTCAACGCAATCGGCAGCTTCGTCTTGAACGGTCTTTTGGCCGACAAATTTCAATCGTTTCGTGAACTGGTCTCTCAGGAGTTTCAAGCCGTCCGGGACGCGAGAGAGTAACGAGTACAAGCGTTTCAAGTCCTCTACTTTCGCACTGTCCGCGAGCATTTCGTCCGAACTGTCGATAATTTCGAGTTTCTTGTCCTGAATCAACGCTTTCTCGACCGTTTTTGTAAGCACCAGTTTCGTTTGCGGTTGCAAATAACTCTCCGCGCGATCGAGCGTTTCTTCGTTCAATCGCGTTTGACAGTGTTTCAAATAGTCCGCGCACTCCGAAGCTGACTTTTTCGTGATTCCAAACCTCTTGTCCGATTCTTTGGCGTAAAATCTGGCCGTGTTTTCTAAGAAGAGACGCTCGAAGTTGAACACCAACAAAGGTGGTGGTGATTTTGGTGTTAATTGTTGTTGTTTGTTGTCGTCCACCATCATCATCGTTCCTTCTTCTTCTTCTTCTTCTTCTTCTTCTTCGGCCGAGCGCTTCTTTGAATTCCTCTGGCCGCTGGCTACCGCGGAAGGAAACGACGACGACGAAAACGATTTGTTTGATCCGCCGCCGTACCTTTTCAACGTTTCCATCGCGGTCGTAAATCGTTTCACTAAAGTTCGATCGATCTTCTCTCCTTCTCTTTCGCGTTCGATCAACCGCAAACACCCGCTCGCGGCTTTGCGAAGCACGTCCGCATTCGCGTCCATTTGCTTTTGAAATTGCTGGACGCTCAATTCCCACAGAGGAAGTTTAAAACTACTCTCTTTATTACTACTTTCTCTGCTCCCCGGAGTAGTAGTCGTCGTAGTCACCGCGTCCGTCCCACTCCGTCGCCTGCGTTCGTCGTCGTCCAACGGCGACGTCGGATCGTTAGTACCAGTCGCCATCTCTCTGCCGCCTTCTTTTGAGGCGTCAGCAGCAGCGGAGGAAGAGCCTCCTAAGGAAGCGTTCTTCGTAAACGCCGTCGCCGTCGTCCGGTCCAAGTACAAAAACAAAGACCGAATCAACATCATCTGTTTCACCCTCGTCTCCCACACGTCGTCCACGAAAAACTTCAGAAACTGTTCTTCTTCGGACGAGAACGCCGATAAACCACCCACGTTTCCTGTCGCTCCTGACGTCTTCTTATGCGAAGACTTATAAAAACTTCCTCCTTGAAGACATTTCTCTTTCAACTCTTTCGCCACCGCTTCCGTTCTCGCCTCTAAACATTGCCTCAATTTTTCGTACAATTCGTTCCCAAAATTCCCAACCACCACGTCTTCCACCGCGCGATATAACCGCTCGTAACTTTCCTCGCACGGCTTCTCGTCGTGGATTGCATTTAAAGCGTGCAACAATCGACCATTCCAAGTGGTTTCCAAAAAGTTTGAGGGGATTTTCGGGGCAACTTTGAACGATTTTATGACCAGTTTTCTTTCCGTCGCGTCACGCTTCGGTTGCTCCATTTTCTTCGTCGTTCGCCGCTGACGTGATTTGATGATCTCTTTTGAATGTTCTCCGTCTCTTTCCCAAACGAAGGTAACGGTCACCTCAAAACGTACAAACAGAGAGAGAGTGTGCAGAGGTCTCTCTGTGTGTGCCTTTTTCGCGTAATCGTGCGCGCAAAAGCGTGCGTGTAAGTGTGAGAGAGTTTTGCTTCAGTCCTTTATTACTGTGAGGAGGTTTTGGGGCAAAAGGAAAGAAAAATACGAGCGCGAAGAATACGCGAAGGATGAAGATGAAGAGTTTTCATGTCTCTCTCTCTGTGTTTTTGTCTGTGTTATTAAAAGCTTTGCGTATGTATTTATGTGTGTTTATGAACTGTGTAACTTGCCGCGTTCGTATCGCCAACCAAATGGTAATGGACAGTTATTGTCGAGGAGATATTGTACACATTCGGGGTGGTTGTTCTTGTGCGCTATTCGTACGGCGTCACTGTTCCAAGGCGCTTTGGCGGTTTCGTGTAAGTACTTCAAACAGTCCAAGTGACCGTTCGCAGCTGCCAACCCACACGCATGCACGTTAAATTGATCATACTTTCGCTCAACAAGGTATTCGAGTATGTGAAGATGACCATTTAAAGCCGCCATTGAGGCAGTTCCTCGATTCCAAGGCGCTTTGGCTTCTTCGCGTAAGTATTTGAGGCACTCGAGATGACCGTTTTGGGCAGCAAATTCACACGCACTCACATCGATAGGACACCCATTTGCAACGCAATACTTTACCATTTCCAGATTACCTTGTCTTGCGGCCCTATTAATCGTCCTTGAATCCCACACACACTTTTTCTCCTCTCGCGCCCACTTGAGCAACTCGAGTTTATTCGTCCAAGCAACTCCAGAGCAGAAATTTGTTTCGCTCCAGTTACTCGGCCACAACGATATATGCTCCCACACAATCTCCAAAGTCGATATCGACGACATCTCGCTCACTTTAAACGTCTCTTTCAACTCCCCCACGCGAGATGATCTCTTAATCAACGCTCTCGTCTCCGCATTCACTCCACACAAGAATTTGAGATCAGTTCCATTCAATCTCGGTAAAATATGCGTGAAACAAATATCGTCGTTCTTTACGATCAATTCCCACAACACCGATTTGGAACTCTTCTTCCGCATCCTCCTAAAGAAGAATACACCCGCGACGACGAGGAGGAGGAAAACGAAACGAACGAGCGCGAACATATATATATCTTTGACAGGAGATATTAAAGTTTTTTCTTCTCGCGCATGTGAGATGTGATCTCATTCTAAGAGAGATTCCAACTGCGAAAAAAGAACGAAAAGACAGACCAAAAAAAAATTTCAAAAAGGTCGTCATTTTTCTTCAACACATCAAAGAGTCACACATATCCTTTGCGCGCAAAAACAAACTCTTTTCGCAGCCGGCAGTATAAGAAGACTCTTAAAGATGGACGGTACGCTTCCTTCCTTCCTTTCTGTCTTTGTTCTTTCACTCTCTCGTTTTCTCTCTCTTTTAATATTTGTTTTGCGTCTTGATTTTTGCATGCGCTCGTCCATTTTTGAATATATTTTCCCTATACGAGGAGTCTTATGAGTAAACATCTCTCTCCGTTTCTTACGCGTTGCTTTCATCGAAAATATACAATTCACAGAAGGCGCGGTGTACCACGTGAACCCGAACGAAGATTTAGACGAGGACGACGAGTTAGATACTCGAAACGGTGGTTTTGATGAGAACGCAACACTCATAACGCCGTCTCGAGCGAGAAAGAAATTCGAAGATTTCCTGAGAAACTTCAGAGGCCATCCGAACGAAACCTCAATCGATGGACAGCTGATTTACAGAGACGTGCTCTCCGAAGGAAGGGTACCGGGGACGATCGATGTCACGCTGGACGATATCATCGCACACGACGCGGCTTTAGCGAAGGCGTTGAGAGATCAACCGAACGTGTATTTTCCAATCTTGGAAGACGCGGTGAAAAAGGTCGCGCAGAGTTTACGAGGCGGCGCCGGAAGAGGAGGAGGAGGAGGAGACGAGGAAGACGAGGAAGACGAGGAAGATCGCGAGGACGACGAGGACGACGACGAGGACGACGTTCGTTCTGCCATCGAGAGCATTCACGTCACCATATCGTCGCACGAAACGCCTCGATCGGTGAGAGGATTAAACTCGAAAGACGTTTCGAGGTTAGTGTGCATTCCGGGGATTGTCATCGCGGCTTCGAGGGCGAAAGCGAAAGCCTCCATCGTTGGCATTCAGTGTCAATCGTGTAAACACGTTCGGTATTTGCAAATTCCGCCGGGATATGCCTCGGCGCAAATGCCGAGGACGTGCGAGGCTGGACAAATGAACAATCAGCAGAGAGGAAACGAGAACGACGACGAGAATAATAACAACAACAACGATAACAACAACAACAGAAGAGGATGTGGATTAGATCCGTACCAAATGCTTCCGGATAAGTGTAAGTTCATCGATCAGCAATCGTTAAAGTTGCAAGAAAACCCGGAGGAAGTCCCGGCTGGGGAAATGCCGAGAACGATGATGTTATGCGTGGACCGAAAGTTGGTGCAAAAGATTGCGCCCGGGACGCGAGTTTCCGTCGTCGGTGTGTACACCATCGGTTCCGGGAAAACAGAAAATAAGAAAAGAGACGCAGCTGGTGGTGGCGTCCAGTTGCCGTACATTCGCGTTCTGGGATTAATCGAAGTCAACGAAGGCGCGCGCGGGAACGCGAAATTTACCGAAGCCGAACACCAAGAGTTTAAAGCTTTCTCGCAAAGGCCGTTTAAAGAGGTCATCTTAGACATTCGCTCGAGAATCGCGCCGGCGATTTTCGGGTCCGAGGATGTTAAAATGGCCGTCGCGTGTTTGATGTTTTCGGGAAGTCGCAAACATTTACCCGACGGCGCTCGTTTAAGAGGCGACGTGAACGTCCTCCTCCTCGGCGATCCGTCCACGGCGAAATCGCAATTTTTGAAATTCGTAGAACGTACCGCGCCGGTGTGCGTGTACACCTCCGGTAAAGGCTCTTCCGCGGCTGGTTTAACCGCCTCGGTCATAAGAGACTCGAACGGTGAGTTTTACTTGGAAGGCGGCGCGATGGTCTTAGCCGACGGCGGGTGCGTCTGTATCGACGAGTTCGATAAAATGCGAGACGAAGATCGCGTCGCGATTCACGAAGCCATGGAACAGCAAACGATTTCCATCGCCAAAGCTGGAATTACCACCATGTTAAACTCTAGATCTGCGGTGTTAGCCGCCGCGAATCCTCCCAGTGGACGATACGACGACCTGAAAACCGCGCAAGAAAACATCGATTTACAAACGACCATTTTGAGTCGTTTCGATTTGATTTTCATCGTTCGAGACGAACGTTTGTACGAACGAGATATGGCCATCGCCGGTCACGTTTTGAAAATCCACTCGAACGGTGCAAATGCGATGAATAGAAACGGCGGCAATAACAGAGGAGGAGGAAATAACGACGAACCTCACTCGGAAGGGAACAAAGAAGACCCGGCGGCGGAGCGCGAACGAAAATTTATGAAAAGGTACATCGAGTATTGCAGAGCGAATTGCAAACCAAGAATCAACGAGCGATCGATGAAAATGTTGCAAGACGCGTACGTGAAATACCGAGAAGAAATGCGAGAGCGAAATAAATCAGGCAAAGGCACCCCGGCGGTCCCAATCACCGTCCGCCAACTCGAAGCCATAACTCGAGTCTCCGAAGCGTTGGCGAAGATGTGTTTACAAAAAGTCGTCACTGAAGAACACGTCGCGGAAGCGCTCCGCCTCTTCGAAGTCTCCACCATCGACGCCGCTCGATCCGGCGTCGCCGGTACCGTCGTCCTCTCCCCCGAACAGCGCGAGGAGTTACAGCTCGTGGAAACGCAAATCCGTCAAAAACTCGCCATCGGCGCCACGACGAGTAAACGACACTTGGTCGAAGACTTGTCTCGCGTCGGCGTCAACGAGTGGGCGGTCATGAGAGCGCTCATGGTCATGACCCAAAGAGGCGAGATCGTGGAAAGAGCCGAAGGCAGGAGAGTCACCAGGAAACATTAAATAGTTACATATTTACTACTATTATTATTAAAGAGTGCGACGTACACGTATTCGACGCGCTCTACAGTGACCTTTTGCGCACTCCTCTGTAACAGTATAAATATCTACCAATTTTGGATCATCCGATCGTCACTTTTGTTCCACGTTTACGCGCGATATAAGAGTGCACGCACACGCACTCACGCACGAACTTATAAAAATGTTATCCACGAACACGAAAGACATCAAAAAGAACGCGTCGTCGGGTAAAACGCTCCAAGTCTTCTCGAAAACCCGCGAACCAATCTTCGGTTCATTCGATTGTCTTTACAAAGACACGCACGACGTTTCCCCGCTCGGAATATCGAGTTTACCGCAAATAGGCAAGCTCACCATCCACAGAACGTTCGCGATCTTTACGAGTTCGTTCAACGGCACCGTATCGAGGAAATTAAAACAGAGAGATTTAGATTCCATCGACGCGCGGTCGAGAATAAGCTTGATCTTTAAAGAGAAAGAACGGGAAAGAGCGAAACTTTTGACAAGAAGGAGCAGCAAGTTGGAAAACGTCGAGGAAAATGGTGAAGACGCGAATAATGCGAATACTGCGAGCAATGATGGAATAAAAAACGAGAAAATGTCACGGGAAAAAGGAAAAACGTTTCAGTTACAATTCGTGGACAACACGGAGTGCTTCGAACGGTTGGTGAAGAAGTGGAAGTTGGAGCGCGGGAGGCGGCCGCGGAACGAAGAGAAGGAGGATTTTGCGGGCGGGGAGGAGGAGGAAGACGCCACGACCGAGAATAATACTAATGCGAACGATGGAGGAGAGAAAACGAACGAGGATGGCGACGATGATGTTGACTTGAAACGCATCGCGTATAAGCCGGCGAAAGGAGCGCAACTTCGCAGAAGCGATTCGACGTTAGACGGAGATTTGGACGATTTGAACGACGAAAGCGCGAGCGCGTACGGAGCCGCGGACGCGCTCATTCGAACGATGGAAACGATGGCAGGTAAACTTCCGTTCGGTGCGGGGAAGAAAGCGAAGTACGCGGCGTATTTTCTCAGGCAACAAATCAAAGCGACGAGACGCATGACGAAGAAATCGGTCAAGTATACCATGCGATACGTGAATCGACGCTCGCGAGAGTTGGCGTTGGCGAGGAAACGGCAATCGGCGAAAAGCGCGGTTTTCCGGAAAGTCGAAGCCGTGGACGTGGAAAAAGAAGTCTCGAAAACGTTGTTTGTTCGTTTGATTCGAGCGAAGAACGTGCTCGCCATGGACGACGGCGGCACGTCCGATCCGTTCACGGAAATCCGTTTCCGCGGATTACAAAACGTTTCCAGAACGATCGAGAAAACGTGCGATCCAGAGTGGGAGCAAACGTTTACGTTTAACATTCCAAACGGGAAACGCGTTTTAGACGCGTCCGATGCGGTCGAGTTATACGTGTACGACCGAGACCAAGCTTTGAATGATTTCATCGGCTACGCCAAACTCGATTTAGAAGGAGAAGAGGTGCAAGACGAAGAGTCGATGAAATTAAACCGCAAAAAAATGTCGAGCGCGTGGAAACGCGTGGACTCAGCCTCGGAAGGAGGCTTGATTGTTCCTTCGACAAAACTTTTAAACGAATCGTTCGAAAGCGAAAACGGCGGCGAAAGTCCTTCTCTCGGGATCTCCAAGGATAAGAAACCGATACCGCCAGTCGCGACGAAAGTTCGATACGATAAACACACGGGTAAAAAATACACGCAAAAAACCATCCATCTCTCCTCTTTGCCGGAAAACCAACAACCGTCGTTCTTCGATGTGAATCATTTGAAAGAAAAGCTGATGTTTTGGGAAGGCGAGAGAAAGTTTACCGGGACAATCACGTGCGAGTATTGGTTCGGGTCGAGACACGACGCGGAGTTTCGAGCATCCGCGCAGCCGAAATTGAGAACCGCGAATAACGAACTGACTGCTTCAATTCAACACTATTGCGACCCGGTGACGGCTTTGCTAAGAGTGGACGTTCGCGCGGGGAGAAATATCGTCAACTTGGATTGCGATAAAGGCGAAGACGGGTCCGAAGGCGGGAGCGACCCGTACGTTGAAGTCAGCGTCATCGACGCCGTCGATCGATCCAAGGTGAAGAAATCGACGCATTACATCGAAGACTCGAGGAACCCGTTGTGGAATCGAACGTTTACGTTCCTGACTTCGCAACCGTATTCAAACACCATGCAGCTTAAGTGTTACGATTACGACGGCGCGACGAGTTTTGACGACGTCATCGGGTGTTATTCCGTTCCTTTGCACGAACTGCCGGTTCGCGTCGGCGTGAAAACGCTCCCGGAGTATCGATGGGTCACTTTGAGACACCCGAAAACTGGGTCGGAGAAGAACGAGTTTGGCGTTCCGTACGGGGAAATCGAAGTCAGAGCGTACATCGACGAGGAGTATTTCGACCACTTACACGGTGGAAACGCGACGAGAGCGGTTGGGAAACTCTCCGTGGATATTCTCGAGGCAAACGGGATCGATAAGATTCCGCAAGGCGCGTATTGCGTCTGTAAGATTGGTCCGTATTGGTCGAGGTTGGAAACGGTGAAGAAGACCGAGTTTAGCGGGGAATTAGGTGACGAAGACATGCAGAAAGTATCAGAAGACGACGACGACGATGGTGTTGATGCCGGAGGCGACGAAGGAGAAGATGGTGAAGCGAGGCCTCCGAAACCAAAAGCTCTGAACGACGACGCGCGCCGGGCAAAGAAAATCGCCAAGATGATTGAAAACGCAAACAAGATTCGATGGAACAAACGTTTAATTTACCCGGTCTCTGAACCGTCCGACGAGGTCATCGTCTCCGTCTTCGACGCCGAAAACGACGACGTCATTGGCACGATCAAGTTACCTTTGTCGTGCATGGAAGACGGCGTGCGATACGAAAACGAGTGCGTGTTGATGATGAACGCCAACGTCGCCATCGGCGATATCGTCAAAAATGGCACTTTAACGTTAGCCTTTACGTTTACACACTTCAAAGGCGGCGCTCTGGTTGCTCGAAAGTACATAAAACCAAAGTTACCGGCGAAATGGTACTTTTATCCTCTCTCGCCGAACGAAACGCAACGCGTACTCAGAGCGCAAAAAGACGTCTTGGTGAAGAAGCTTTTACAAGCCAATCCACCGATACCAGAAAAAGTGTCGCAACACATCTTGGCGTATTCTCAACACACGGTCAACGTCATGAGCATTAAGAGCTCTATTGCGAGACTGGAGAAATCCATGTCCGGTTTCGTTAATTTGCACAAAGGCTTGACGTTTACGTTCTCGTGGGAATCGATTCCGTTGACGGTTTTAGCGCAGTGCTTGTTGGTGTTTTGGATTTATCACCCCGAGTGGTTGATCCCATCGTTTTGTTTTGGTTTAGCCATGAACGCTTTGCTGTTATTCCCGGGTCGATATCAGCGCGTGTTGGACCGAATGGTACCGAACGAGTTCCTTTCGGTTGGCATCGCGGCGGCGCCGGAGGACATCGACGACGCGTTGAAATTAAAAGATCAAGAAGATCGAGAAAAAGAGATTGAATCAAAAGATGCGCGCATGGCGGCTAATCTTGATTCGGACGGCGAGGATTATGACGACAAAGAAAAGGCGGCGAAAGACGCCAAAGAGGCGGAGAAGAAGAAGAAAAGTATGACCAAGCCGAAGGAAGCGGCGACGTGGGATTCAATCAATCCCATCGCGCAGTTGCAAAAACAGTTGGAAGAAGTAAAACTGTTAATCACGCAATCGCAGTCGATCTTAGATCAAGTCGCTGGTGGTGTCGAGCGCTTCATCGGTATCTTCACGTGGGCAGAACCGCGAGTGACGGCGATGACCATTCTCGTCGTCTTGGCGTTGGGTTGGGCGACGTTGTACATTCAAACCATCGTCCGAGTTGGTTTCGAATTGATGACGGGCGTCGTCGCCAAAGTCGTTTTCAAGATTGTCACCCCAGAGAGAGTGAAATTCGCGTGCACGTGCGGCCTCTTGTGGCTCTTACGTCATCCGGCCATCTTTCCGGACGACGTGCGAAGAGCCATCCAAGAAGAAAAGAACGCTCGAATCGAAGCGCAACTCGCCGCCGAGGCGAAGAAAGCGAGCGGGGAAATGAACGCCCAACCGGAAGAGGTTGATTTGGAATTAGAAGAGGCGCTTAAAGACGCGCCGCCGAAGGTGGACTACTTGTTCGACCCGAGACCAATGCCGCCGTTGAATGTATTTTTTAGAATTCCGACGAGGAGTTCGCAGCTCGTGTAGTAGTAAAATTTATTTGTTTATTATCATTATCATTATTATTATTAAAGTTATTATTGTTATATTATTACATCACGAAAGAAGAAGAAGTGTATACAACAATTCATACCTATTACGCGTTAAATATATATAAGCTATTACTAACGCCGCACGCCAAGATATCTTCTTCCGGATGCCACGCGACGTGTAAAATGTTCGACGAAAAATCGCTCAAATTTTGGTGATGGTACGCGTTTGCCAACGAATTCGGCGGCGTTTTCACGCCACCCACGAACAAATCTTCTCGAGTGGTGCCACCGTTACCGAACGCGCTCTCGCTTCTTCTGGGAGGCATTCTCGACGTGATTTCAGTCGTCGTGCCTTCACTTCCGGATTCAAAAACGTTGAAACATCTCAAATTGGCGTTGTAGGATCCGCTCGCGACGTGTTTGCCGTCGCCTCGAATGCAACACTGAAACTTGTCAAAGATGGAGTCTTTTTCGTATAAATCGCATAAGCGCGGTCGCAAGTGATCGTGCACGTTAAACGTCGCCACCGGCGCTTTCTCCATGTTCACGTCCCACAATTTCAAAGTCAAATAATCTCTCGAGAGAAAGTATCGACCGTCTTTGCTGAATTTCACGTCCGAGACGCTCGCGATGATTTCCGAAAAGAACGACCTCTTTTCAACCGGTTCCGGTTCCTCGAACGATTTCGACGCCGCGTTACAACTCGCGTTAATCCGCATATCCGCTAATCTAATAGTTCCTTTACTCGAAGAATACGCGAAGTGTTGACAATGCGACGGATGAAAACACGCCGAAGTGATGACTTCGGTCAACTCTTCCATGTTTTCCGGTTTGATGTCGACGATGTTAAACGACCCGTTCGCGCGTTCTAGATGCCATAAATTCACTCGCAAATCGTCCGCGGATATGAACGTTTCTCCGTCGCTGTTGACGGATAACGAGTTAATGTGATACGCGTGCGCGTTGGCGTAGCACCGGCGACATCGCGCGTTAAACCCCAACTCGCCTTTCAAAACTCGTGGGATTCTCAATCGATATGAAGTCTCCGAAGACGTGTTCGACGTTGATGTTCCACCTGCTGTTGCGTTGTTTTCCTTATTGTTTCTACTATTTTCGTTGTTGTTTCTATTATTACTATTTCCGCCCCAATTATGCGCTCCTCCGGTACTCGTCGTCGTCGTGTTGATAGAATCGTTCGAGTCTCGATTAAACCCGCTCACTGCTTCCGCTCTTTTCTCGAACACTTTCCACAGTTTGATCGTCTTATCGTTCGTGGATAATACAAACCTCCCCTCGTTGGCGCCTTGGTGACACCACTTCAAGGTGTTGATTTTCTCTTCAATCTCGAGCGACTTTAAATAATCAAACTCCGGTTCGTGCGATTGAAACTCGGTTAAATATCGGAACTCAACCTGTTCCGGTTTACCTCCTTCTGCTATTAACTGATGCTGTCCGTTTTTATTCGTATTCTCGCTCGTGCTCGCGTTGTTCTTATTGTTATTAATCATAACCCCGACTTGATCGTCTCTATTATATTGCATCTCCGAGCTCATCTCCTCCATCAAAACGTCCTCCAACTCATCCTCGGGATGTTTCTCTTCTCGCCTTTTCGCGTGCCTCACTCTCTCAAACAAGACAACTCTCCCACCTCGATCCCCAGTCGCGAGCCAATCCCCCGTGCGATCAAACTCCACCGCGGAGATGATGTCCGCGTCCTGCACTTCCTCGTTCGGCGCTCGCTCGCCGAAGACTTGCGAGAAACCCCAGTTTAAGTAATTCTCGTCGTGATTTACTCCTGCTTCTGTCGCTGTTCTCTCATCGTTTTGTCCTTTTTCGTCCTCTTCAAACTCGTTCGGTGTCCTGTTTCTCCTTTTCTCCGGCGAGGAAGAGGACGCTCGCTGAAACCCTCCTGAACTTAATTTGGTAGCTCCTAGGTCTTCCTCCTCGCCTTGACTGGTCGTTCGGAACGAGAAATCCGCCGCGGCTGTCGACGACATCATGATAACAACACGCTCGCGATACCAAGCGTAATAGGAGTATTAAAACACCTTCTTCAGAGTCCTTTCTTTTCAAAAGTCTTAAAAGTCTCAGGAAAGCTCGAAGAACAAAGAGTGTTCTTCTTATCTCAAGGCGAAATTTCTCTCGCGTGACGGCTCAGAACTCTTATCTTCCAAAATGGATTTCCAATGTCTTCTTTTAAATCTCTCTTTTATATATACTACTCTCTTATTATTCTTTCTCTAAACGCGCTCTCCGTGTGAGTCGCTCTAGTGTTATTCTATAAACAGTAGTAGTCTCTCTCTTTTAATGCGCTCTGCGAGTAGTAATACTACTCAAAGGCATTAAACAGTTACCGAGAGAGAAGAGAGAAAGAAATTCTGAGGAAAAAGCAGCCGCACGGAAAAAAGTGACGAAAGGACTGTTCTTCAAAAAAAAAGAAAAATTGCGAGTAAGAATTCGTACTAATAATTTAGGGTTTAAGTGCTTAAATGTAACTCAAATTTAGCTTTTTACGTGCTTCGTTCGTACTCCTTAAGTGCGTAGTGCTTACTCCTGAGTGCTTCGTCGTGCGTACTCCTCTTTTAAAGAGGAGAGTCAAAGGGAATACAGTTAGATAATACTAA
>Ga0255755_1000453_pt1 | contig 43451 bp, 29 predicted proteins | sample 011ome_18_FD_179955 | JGI IMG/M metagenome (GOLD analysis project Ga0255755, IMG submission 179955) | Coastal salt marsh microbial communities from the Groves Creek Marsh, Skidaway Island, Georgia - 011501BT metaG (version 2) | ecosystem: Environmental > Aquatic > Marine > Intertidal zone > Salt... | reverse complement strand
GAGAAAAGGTGCGCACTAGAGAGAGATAGAGCCCCGCGCCCGGCTTGCTAAGCCACGCCCGCCCGCGGCGACCTCGACCGGCGGTCTGACTCTCGGCGATCAGAGCCGACGGCGCGCAATGCTCGCCCTCAGCAAGTGACTTAAGCTGCCGCAGAGCTTCGGCATTCGTCGAGTCGATTTCCGCGAAACGCTGCACGTTAAGCACACAGCCTCCATGATGAGCGAGGCACCCTGTCCAGCTCCCCTTGTTATCATTCATCATTCGCGTTCCTTCTATACCCTTCTAAACCACGCCCTGTTAGAGACCCGCAATCCATTGCGGCAATAAAAAACCCGCCTAGCGAGGTGCCGGCGGGTTTTTTCTTTTCTTACTCAAACGCTCGGTCGAGTGAGAGGCCTGAGTAATAAGAGGCCTGAGTAATAAGAGGCCTCTAGGCCTGCTCGTCAGCTACATCGAGTTTCTCACCGCGGCGAATTTTACCGATAACCGAGAAAGCTTCTAGCACGACGATGATGCTTGCGCTCATGACAGCAAGGCTGAGCGCCATTAATAGCCATTTCTCGCCGCGGTAATAGTCAATGAGGTACCAAGCGCTCGCCCAAAATGCGACAAAAATAATGAATATCATCGGCACTAATGTGTAAATAGCCGGACGACCTAGTCGCATCAGGAATATCGAGATAACCAACAGCGTTAGCGCCGCAAGGATCTGATTTGATGCGCCGAACAGAGGCCAAATTACCATACCCCCATCGCCAGGATAGCCACCGTTCGACGCCCCAAACGCAAGAATTAGGCAGGAGAACACAGCAACAAGTGTTGAGACAATGTTGTTCTTTAGCGGCGCAATCTCATAGATGCTGCCCCACTCCTGAATGATGTATCGCTGCAGACGAAGCCCCGCATCCATTGTCGTTCCCGCGAACAATACGACCATCACAGCAAGCATTGTTTCGCTGAAACTTAATGGAATACCCCAGCCTTCGGTAATCAGCGCAGCACCACCAGCGATAAACGCGCTCGCTCCGCCGCTGCCAAAGCCTGAGTAAATGCCGTTCCAATCGGCAGCGTTAGCTGCATACAGCGACCCTGTCACTGCGGTAATAGTGATAAGCGCGAGGGTGCCTTCGCCCAGTGCCCCGAGATATCCGACGAAGCGCGCATCTTTTTCGTTATTCAGCTGCTTAGAGCTTGTGCCAGACGAAACGATGCCGTGAAAACCTGACAGAGCGCCACACGCTATCGTTACGAAGAGGATCGGAAATATCGGTGGGGTGTTCTCCGCGAGATTATCGTTGAACATCGGTGCGGTCACATCGGGCAACGTCAACAGGACAGCACTGTAAAGAACGAAAAGTCCGACAACCAATTGCGCACCGTTGATGTAATCGCGCGGCTGCAGCAGCAACCAAACCGGCAGGCTAGAGGCAATACCCGCATAAACAAACAGCAAGATAATCCAGTTGCCATTCGGACCAAGGCCGAAGATGTCGCCAGGCAGCGCAAGCGGCATAACGCTGCCAATGTAGATAGAGAAGTAGAGAATAACTACACCGACTACCGAGATTAATAGGAGATTAAATTGCTTTCGGATTAGAACACCGATACCAACCGCAACGGGAATCGCTGCCCATGCCGGGAATACTGAAGTGGGGATGTCAACCATCTCGCTGGCAATAATGGTGCCGAAAACGGCATTCACCATGAGCAGCAGCAAGAAAATAACTACCATGAAGAGCGCCCTCGTGCGCTTACCCACGACGTCCTCGGACAGCGCACCAATCGATTTAGCCTTGTGGCGCGTGCTTGCCCAGAGCGCGCCCATGTCATGGACACCGGCAAAGAAAATAGACCCGAACGTGACCCAGAGAAGCGCAGGGCCCCAGCCCCAGTAAACAGCAATAGCAGGCCCTACAATTGGCGCGGCGCCGGCAACTGACGTGAAATGCGCGCCCCATAGAACGAATTTGTTCGTCGGTACAAAATCAACTCCGTCGTTAAATGTGTGAGCAGGCGTCACATAATCGGGATCAAGGCGGTAGATTTTTTCTGCGATAAATTTTGAATAGACAAACCAGCCAAAAGTGAAGCCGACCAGTCCAAAGAGGATGATAAAGACCGAGGACATTAAATTTTCTCCCGAATTATTATTCGAATCATTGTTCGATTTTTATTATTAAGCGCGAAGCCTCAACGACTCTGCATAATAACAAGGCTCCGCCTGCACGCAAACGAAATAGTGTGTCATGACGACCCAAGCCTGTCGTCAGCTACTGATTAGTAGGCTCTGCCGCATGATAAGTCCAATAGCCGATAAACATTTCGTCCCAACTCTGTAATCCGAATCGGAGCTCCTTGCTTGGATCGGGATTCGCGGGATTGTATTCTGAATTATCGAATGAGCCGGTGACATGCACTTTAGTCCCAGCAGGCAACTCCATCGCTTCTTCGAGCTGATAAGTCGGCTGCCAGGCATAGCTGTAATTGGGAACGCTGAGAAGATCCTGCACGCGGCCATCGGGAAACTGAGCTGTAAATTTCATGTCTTTGCCGCGGAAATGCATGTGCGCTCGCAGACCCGTCACCACAACATCTTCTTGAAACGTATAGGCAGCTTTGACTTCGTGATCCTTTGCATAGGCGGGGATTCTAAAGTTCGCTGCAACAGATCGGGTGAAGTTTTCGTAGGTTGGCGGTTCATCGTACATGTAGAGCCCTAGGACGGTTTCATCCACGGTAGCCTTACCATTGGTTGTGTAGTGAAATTGCATCGACAGCTTGTGCCCTGCAGGAATAAAGACTCCCGTATCCTCAGGAAAGGTCATCGCATCAACTTTGCCCGGCGCATAACCTTCGAGGAAACGTCTTGCGACTGAGGTCGTATCTGCCTCGCCGCCTTCGAACGCTTCATCAGGAGCGGTGACGTAGGTCAAGAGGTGATGAAGCACAGACTCATCACCGGCGATGAACTGCACGCTTTTAACCCACTTATCCTCGGTGAAAGGAAGCTCAACATCAATGTCAATATAGTCGAGCACACCGGTCGCTGGAATTTCCATCGCTGGGGCCTTGATTATGTAGTCCGGCTCTCCCAGCTGCCACGCTTTACGATCAGGAAACTCGACAACGGCGAGCGGGTCGATCGCCGCGGCGCCACGTGGCGCGCCCGCGTCGATCCAGCCAATCAATTTCTGTATTTCATCGCTGCTAAGGGCGCGGTCATTGCTGAAATGGCCGATAGCGGGATCGACCTGCATCGGTGGCATGCGCTTTGTGAGCAACACTTCTCTAATCATCGGCGACCAACCCTGAAGCATCAAATGGCTGTCGAGCGCGAACGGTCCTATGCCTCCTTCTCTGTGACATGAGGCGCACTGTTCAATCACAATAGGGGCAACTTCGGTCGCATAATCAGGAGTCGCTGCCGCAATCGCGTCGAGCGCCGGGAAAGCCAAGTCACAACCGGTAACATCAGCACTAGGAACTGTATCCTCCCCAGCAAGCTTTGCCTCGATTGAAGCCTCGACTGAAGCTAAACCACCAGAGTAAAAGGACGTCAAACGCGCAGGGTCCAACACAGTTACTTCGCCCGCCTTGGTCAGCCCGAGCGTGCGGGTGACGAGCTGGCTGTTGTCGAGCATGAAAGGAAGCTCAAGGGCGGCTCTTTGCTGCGCATTCTGAAAGGATTCAACATCCGCGTCGGATCCCGCATTAATTATGCCGAAGGCGATACCTTTGTCCTGCCACGCAGCCTCCAATGCTTGAAACTGATCGACCTGACGCTGCATCGAGTCACAGCTCGCATCAAACGCCATCAGCACAAGCGCCTTTTTATCCCCATAGCGACTAAGCTGGTGAAATTCGCCTGCGCTATCGATGAGCGCAAAATCGCCAACACGCACCGGTGCGGCGCCGCTTGCCTGACTCGCAATCACCAAACTGGCGATGAGTGACACGGCGGTTGAAATGGACTTAAGAGGGGATTTGAGACACGGAACAAACATTGCTTCTACTCCTTCACTATAGATGGCTTGAGTGTAGCTCAAAACCCCTTCCCTACCTGCTTTAAAGCATTACTTTTTGTAACTTGTAACCAGATTCAGCCTTAGAGCGAATCACTTCTCGTCCGGGACGCGCACTTTCCCATAGCTCGAAAAGGATTCGATCAACGCGAATCGTCGAAACACTTCATACATTACCCAGACGGCAGCTACGACGATTAGAAGCAGCATTGCCCAGCGCATCAGCGAGGCAAGAAAAACAGCGTCGAATATCGGCATGGTGAGTTGATATTCACTAAACGTGGTCCCGCGTTCGAGCATCCAATGCCATGCACTATGCGCGATAAGTGCTGACAATAAAATTGTGCCAACACGCTCTTGCACGAAGCGGGAGAACAACACGCCGAGCAGCGGAATAACCAGCAATAAGATAAATAGTTGACCAAGTTCAACACCGATATTGAAAGCAAGCAGCGACGAAAACAGGTGACCGCCCGCAAACTGCAGTGTGTCGCTGAAGAGGAAAGAGAACCCGAATCCGTGAATCAGACCAAAGGCAAAAGTGACTACCCAGCGATGCTCGAGCCGCGCGCCTACGATATTCTCGAAAGCCATATAGACAATAGATAGAGCGATTAAGGTTTCTATCAGCGGCGGAAACCAAAGCACATTGGGGGCGAGCCCAAACGCCGAGCTGATGAGCGTGATCGAGTGCGCGATGGTGAACGACGTCACAACGGGTATCAATCCCCGCAGCGAGCGCAATGGGATTACTAGACAGAAGAGGAAGAGGAGATGATCGGTGCCTTCGAGGATGTGTTCGAAGCCCATCACGACAAAACGCAGCGCCGCCTGATGCCACCGCGGATCTAGGTCGACAACCCCCGGATTGCCTATATAGTTAAAAATGCGTTCGGTGCCATTGGGCACAACGAATCGCAGAACTGTGGTCGTCTCATTAGCAAGCGTGCCGAGCAGTGGATCGACGCTAAAATCGGAATTCTCACTCGAAATCGGGTAGGTCACCATGACATCGAGCACACCTTGCCGCCAGTAAAGGTTCGCCGAGTCGGGCAGTGGCTCGCTGAGTATATTTTCAAGTGCGCTGTCGTAGTCAACAAAGGAGCGGTCGGAAGGCAATTCGACTCGCACAGAGCCCAGCTGCTTCTCAGTCAATTCGACGCCGTTCTCATAAAACTTAAACGACTCGGTAATGTAAACACGCGCCGCATCCCGTATCGCGAAATCCGCCTCTGAAATCTGAATGAAGCCAGGACCACGGAGCGGAAAGCTGATTTCGCCAAACGCTTCCATTGGAACGCGCAGTAAGACTGTGAGCTTATTGCCCTCTGGTTTAACGAATGCATTGACGGTAATGCGACTAGGAATATCATGAGCCTGAGTGAGCGCAGGCAGCAATGCACAAAGCAACGCCAAAAACACACCGAGACGGCTGCTCAAGCGAGACAATTGCTGGACGAAAAGCTGCGAGGATTCCTGCATTTCGATGCGGCTCATTAAATTTACTCCATAATAATCAGTGATTTATACTAAAAAAACGCGCTGAGTAACGCATCTCGTAAAATCGACGGTCGAGTATACTGCCTGCCCATAAATGAGTATACTCCGGACGACTCTGGAGAGTATTCACGCCCGTAAAACGGGCCCATGGAGGTTATAAAAATGAGAAAATCGAAATTGTTTATAGGGGCAGCATTAGTTGTTGCCTTGGTTGCACTAGGGGTGGGGCAATCGAAGATTCAGGAGCCAAGTGTTGCTGCGAGCAATGCTGTTATGGCCCCGCATTTCTTGGTCGATCCATACTGGCCAAAGCCATTGCCTAACAACTGGGCAATGGGTAACACGATCGGTGTCGATGTCGACGAACGCGACCACGTGTTCATCGTTCATCGTAATGATGCCTCACAATTCGGCGGCAATACTGAAATCGGTCTCCAAGGCGGCGTTGCCGAATGCTGTACTCCAGCACCACCAATCATCGAATTTGACGCAGAGGGCAACGTAGTTAATGCCTGGGGCGGCCCCGTTGAAGGCGCGCCTTACGTATGGCCTGCTTCTAATCACGGCATCGAAATCGCACCGAACGGCGATGTGTGGATCGGTGGTAATGGCGGCGGCGACTCACACGTACTCGTATTCTCACGCGACGGCGAATACATTCGCACAATCGGTATGCAGGGCGAAGGTCGAGACAGCAACAGCAAAACTCACTTTGCACGCGTCGCGGAAATCGCAATTGATGTCGAAGCAAACGAAGCCTATTTCGCAGACGGCTATCAAAATCGCCGTGTTGCGGTTGTCGACGTCGCCACTGGCGCATTCAAGCGTTATTGGGGTGCTTACGGCAACACGCCTGACGACACAGCAGACGTCACCTATGTTCCTGGTCAACCGGGCCCTCAACAGTTCCGCGGCCCTGTACACTGCGCCGAGCCTTCAAATGATGGCCTAGTTTATGTGTGTGACCGTGGCGCAGACCGAGTTCAGGTTTTCCGCAAGGACGGTACTTATGTTCGCGAGGTGGTTTACAACCCAGCAACGCTAAACCAAGGCTCAACTTGGGATATCGCGTTCTCTCGTGACGAAGAACAGAAATACATCTACCTCGCTGATGGCCAGAATTTCAAAATTTCGGTAATCGACCGCGAGTCAATGGAAGTACTTTACACCTTCGGTCAGGGCGGTCGCCAGCCAGGCACATTCTATGCGCCTCACAGTATCGCAACCGATTCAGCGGGTAACGTCTACACCACTGAAACCTACGAAGGTAGCCGAGTACAGAAGTTTGTAAACCAAGGCATCCGCGCGGTAACTGTGCGCAACAATGCCCCGACATGGCCTGCTAGCGAGCTCTAATTCCCGTCTAGACAGCGCAACCAAAAAACCGCCGCGCCTTCTCTTTCGAGAGAGGTGCTGCGGTTTTTTTTATCCCCTTCATTAAGCACGAGTTAAGCATGATCCCTTGATCATGCTTCGACGGTCATTTATTCTCGTCATTCACGTTCATGCCCACGTTTTAGTGTGCATGCTAACGCTCAACGCCTAATTAGTCAGTTAAGGAACAACTCATGACGCAGCGACGCAACATAGCGATCTCGACCTCCACTTCTTGGTATTTAAGAACCATTGGTGCGGCGGCTCGTGCCGTGAGAACGGTTGCTGTAATCGCTGCGTCACTGATGACGGGTTTGTTTGTCATAAACAGCGCGTCTGCGCAGAATGGTATAGAAATTAATACAGCGTTCCCCGGCGGCAAGCTCACTGAATTAAGCGGGATGAAAACCACCTTATCAGTGCCGGCGTTCGCCGATGAGCGCGAAATAGACGATCCCCGTGTGATCTTTACGGGCGAACCTGCCGAGAATGGCACCGCTATGGCAGACCGCCCCTTTGCAGAAATTGTCGGCGAAGCGATGGAAAATGCTTTTGCGGCTAGCGATGCACGTCTCGCCGATGAGGGTGCCGGCATGCGCCTCGCAGGGACGCTAATTGCGACCGAAGCAGCGGTGATTGATCGAGGCGGCGTGGAATCTTTACAACTTACCCTCAGGACGAGCATTCAGCTCGTCGAAGGCACACGCATCGTTTGGCAGACCAAACTCTTCGGTCGAGGCACGGTTCCCGTTAGCCAGGGCACTGGCGCAGCTGTGAGAAAAGCCTTAGATCGCCTAGCCGAAGAACTACTAATCGACGATTACTTTTTGGCAGAGATTCGCTAGAAGCCTGTTTACAGGGTTCGCGAGGGTGGCTGTCCTAGCGGCAGCCGAGCTGAGAATCGAGCGTTTCGTCACTGGGTCTAAATAGCCCCCATTCTGGGAAAAAACGTAGACCGGTCTCGGCTTCGATGACCTCGAGACTACTCCTGGCCTCACAGTGATGCAGATAAACCCCAAAGCTCTGGTCAAATCTAAACACGCTTAGCGCGCCGCTCGGCGAAGCAACCAGCTTAAAGAATGCGATAGGCGGCTTGCCTATTCCCTCCGAAGCCTTGTCCGACGAGCTATAAATAGGTCCGGTCACAACGTAAACATCACCGCTTCGATTAACCAAGTTTCGCAATGCCCACTCCAGCCCTGCCCACGCACCTCTATCAAGATTCTCGGTCCTTAATGTGCTTGCTGACAATAAATTGGCCTCATGCCAGTAGGGAGTTCCAGCAACGCTGACAAGAGGCACTAACCGAGACCTAATAAACCCGCGCGCCTCCGCTAGCTGGTCCTGAGAGGCAATATCTGGGGCATTTGGTACGTCAGGGTCTTCAATCCAGGTGCGTGGGAGACTAGAGGCGACACCTAATGCGCCTGGGCGCATGCGGTAGGCTAGCCACTCGGCGCTCCCCCTGACCGGGTTATACGATAGCGCATAAACCGACCTTGCGATGAGCTGGTTGTCCCTCTGTGCGCCCTCGGGACACCCCTCGAGGCAATGCGCAATCCGGTATTCAGCGGCAAACAAAGTATTTGCAGCTAAAAACCAAAAGCAGGCTGCCACTCGTAAAACACTATAAGGTCGAAAAGGCATGAAGATCTCTACTTGGTGCGATTAGAGGGTTTTAGGTGAACTCGACCTACTTGCGTCTATTTGTCATCCTGCTTGAGGCTTGAAGACCATTAAGCATCCCTGATTTACGGCATCACTGTGTATTGAAGCGATTTAATTCTACTCAAATTCTCGAAAATCAGTAATTTTTAATTTTTAGGATGTACAACGCCGGGAAAAACCCTAGACTCCCTTACTGTTAAGGTGGCATTAGAAGTATCTTACGATTAAAGAATTAAGGAGTGTGAGATGAATAAGATTTCGACAATCGCCAAACTCAGCGCGGCAGCATTGCTGTCAACCTGCGTTAGCATGGCAAATGCCGGCGAAAAAATCAGCGATTTTTCGCTTGTAGATGCAAAGGGTCGTTTTTTTCAATTAAGTCGTCACGCAAACCAAGAAGCGATCGTTGTGTTCGCTCAGGATGGCGGCCGTGACGTCCGCAAGGCGGCAAAAGACATCGCCGAACTGACCGCACAGTTTGAAGGCCAACCTGTTGAATTCGTGATGCTCGACTCAACCGGTAACGCTGACAAAGCGGCTCTCCGCAAGGCAGCCGACAAAGCGCGCATAGAGCTGAGAATTCTCATTGACGACACTCAGTTAGTAGCTGAAGAACTCGGCATGACACGTGCGCTCGAGGTAGCCATTCTCGATCCCAAGGCCAAAGAAGTTGTCTATCGCGGCGCTCTCAATGATCGCTTTGCCGAAGGCAAAAAAGCGAGGCGCGCTAGCGAGCACTATGTTGCTGACGCCCTGAACGCGATTCTCGCTAATCAAGAAATCACAACTCCGTCACTCGCGAGCAATGGCGACGCTATCGATTTTAGCGCTAAATCAGCGCAAATCGCTGAAGTTTCCTACGCCAACGACGTAGCGCCAATCCTTGAGCAGCGCTGTGTGACTTGCCACCAAGAAGGCGGCATCGCGCCGTTCGCGATGAGCAGCCACCAAATGGTTCAAGGCTGGTCACCTATGATTCGCGAAACACTAATTACCAAACGCATGCCACCTGGGCAGATCGACGTTGAATACTCCAACCAGTTCCATGGTGTAAATCACATCACGGTAGAAGAGACTCAGAAACTTGTCCATTGGATCGACAGCGGCGCCAAGAACGACAGCGCGACAGATCCACTTACGGAAATCGACATTTCTCCCGTTAAATGGGGCCATGGTGAACCCGATATGATCGTCAACATCCCGCCGCAGACAATTCCTGCGACAGGTACAGTTGAGTATCGCAATCTAGTTCTTCCTCTCGACCTGCCAGAAGATAAGTGGGTCAAAGCGGTTGAATTTGTTGCGGGCGACACGACAGTCCTGCACCACATTATCGCTTGGGCGAAAGCGCCTGAAAATGGCCGCGGTAGAGGCAATGCCTTCGGCCTTTTAAACCAAGGAATCGGTCTCGGCGCCTACGCACCGGGTAATTCAATCAATACCTACCCCGATGGCGCTGGCTTCCCACTTCCTCAGGGCAGCGGCTTGATTCTGCAGTTGCACTATACGTCTTCAGGTAAAGAAACCGTCGATGCCTCAGAGATCGGCATCCATTTCTGGGACGAGGAACCCGAGCGCCCAATCCTAGGTGGCTCTGCGGCTGACCTCGACATCTCGATCGCGCCTTTCGAAGCAGACCACGAAATGGTTGCGTCTAAGAAATTCCGCAAAGACTCTTATCTGACCATGGTCGGACCGCATATGCACTACCGCGGCGAGGATGCTAACTTCAAACTCGTCTACCCAGACGGTTCAGAAGAAGAGATTCTGAATGTGCCGAATTACCAGTTCAACTGGCAAAAAACTTACGACTTTAAAGAGCCGAAGTTCCTCCCTGCTGGTACGGAGATGGTCTTCCGCGCCACGTTCGACAACTCGGAAATGAATCCTTACAACCCCGATCCCTCAGCAGAGATTTCTTGGGGTGAGCAAACTTGGCAAGAAATGATGTTCGGGTTCTTCCGTTACGTCGAAGCTGACGAAGGCGAATAATCCGCCGGCGCTAGGAAGCCGAACCGTAAACAGAAAGGCTCGATTGCTTCATCGCAATCGGGCCTTTTTTATGCCTGCCTGCCGCCATGACACCTCGTGAGTAAATTGCTAGACTCAGAGCACTTAATTTGGCCCGACCGCCATTGACGATGTCAGCGGCAACTCTTTTTGTGAGACTTACTATGACTACTAGACTTTCGGCGGCGATTCTAGCCGCTTCCGCGTTTGCCTGTGTAGGCGTAAGTTCAGCTGACACGCTCTTGTACAAAAACGTTAATGGTTACACGCTTAACGGCGATCGCGAACTCATCCGTTTCTCCGCGATAAAGATCGAAGATGATCATGTCGTCCAACTTTATAGTGAAGGCGATTCAATTCCTGACGAAGCCTCTGTGGATAGCGTGCGCGATGGCGAAGGCAAGACACTTACCACTGGACTAATCGATGCTCATGGCCACGTCCTAAGCTATGGCCAAAGCTTGCTACGAGTCGATCTCGTCGGCACCACAACTGAAGCGGGCGCGGCGGAGCGCGTGCGCGCATTCGCCGCTGACAATGCGGAACTCGAATGGGTGTTGGGCCGCGGTTGGAATCAGGTACTGTGGGACAGCAACGAATTTCCAACGGCGACGAGTCTCGATGCAGTAGTCGCTGACAAACCCGTTTGGCTCTCTCGCGTCGACGGTCACGCTGGCTGGGCAAACACACTCGCAATGGAGATTGCAGGTATTACTCGCGATACCGAAGACCCCGACGGTGGCCAGATTCTACGCGATACGAACGGCAACCCCAGCGGTGTTTTCATCGACAATGCCATGGCGCTTATTCGCGATAACATCCCGCCTGCGACGATGGAAGAACAAAAGTTTGCGCTGATGACCGCAATGAATTCGTTGGCGACCTATGGCCTTACGAGTGTGCATGATGCCGGCGTCGGCAGTAGCACCGTAGCGGCTTATAAAGAACTCCTTGAAGATGGCCCTTTACCTATTCGAGTTAATGTCATGCTGGCTGCGACGGATCAGTTTTACACCGAACGCCTAGCCGAGGGTCATTTCCGTGACGCCGACGACACCCTAACAATCAACAGTGTAAAAATTGCTGCTGACGGTGCGCTCGGCAGTCGTGGTGCTGCAATGATCGATGATTACTCCGATATGGCAGGCCATAGAGGACTCATTCTGCATAGCGAGGAGCGCATTCATTATTTCATGCGCGCGGCGATGAATGCAGGATTTCAGGTAAATACGCACGCAATCGGCGACGCTGCGAATAAGCTCGTTCTCGATAGCTATGAGCTTCTGATAGCCGAAACGGGTTCGAGCGATAGGCGTCACCGCGTCGAGCATGCCCAAATACTCCGTTATGAAGACATCGTTCGCTTCGCCGAGCTCGGCGTTATCCCCTCGATGCAAGCCACGCATGCCACAAGCGACAAGAATATGGCGGTAGACCGTATCGGCGACGTGCGGATTCAGGGAGCCTACGCATGGCGTAAGCTCATGGACGCCGGCGCGCTCATTGCCAATGGCTCAGACTTCCCGGTTGAGTCGCCCAACCCGTTCTTTGGCCTCCATGCCTCTGTTACTCGTCAAGATAAAGACAACGACCCTGTCGGAGGCTGGTACCCCGAAGAGCGTATGACAGACGAAGAAGCCTTTGCGAGCTTTACGCTCGACGCCGCCTACTCAGGCTTTCAAGAGGAGTTGCTCGGATCGTTAGAGCCTGGCAAGAAAGCCGATTTTATTCTCTTAGATCGTGATATTTTCGCCATTCCAGACACGGAAATCTGGCAGGCAAAAGCTCTTGAAACTTGGGTAAACGGCGTTCGAGTCTACGGTGATTAATACGCGCCAATGGCTAACATAAAAACGGAGACGCCCATGCTTACTGCCCAATGCCTCGTTCGCTTTGTCGCTTCAGTGCCTTTGTGTATGGCCCTTCTGAGCTGCAGCCCTGAGACTCCGCTGACAAATGACGCTGTATCTCAAACCACTCAAACCACTCAAACGACCAACCTCGCACGCTGGCAGGCGCAGGCCGCGAACGTCACCATAAAGCGTGACTCTTGGGGAATTCCACATATTTATGGCAAGACAGACGCAGACACGGTGTTCGGCACGCTCTACGCGCAGGCCGAAGACGATTTCAATCGCATTGAAGTCAACTACCTGAATGCGATGGGCAGACTCGCCGAAGCTGAAGGAGAAGGAGAGCTCTACCGTGATCTACGGATGAAGCTGTTTATCGACCCCATCGACATGCAGGCAAAATATGAACAAAGTCCCGCCTGGCTCAAAAAATTGATGGACGCCTTTGCCGACGGCCTAAATTATTTCTTATATACACACCCCGAGGTTAACCCTCGCGTTATCACTCATTTCGAACCATGGATGGCACTGACCTTTTCGGAAGGAAGCATTGGCGGTGATATAGAGCGCGTTAACCTCAGGGGTCTGCAAGACTTCTACGGAAACGGTGACAGCATTGCGCAACGAATCGCCGTCTCTGACAACGAGCCGCGGGGCTCCAACGGCTTCGCTATCTCGCCAAGCAATACCTTGAATGGCAACGCGTTGCTGATGATTAACCCACATACCTCATTCTTCTTTCGCTCTGAGCTGCATATGGTCAGCGAGGAGGGTCTCAATGCCTATGGCGCCGTGACGTGGGGCCAATTTTTCGTTTATCAGGGCTTTAATGAGAAAGCAGGATGGATGCATACCTCGAGCCGCGCAGACGCGATCGACTTCTATCTCGAAACAATTTCAGAGCGCGATGACGGCGTTTACTATGCCTACGACGGCGGTGAGCGGAAGCTTCGAGAAACAGTGCTTACCCTGCCCTACCGCTCTGGCGAGGGGCTCGCTCAACGAACTTTTACGGTTTACCACAGCCATCATGGCCCTATCGTCCGTGGGGAAGGCGACCATTGGGTGAGCATCAAACTCATGCAAGAGCCCGTCGATGCGCTGACTCAGTCTTACTTACGCACAAAAGTCTCTGGGCATAATGAGTTCTACGAGAATATGCGTCTGCATACCAATTCGTCTAACAACACCGTCTACGCGGATGCACAGGGAAACATCGCTTACTATCATGGAAACTTCATCCCTCGGCGCGATCTCCGTTTCGATTGGAACAGTCCACTCGACGGCAGCAACGCAGCCACTGAGTGGCAGGGCCTGCACACGCTCGAGGAGTCGATTACGCTGTTAAATCCCGAGAACGGCTGGATCCAGAATACTAATAACTGGCCCTTCACGGCTGCCGGCGAATTTAGCCCGAGGGCCGAAGACTATCCGCGCTACATGACCAATTATGTTGAGAATCCTCGAGGCATTCATGCGGTGAGAGTGCTTAAAGACAAAACCGATTTTACCCTCGACAGTCTGATCGAGGCGGCCTATGACTCCGCGCTCGTCGCTTTCGATCCGCTTCTACCTGCGCTCATCGCATTAAAAGAAGAGCCCGGCCTAGCGCCTGAAACTCGCGAAGCGATTGCCCACCTGAGTGGCTGGGACACGCGGTTTACGCTAGATTCGACTCAAACAACGCTCGCTATTTTTTGGGGAGAGGCGCTGATGCGTGAAGCCCAACCGCTGGCGGCGGCTTCGAATAGCGATATTTACGACTATCTTGCGAGCCAAATTACGGATGATCAGCGGATTGCTGCCCTTGAAAATGCGATGACAACGCTTAGTGATGGATTCGGAAATTGGCAGGTGCCTTGGGGCGAAATTAATCGTTATCAGCGTAACGACGGTGCCATCGTGCAGCAGTTTGACGACAGTAAACCTAGCCTGCCGGTTGCCTTCGCCTCAGCACGCTGGGGCTCGCTCGCCTCCTTTGGAAGTCGCAGCTATCCTGGAACCAACCGTCTATACGGTACCAGCGGCAATAGCTTTGTCGCGGCTGTCGAATTCGGGGAGAAAGTGCGCGCTAAGGCGGTTACGGTCGGCGGCCTGAGCAATGACCCTGCCTCGCCACACTTCGATGATCAAGCGGCCCTCTATACAGAAGGCCGCTTCCGCGACGTATTGTTTTACCCCGAGCAGATCGAGGCTAATTTAGAACGGGAATATCACCCGGGGGAATAGCTCAGATACCGCTTAATAGCCAACGGCAGCGCCATCGCCTCGACGCGAATCCGAAGCGCCCAGAAATAAACCTGCTTCTCGGTCGTGATACACCGCCATCGCTGCACCCTGTTCGCCGCGAACACGAACAGGGTGTCCAAGCGCTTCGTACAACTTCAGTGAATCCGCGGACACAGCACGCTCTTCGATGCTCGTCACGTCTGGCAGCCACTGATGGTGAATCCGCCCAGCCTCAACCGATTCGGCAATATTCATATTGTGATCTATCACATTCAAAATTAGCTGCATGGTTGTATTGATGATGGTCTTGCCACCTGGGCTACCCGCGGTAAAGACTGGTTTACCGTCTTTTGCGACGATCGTTGGTGTCATGCTGGATAGCATTCGCTTCTGCGGCGCGACCAGGTTAGGTGCAGTGCCTATTGCCCCGCGCGCGTTGGTCACACCCGGCATCGCATTGAAGTCACCCATTTCGTTGTTGAGCAAGTAACCGCCGCCGGCAACAACCATCGCCGAGCCGTAGCCGTATTCGAGTGTATAGGTCATGCTGACCATGTTGCCGTCTTTATCGACAACCGAGAAATGCGTTGTCTCCTCGCTCTCATAGGGCTCAGCAAACTTCGATGGATCGCTGATATCTGCTTTTGCCATGTCGATCGTCGCTCGCTGCTTCGCCGCGTAGTCTTTGTCCATAAGCCGCGCGATCGGCATCGCTTCGTTAAAATCTGGGTCGCCCAAATGCTCCGCGCGGTCGGCATAGGCGCGGCGCATAGATTCTGTGAGCACGTGCAGGTAGGCTGATGAGTTATGCCCCATAGCACCGAGATCATAGCCTTCGAGAATATTCAGCATTTGGATTAACGCAACGCCGCCAGAGCTAGGAGGAGGCATGCTGACGATTTCATACCCACGGTAGGTACCGCGCACGGGCGCTCGTTCGACCGGCTGATAAATCTCAAGGTCTTCCTCGGTGATAATGCCGCCGTTTGCCGCCATGTAGTCAGCGAGACGCTTTGCATTCTCACCCTTGTAAAAACCGTCGCGTCCATTTTTTTGGATAAGCTCTAGCGTGTGGGCAAGGTCTTCTTGTACCCACAGCTCGCCGAGCTCATAAGATGAACCGTCGGCTTTGAAAAATTTCTGCTGAGAAGAGGGGTACAAATCGAAGCGTGACTTGTTGCGGAGAAATCCGCTTTGCAGCGCGTAGGTTATAGGAATGCCTTCGCGGGCAAGTTTGATGGCGGGCGCGACTAGCTGCTCCCAGGGCAGAGAACCGCGCTCCTGATGCGCCTTCCAAAGTCCGGCTACCGTGCCGGGTACGCCAACGGAGAGAGCACCCATGTGGTTTGAATTGTTAACTACATTGCCATCGAGACCCAAAAACATACGTTCGGTTGCCGCTAACGGCGCCTTTTCGCGAAAATCGAAGGTTGTCGCATCACCGTCTTCACCGTGATACACCATGAATCCGCCACCGCCGATATTGCCCGCCGTAGGCCAGGTAACCGCGAGCGCGAATGCCGTTGCAATCGCTGCATCCACAGCATTGCCACCTGCCTGCATGGCTTCTACACCGGCTTGTGAGGCTAGACGCGAGGCGCTTGTGACAATACCGTTTTTTACGCGCAGCGGAGTACGCCCGCCTTCGGCGAAGGAGGCTGTCGCCAATACTAGGCTTATCAGCAATACAAAACTTTTTAGTAAACCCTTATGAGTCATCGTGGCCTCCGCCGTTGCTGTGTGTTTTATACTTATCGAATCGAAAAATCGAACCCGCTATCTCAACTTACGCTATCGAGCGTCATTCTTAACGACGACTGCCGCGTGAGTTCTGCTATTTTGCGATGGCGGGACTATGACTTAAGTCGCTCGAGCCAATTACAAGGTTGGGAAGTCTAGCAGATTTAGCGCTCGGCTGAACTAGTTTGCTTACCGCCAGACTTAGAGGACTGTCACTCTTGGTCTGCCGATGCTAAATTATTCCCATTAATAGCACCTACCTCAGCTAGGCGCACTAATAACAACCGCTTGTCTTAACTGCAGGCATCCGCATCAACCCAATTGCTAATGCACTGAGGCCCCGACTATGCCGCTTCTCAATACTCAAAAATTCTTTCCTTGCCTCCCACAATACGGGCATTCTGCAGTATTCGCAGCGATTATAGCGCTGAGTATTAGTGCGTGCGGCGACTCACCAGAGGTTGCAGCGCCTGTAAGTGATGTACCCGTTGAGTCTCGGCAAGAAAATGACGCTGAACTCGTCAATCGTGCCCGCGGTATTCACGATAGAGTAATCACAATCGACACGCACGCCGACATCAACACGGGTAATTTTACTGAAACAGTGAACTACACCATGAATCTGGATACCCAGGTTAATCTTGTAAAAATGGCAGCTGGAGGATTAGACGTTGCCTGGTTTATCGTCTACACAGGGCAGTCAACACTTGATGAGGCGGGATATGCAGCCGCCTATGCAAATGCGATTGATAAGTTCGATGCGATTCATCGCCTCGCCGAAGACATCGCTCCAGATGAGATTGGCATAGCCTATACATCAGATGATGTAATGCGACTCTCCGCAGAGGGTAAACAGGTTGCAATGATCGGGATCGAGAATGCCTACCCAGTCGGGCTAGATCTCTCGAATATCAAAGATTTTCATGATCGAGGCGGCCGCTATATGTCGCTCGCACACAATGGTCACAGTCAATTTGCCGATTCGAATACTGGAGAAGATGCGCAGGACTATATCCACGGAGGTCTTAGTGCATTAGGCCGCCAAGCGGTCGCTGAGATGAATAAATGGGGCATCATTATTGACGTATCCCACCCATCAAAAGACGCGATTATGCAGATGCTGGAACTCACCCGTGCGCCGCTTATCGCCTCTCATTCTTCCGCTCGCGCGTTAACCAACCACTCACGAAATCTCGATGACGAGATGCTTCTCGCGATCAAGGAAAACGGCGGCGTAGTTCAAACGGTTGCGTTCGGTAGCTATATCAACGAAGCGCGCCGTGTGCATTTAGAAGAAGGCAGGCGATCACTCACCGAAAGCATTGCCGCCTCTCTCGAGATCGAGATTTTACCCCCCGCTGAGATAGCTCAACTAAGTGACGCTGCTCGCGCGGACTACGAAGCGTCAATCGAAGAGGTCAATGCGCAGGTCAGGGCTAGAGTCGGCGCCGAGGTTAATGCAACCGCACCACCTGCCACGGTCTCTGATTTCGTCGACCATATTGATTACATGGTTGGGCTAATCGGCGAAGACCATGTTGGCATCAGCTCAGATTTTGATGGCGGTGGCGGCATTGAGGGTTGGAACGATGCTTCTGAAACTTTCAATGTTACGCTCGAGCTAGTTCGCCGAGGCTACACTGAGCAGCAGATCGAAAAAATGTGGAGCGGCAACCTCCTGCGCGTGCTCGACGAGGTACAGGCGGTTGCAGCGGCGATTCAAGCGGAGTAAGTCTACTCAGCAGGGCTTTAGCACCTAAGGAGTCTACATGAGTTCAATAATTCCCCTCTTCTCAAGCGCTGTCATGGTGTGTAGTACGAAATATGCTCTGAGCTCAGGAGAAGAGGACTATATTCGCAACGTCGAGTACTGTGACAATTCGGGCAATCTCAAGAGCATCAGCGACAGAATTTTGGAACAGCCAGAGCTTGCCTCCCTGCAGGATTTTGTTCTGAAACAGATAAACAGCTACACCGAAAATTTACTAAAACTCGATAACTCTATCGATCTATACATTACGCAGTCTTGGTTGAATAAGGCAGGAAAAGATCAATACCATCCGCTGCATAATCATCCGAACAGTGTCCTAAGCGGCGTGCTGTTCCTCTCCGGTGGCGGCAAGCTTCCCCCCATCCGATTTCATCGCTTTAATCCGCTTTTCCCACTCGAACTCAATTTCTCAGAGTTGAACGATTTCAATGCCACCTGTCGCTGGTTCGAACCGGTCTATGGACAGCTGATTTTGTTTCCCTCGAGTCTTTTGCATGACGTTGTGCCGAATAAAACGGACAGTACGAGAATTACGCTTTCTTTTAACACCTTCGTCCGTGGCGAGATCGGCAACGCCAGTGCGCTCACCTCGCTGACTATCTAAACTGCACCCGAGTCACTTTCAGCAGAGGTGAGTGCTTCTCCAATACAAAAAAACCGCACTAATAAGTGCGGTTTTTTAGTAAAGCCTTCATTGGATGCTGCGATGAACGACCAACGAGTTTTGAGCGAGTGGGCTTCTCACCCCGAGAAGATTACTCTTTCGGGTTACCCTTCGGTGTACCAGGCTTGCGGTACTGGCCATAGAGATACTCTTCGGAGAACTCTGCGCATTTAAATTCTAACAACTGCATGTTTTCTTCGAGGTGGCGATAAAGCGGGAAGCTTATAGTCCATGGCGCAGTGAACGTATTAGGGTCTGTAATAGTCGCGCTGTAATCGATGTGGTTTGGACCCATCGGCGTATAACGCTCCTCAACTACCATTTCCCAGCTATGGTGGTTACCTGCACGGTCAAACCACGTATCTGGCATTTGGCCTGTAACTCGAACGACTAATGTGTCTCCTTCCCAGTGGGCATTAGAATGCCCCATCCATGCATCCACCTGCGATTCTATTTCAGGCTGGTCTACGTAGAGGATTCTGTTTGCTTCGGCGAATTCGTAGGCAATCAAAATTACTTCTTGTGACTGCACGATTTGAAAGGGGAAAGGAAGCGCGTTTGCACGAGGCACGCCGGGCATATAGCATTTTGTTAGCGGATCTTTGTCGATCGCGTCGATACGATTTGCGTCACGTTGACGTAGGCCCTGCTCGTTATAGGGGATCCTGCCACCCTCGACGACACCCAGACCTCCCGGGATTGCTGAGAGAGCACCCATAACATCTGAATGTGGCCCCTCTGCAGCGGCGTGAGGCTCGACATTGTAGTGAGCCGATGTCATCGCCTGCCAAATCCCGCTTAGATCAGGTTTACCGCTCGGCGTGCGGGCTACTTCTTGCGCGAGCGCCGCTGTCGAAATTAGCACTGCTGCGAGTGATACAAGGCCCGAGGCCGCGATTGCTTTTTTCATTCTTGTGTTCATGTACTGCCCTTTGATGCTTCTGCTAATTGTTTTACGCAACCCTAGTTGCGCGCCACCTTTGATTGCGAATGTAAGGTACTGTGCGCACCTCACCGTTTTCTTTAGTCTCAGTCACTCGCGCCTTCGGCCGCCATTCTTTCCTCTGCGCGCATTCCACGGAGAATATTGGTCATACCGTAGTTACCTTCATGACAAGCGTATTCGTATATCTGCCCCGCCACTTTAGTCATTGGCACAATTGCTGTGATTTTGTCGGTGAATGTCGACGGATCGTCTATCGTGAATTCGTATTCTACCGTATCGTAAGCCGTGCGCGTAAAGCGCTCAGTGAGCACCATATCTATATTGGCGCCGGTGGAATTAAATGTTTGTCGGAGGCCATTGAAATTCTGAGTTTCAACAACCAACGTATCGCCTTCCCACCAGCCTCGAGAGTCTCCGGACCACAGGCGGATGTCAGAATCGATTGGCGCGTCTTTGGTCAGAGGCACTATCCGTGCGTCGTGGATCATTTCAGTCATGATGACTGCAGTGTCCTTGCTTTGAAATATCTGCACGTTGTTGTTGTACAAACTTGGCACAAAAGGAGGACCTGAATTGAAGCCTACGATGCAACGCTCAGAGAGTCCGCGATCCTCGTATCCGTCTTTTGCAATACCACCGACAACATAGCGAACAGGTCGCGTGCCGGGAATATCTGGACCGAGGCCGCCATACTGTCTCGGCGCGCCTTCTACCGCCTCTGGCACGCGTCCGTCCTTCGGATACACGATGTGTGATGTTCTAACGAGATCGCCGATACCGGCGCTTTCAAACCAGAAATCATTGTAGCCGCCGGGATTATCCCCCACCGGTGGCGCGTCTGGATCGACAACACGCGTTGCGGCGGCAGCCGCCGCAGCCGCAGCCGCTGCCTCAACCCGCGCACGCTCTGCCTCTACTTCCTCGGCCGTGAGAAACTCTTGCTCTCCGAAACGGCGGTTACGCTGCATGGGAATATTCGAGCTGAAATTCCATACTCCTTGCAGGTCGGGCTGGCCATATTCCGTGCGAGGCGCTTCGTAAGCCTCTGTTTGTTGCGCTATCGAAAAACTGCTTGCCGTAATGGCTATTGGTAATACTGCTGAAAAAACAAGTAGTTGACGGATTTTCATAATTGCCTCCAAGGACAAAATGGACACTACTGTAAGGTAGAGGGTTCCACCTTAAGAATCAACAAAAAGGAGGGGCCGCGGTCGCGAAAAAACATAAAAAAACCCGCAACGTCACAGCAGTGAAGATGCGGGTTTTCCTGGTAGCGCCCTAATACTGCGCTGCTCTAATCCTGTTTAGGTCCAGTTCACACAGAACAGGACCTAAACTCCGAATTGAGCTTAGAGGTCGAACTGGGCGCGAACGTAGAAATTGCGTCCCATCGGATCTTGAAGACCTCCAATTACACCTGCGAACTCAGGAGATCGTTGCGCTTCTCTGTCAAACAAGTTACGCGAACCGACAGTGAAGTTCACATTGTTACCCATGAACTCAAGTCCACGGTATGTGTAGCCTATATCCACCTGAGTCCAGGCTAAAACGCCAGTTTCTGCAATATTGCCCGGTCGGTAGTAGTTGGCAAAGTAATCTAAGTGAGTAAATAGTGGGCCGTCATAAGGCATGTCATCAACGTAACGTCCGATGGCGTTAACTGAATGGTCCCCTTTGTTCCAACCAATCTGAAGATTGGCCTTCAATTGCGGCAGTTCTGGAGCAGCACCAGTGACGTCATTGTATTTACCCGCAGCTTCAACTATTGGCTTAGTCGGGTCTTCTTGATACAAGAACGAATCAACGTAAGTCGCTTGCAAGTTGAACCGGAAGTCTCCTAACCTGTCGAAGCTCATGCGGTAGTTCGCCTGAAGGTCATAGGCTGTGACTTCCACCGACGACGCGTTTGAACTACCGGTGTTGACTTGCAGAATCGAAAATATATCGCTCGGGTCGCGTATGATCCGAGGGTCTGATAAACCAGACGCCAGCCAAGCCTGCAGCTGGCCCGCTGCTGGCTGGTTAGCAGCACCTATTCCGCTGCCAGAGAAGCCAGACCAATCTTTGTAAGCCTGGAAGTCGATTTCCGCGACCTGCTGACCTGTTGTATTTACGATCCTGTTTTGGAATTCAGTGTTGTTCCAAGTTAGGTGTAAATCAAAGTTCTCAAAAACCAAGTCAAATCCTGCGGACTGAGTGGTCGCTGTCTCATTTTTGAGAAGCGCGTTACCACCGGCACACGCAGTTGTGAACGCTGAGAATGGACCAAATCTATCTGTTACGGTCGATAGACCGCAGGAGACGGGATCATAAAGTTGTGACAGCGTCGGTGCGATGAACGCATCGCCAGTAGTTCCGCGAAGCGTCAACCAGTCCGTAGCCGCAAAGGTTACCCCGATTTTGGGGTCCGTTGATGACTGACCGGTACTGAATTCCTCACGACGAACCGCCGCCTCAATTTCCAGATTATCAAGAACAGGAATCGCTAACTCGGCGAAGTAAGAATCGATATCTCGGCTACCGCTTGTTACGACCTCTGGCTCAGTGCCACCAATCCATGTATCACCCATGAGCTCAACTGCTGAAGGCATGTTCATGAATGATTCTTGTCTGAGTTGATAACCTATCGCTGCACCAATTGGGCCTCCAGGCAATTCAAATCCACCGAGGGGGACCTCGCCATTCAGAATTACGTCGAGTGTCTTAAGCTCATCATTCGCCCACTCTGAATCACGAGCTGCAATGTCATTCAACACGTGAACGCTAGTCAAGTTGCTCGGATCCGTAACGAAGAACGGGTTGTAACAGGCGTCTCTGTCTTTAACCACATCACATGCCAGTCCCTTCTTCATTGCCTCGATATCGTAGTTTTGATTCGACATGATTTGGAGCATTGAGTCGCTTTGCGTCCAGGCCGCCATGCCTTCCCATCCGTCGATGAAAGGCACGTCGAAGTCGGCTTGGAAAGACACTCTTGAAACGACATCTAAATATTCCGCGAGATTGTCGTAGTCATAAGAGTGCCCTGTAGGGACGGTATTGGTTTTATTGAGTGGGCGAAGGGTTCTTGGTCGCACGTCTTCGTGGAGAGCAATGCCATTGTTGGCAGTACCTGATATCAGGTAATCCATCAATCCATCGTTATTCAAATCAACGCTTCCGCGATCCGGCACTCCGTCCCCATTCGCATCGATACCGTACAACTGCTGACCTGCAGAGTTAGTCGCCATAAACGGGTTGCCTGGCAGTTCACCGCGAATTTGACCCAATTCGCCAATCCGTGAGTTACCAGGGTTAGACGTCGAAGTGTAGGACAACTGCACTTGACGAGCTCTGTAAGCTTGCGCGCTGAGGGTCAGGGCATCATCCACTTCCCAAGTCATGTTGGTATAAAGTTTGTTATTGTCAGTAGGCTCTCGATAGCTTCGAGTGTCACCGAACTCGAAGTAGCAACTGCCGCCCAGCTCCATACCATAGGGGCTAGCAACCTGATTAGTCAAAAATTCATCTCGATCTTGACGCTTCCCGCAAGCTGGATCCACTTTACGCGACTCAGTCCCTGTATAGTTTCCATCCGCATCCCTGTTTGGAACATACCAGTTTCCTGGGGAGTTACTCGAAATAGTCAAGCCTGAGTTAGCAAGAAGGGGACGTTCGTCCCAACCCAGTCGAGAGTTAGAACGGAATTGGCCCGCGACAACTACGTCCAGGTCACCGATATCACCGCCCCACAACATTTGAACTGAGTGCTCATCGTAATCACCGCGCTCGTCACCCTCTGCGTACGTCTCGACCCTCAGTCCGTCGAACGACTTATAGGGCACAAAGTTGACAACACCCGCCACAGCCTCATTACCATAGAGAGCAGCGGCACCGTCAGCGACGATGTCCAGACGCTGAATTGCGATAGTTGGAATTTGAGTATTAACGTTTTGGTTAGCCAGACGCTTACCGTCGAGCAGAGTCAACGTTGAGCGCGGACCCAAACCTCTGAGATCGATGGTAGAGCTACGGTCTGACGTGCCTTGAATGGTGTTTGTGATCGCTGACGAAGCGCCGTTTACAAAGGTAAGATTTTGAACAACCTCACCGAGGTTTAGCGTGCCCTGCGCTTCGAGGTCCTCAGCAGTTAGCTGAGTAGCCTGAGACGCAGATTGGAAGCCTTCACTGCGACGGATGAATGATCCCGTCACTACAACTTCTTCAATGCTCTCATCTTGCGCAATCGATTGACCGGCAAGTGGGAGAAGCGAAAGTGACACCGCCGCACAAAGCATACTGCGCTTGTAGGGAATAGCCTTGTTTTTAAAACTCATATTGTCTCTCCAGAGATTAGTGCGGGAAAGCTTGGTAGCCACATTGCGCGACTACTCCAACCTACCTCAGTTCTTATCTTTGCTAGGAAACAGGGCTGAGATGCAGAGCTTGTGCCAACAAAAAGAAACGGTATTGATCGTTCCTACTGCGTTGTCGCATGCGAAATTCCGAGTGCGAATCCGCGTGTCTTTTTTTGTCTCAAACCGGTTTCTAGACTTTAGTCGATTAACTAACGATTTATTTATTGTTTCGACCTTGCTGATCGTATGTACTTACGACTTTCCTGTCAAACCCCAGTTTTAACTCAATATTACTTAAAAATATTGCATCTATTGCACTGAGGAATAAGTATAATTTTCAGAACGTTATATTAAATGTACACCTGGGGTGGACCACTTGGGGTATGCCGGCAGACAAAAAGTACGCGCGCCAGAGCCTTTCTTTATTCCTAATCGTAGCGTTTCAGCAAACTAGACGTGTCGAGTCGCCCACCTCCTGCTCTCTGAATCTCCTCATAAAAGCCATCAACCAAACGAGCTAACGGTAGCTGAGTGCCATTGCTCTCGGCTTCGGCCAGGGCAATGCTGAGATCCTTGCGCATCCAATCCACCGCGAAGCCAAAGTCGTATTCGCCCGCCAGCATCGTCTTATGGCGATTTTCCATCTGCCATGACCCCGCTGCACCTTTAGAAATCGTCTCGATCAGCGCTTCACCGTCAAGCCCCGCATTGCGAGCGAAACTCAGTCCCTCGGCCAATCCTTCGACAATTCCGGCTATACAGATTTGGTTTACCATTTTGGCGAGCTGTCCGCTGCCTGCTGAGCCGAGTAACTTGCTGAAGCGGGAATACGCGGCGAACACCGGAGCGGCCTGTCGGTAGGCCGCCTCCTCTCCTCCCACCATTATCGTCAACTGACCGTTCTCGGCCCCTGCTTGACCTCCCGAGACAGGCGCATCCAGAAAATTGATCCCACGCTCGCCTGTTAAGTGGGCGAGTTCACGTGCCAGTTCTGCTGATGCGGTGGTATGGTCGATGAGCACCGAGTCAGTTTTCATTCCTGCGAGCACCCCATCATCCCCGAGAACCACCTGCCTCACGTCGTCATCGTTACCGACGCAGACACAGACGAAGTCGCAGTCGGCTGCAGCGAGTGCAGGCGTCGCGAAAATTGCTCCCCCAAACTCTGCTCGCCAGCGTTCTGCTTTATCCGCGCTGCGGTTATACACGGCAACCGCGTGGCCACTTTTCACTAGGTGACCCGCCATGGGATAGCCCATCACGCCTAAACCAATAAATGCCACGCGATAAGCTGTAGCGCCCTCACCCAGTGAATTACACTCGGTCATTGTTCCACTCCTCAATTAGATGAACCCGATCACCGCCGTACTAGTGCGACTCTCGGTCCTTTTATTTATTAAGTCGCGCGGCCTACGCCGCAATCGGACGCTCCGACAGCTGCTATTGATCTCTTCTGTAAACGCTTACGCCGCGAGAGACCGTCTCAACGATATCGATGTCGGCTAGCGCCTTGCTTTCGACGACGCGCGGGTCTCGCGCAAGGATCACGAAGTCTGCGCGTTTACCCGCCTCCAAAGACCCCTTCTCGTTCTCTTCAAAATACTGATAGGCAGCGCCTAGGGTTACTGCATGCAGGGCTTCCATCACATCAACACGCTGATCTGGCCCCAGAACATACCCACTGCGCGTCTCGCGATTTACCGCAATTGCGACTAATCGCATCATATCGGGAGGCACAACTGGCGAATCGTTATGAATCGTGATCGGGATTCCTCGGTCGAGCGCTGCACGCAGCGGACTGATAAAACTTGCGCGTTCATCGCCGAAGCTCAGTCGATGCCAATCGCCCCAGAAAAAGGGGTGCACTGCGTAAAACGAGGGTAGCACGCCGAGTTCACGCATCCGGTCGAGCTGGTCGGGTCTAGCAAGCTGCGCGTGAATGGCGACGCTGCGGTGATCGGGCAACGGGCCCTTCTGCGCGATCGATTCCAAACCTTCGAGCATCAGGTCGATCGCCGCATCGCCGTTCACATGGACGAGCGCGGGTAAGCCGCGCTCTATTATCGCGGGGATGCGCCGAAGGTATTCGGATGGCTCATAGCTCGGGTAGGCGACATAGTCGTCTGCCGCCCCTGGCGGGCCCTCCTCGTAGGGTTCAGTCAGCCAAGCGGTGCGACCTTGAGGCGAGCCGTCGAGTGTAAACTTGATTCCTCCGAGCCTGAACCCGTTCACATAATTTTGCTCTAACTCGATTGAATCGAGCGCCTCGTCACTCAGAGGATTGGCCATTGCATAGGCTACCATGTCTACAGGGTATGCCTCAGAGGCTGCTTCTTGCCTCAGCATTTCGATGTAGTCGAGCGGGAGGTTGCTGTCTTGGATGGTTGTTATCCCATAGGCCGCATAGATCTGGAGGGCCTGACGCCTTAGCTCGGCGAATCGCTCGGGAGTAAGATTTGCAACCGCATCGGGCAGCAGTGTCATAGCGGTCTCTTCCATCACACCGTCGGGCGCACCGTTTTCAAGCCGGCGCACGATGCCGCCGGCTGGGTCGGGCGTCTCTGCGCTAATGCCGGCGTCAGCGAGTGCTAAGGAATTACCAACCGCAAGATGCCCAGACACGTGGCGAATGACGATCGGATGAGACGTCGACGCCTCGTCAAGATCGAAACGTGTCGGATGTCGGCGTTCCTCAAGCAGCGAATCGTCGTAGCCAAACCCCGTCACAAGCGTGCCTGCGGGTATGCTGCTTTGCTCGATCGCAAGCCTCAGCGCACGCACGATATCGGCGATCGACTCGGCGCCGCCTACCGGTGGGGGCGAAAGGTCAACATAGTCTGCGGTGCGAGCCAGGGCGGAGAAATGACCATGCGCATCGATGAACCCTGGCAGTAAGGCTTGCTCGCCAAGCTCTATTACCCGCGTTGACTCACCAATTAAAAGTTCAATTTCCTGTACTGAGCCCGTGGCGAGGATACGATCGCCACGCACGGCAACCGCGCCAGGATTTACCCCAGTCATCGCAATAATATGCTCGCCAATGTAAACAGAATCAGCAATCGACTCGGGGAGAGTCGCCTTTGCGCCTGACATTGTCGCAGGCTCATCTGAACAAGCCCCTAGAAGCATCGTTGCGAGTAACAGCGCTGCACCGGAGAGAGTTTTAACGCGCGCTACGCGTTCGGCGTTGTCTCGCAACTTTAGGTTGCTCTGAAACTGACTAGTCACACTGTACCCCTCGTAGATGTCATTTTTAGTTATACCCGTTCTTTAGCGCGCCAACCCAGACCGCCAGTCTTGATGCATCAACCTGATGACCTGCGTCATACTACCGTAACGCGCGGCAGGCTCTTTTTCGAGGCAGCGCATTGCGATCTGCTCGAGCAAAGGGGGCACCGGCTGCTTACTAAGAGTCGATGGTGGCGCGGGTTTATCATTCAATGTGCTGCTAATGATTTGATGCATTTTTTCACCCAACGGCGGAGCCTGGCCGCAAAGCGCCTCGTAAAGGACAGCACCCAGACTGTAAATATCGGTACGATGATCGATTGTCGGATCGAGGTTAATCTGCTCTGGCGACATGTAGTGAGCCGTACCTTGCGCCTTACCCTGCCCGGTTAAGGTGATGTCTTCGATTACCTTATTCGCGGCGTCTGCCACAGCCTCGTCTTCGTCGACCAACCCTGCAGCGCCCGACGTCGTTGCGCCCTTCCCATCTGGATGCCATACCTTTGCCAAGCCCCAGTCCAGTAACAAGACCTCTCCGAAGGGGCCCGCCAAGATGTTCTCCGGCTTGATATCTCGATGCGCAACGCCATGGTTATGCGCATATTCCAATGCATACGCGACCTGCATGATCACTTCCATGAGCTGCGTGAGGTCATAGCGCTCGCGATAGTCAAAAATCTCTCGTAGCGTGTAACCATGGACCAATTTCATGGTGAAATAGGGGTTCCCGCGCGGGTCACGCGAGAGCTCGTAGGTAGGGACAGTGTTCGGATGCTGCAGCATCGCTGTTACTCGCGCTTCTCGAATGAGACGCTTCTGCTCGATTTCGTTATTGGCAAATTCCGGTTTGAGCGTCTTGTAACAAACGAATCGAGATAGATGCAGATCTTTACACGACTTAATAAGCGACTTACCACCTGTGGCGATAGTGCTAAAGAACGCATAGCGAGTCCGGGGATCGATTTTTATCGGCAGCGGCTTGTCGGTTTCTTCGAGGAATACCGAACTGTAACTTTTGGGAGGTTCTGGAAAATTTAGCATCGGACAAGATCTCTTACTGCGAATCGGTTGCGTCTCTAAAACTCGACTGTGCCGCGGAACCCTCGGCGCCCGGTGAATATTAGGGTATCCTAGCGTGAAGAGGCGCTCTCCGCTAGAAAAGGCTGGCGCCACCTAGGTCATTACCTCAACCATTCTTTAGTCACTCTTGGCTACTTTTGGCTGAAAGCGCTTTCAAAAGGATAACGATTTCATGGATAGCCACTCAGAACAGCGCAAAGAAGCAACCGCCGAATTTCCCGTACGCTATGCGGAAACCGATGCAATGGGCGTCGTGCACCATGCCAGCTACATTGTTTATTTCGAAGAAGCGCGCAGTCATTATATGCGCGCGCAAGGCAGTGACTACGCGTTGGTCGAGGCCGATGGCTATCGCCTCCCCGTTACTGAGGTTCAGGTGCGCTATGTTGGCAGTCTCGTTTACGGTGATCGTGCTCGCGTGAGAGCATGGATCGCAGAGAACAAAAGTCGCAGGCTCACTTTTAATTACGAGATCAGAAATGCCGAAGACGACCGTGTTTTAGTGACTGGAAGCACCCAGCACATTTGGACCGATCTCGAAGGGCGAGTAACGAGGGCCCCCGAGAAGTGGAAATTTTGAGCACATTGCTATGGCTCGTTACTCCAGCGAATACCTTAAATTAAAGCGCGTCGAGTATGCGCTTAAAATTTTCATTGTCGGGATAACGTCCCGCAGTCCATCCTAAACGAACAATCACCACATCGGCGCTTGGAATCACCATGACCAGCTGCTGACGATTACCCATAGCCGCGAAGCTATCTTTGGGAAGCGACGGCCATCTCAGCGAAGGATTCCCGGCGTTGAGCCACCATTGATAGCCGTAGGCTGGATGATTAAGAGAGCCGTTCCGCTGAGTAGCTCGATCGACCCAGTCGGCACTAAAGAGCCGCTGACCGTTGATCTCGCCAGCGTTTAGCATCACCTGCCCGAGCCGCGCCCAGTCTCGCGCCGACGCATAGAGGTATGAGCTGCCTACGAATCCCCCTGCCGCATCAGTCTCAAATACTGCGTTCTGAAAGCCGAGTACTGCAGCGATATTCTGTTCATAGTCAGACCGAGCCGCAACCGGACCGCCTAACGCCTGTTGATAAAGGCGAGCGAGTAAATTCGCGGTGCCGGAGCTGTAGTTAAAATGCAAACCTGGCTCATGAGCCAGCGGCTTGGCAAGCACATAGCCGGCTGCAGATGGCGAATCGAAGAGCATTGCCGTCGCATCGTCGCCGGGATTGTATTCCTCGGAGAAGGCTAGGCCATCGGTCATGGTTAATAGATCTGTGATCCTAATCTGCGCGCGCTCGTCATTCGCCCATTCATTGAACGACGCCGGCGCAGAGAGATCGATCAAACCACGATACTCCAAACTTGCGAGCATGACTGCGGTTAAACTTTTCGCCATCGACCAACCCAAAAGCGGTGTCTGTGCGTCGGCTCCTTGCGCATAAGCCTCGCCTAGTATCCTCCCCCCTTTCACCACTAGCAGCGCTCTCGTGTTAAGACCCGCAGCGTTATCTTCGAGCACTAGCGTCTCGATAAGCGATTGTACCTCTGGCTCCACCGTTGCAACGTGATCGGTCAGTGGCCAAGCCAGATTCTCGGCGGGCTCAGATTCCTCTACTCTAAGCTCTTCGATAACTTGCGCGAGCGAATAGCGTGTATCGAATCCTTCATAGTCGACACTGCAGCCTATGCCGGGCAGGTAAGTGGAAGATTTCTCTGCTAGCCCAAACAGTGAGGCTCTCACCGTTTTTTTGTCGTCTTCGTAGAGAACAGTTAATTGATCAAGTATTCCGGAATACTGCACTAAATCATCAAACGATTGGCGCTCGGAAAAACCGCTAACATAGCGAGAACTGCATAGCAGCTTAGCCCCGATACCTGTTGCAACCGCAGGCGCGCTTACGATGTACCCAGGGCTTATCCCTATCAATCTGAGTCCAGTTAATAGAGCAACACCGAACCCAACGAGACTGAAAATAAAAATAGTTAATTTTTCCCTCATGCTGCTTTCTCTTTAGTAGTAGGATGCAATGGCCCTCCCGTAGCAAACAGTATCAATCCGAGTCCGCCAGCGGCAGCGGCGAATAAATAAGCGCCTGAATAGTGTTCGTTGTTGAGTGCAAAAACATAACCCATTACTGCGGGACCCGCGGCTGTTCCCCACGACGACATTAGGTTTGCAACGGAAAATATGCGCGCGTACTCCCGTAACCCAAAAGCCTCGGCGATGAGCAGCGGCTGCAACATGAGAAGATTGCCAACGGTGCATCCAAAGAGTGCGAGCCCAATACAAAGCCCCCAGACACCCGCACCAGAAGCGAGTAAAACTAGAGCGAATATCTGCAACGCCATGATGAAAAGTGCGAACCGCCTGATCGCCACCTTTTCGACAATCCATCCACCGAATAACCGCCCGACAATACTCATAACTGGCAATATCGCCACAGCTAAGGCCGTTTGGGATTCGGTCAGTGTCTCACGCGCGAGACCATACTGATGCGCGATGCCGCCAACTTGCGCCATAAGAAGAAAAACGTAGGCAGGTGCAATCCCCCAGAAGAAGCGTGTCATTCGCGCCTCCCTGTAACTCAATCCGTCTTCGATTGGCGCAATGCCTGACCCGTGTTTTGCTTTGTCTTTATCAGTATTTTCAATCGGCTCCACGGGAGAGGAATCTTTATCTGTTAACTCATCATCAGCTGCATCGCCGTCAATTCTCAGCCCCATGGATTCAGGACTTGGTCGCAGCCATATCCAAGACACTGGGATGACGCCAACAAGATAAATAAAGCCCATGATTGGCGCGGCGGTTTGAAAGCTCAATTTTTCCACGAGGAGAACACACAGGGGGGTGAGAACTACACCACCGAGGGACAGGCCCGTGGACGCGATCGATAACGCCATCGCGCGGCGCCGCTTAAACCACCGTGCGACAATCGTTGTCGCTGGGATGAGCGAGGACGCAGAAAACCCCATGCCGAAAATACAGTACACGGTATAGAGCTGAGGCAGCGTTGTAACATAGGAAAGTGAAGCAAGTGCGCTGGCCGAGATCACAGCGCCGCCGGTTAGGCAGTAGCGCGGATCATAGTTCTGAACCCACTTCGCAACGAAAAGTCCTGCAATACCCCCGCTGAAGAAGAAAAGAGAGACGGCAATCGACGCGCTCTCAACAGTGAACGCGGGCGTCGCAGCGAGCGCGTTCAGATAGATCGAGTGGTTGTAGAAACTGAGTCCGCTCGAAAAGGTCAGCGTAAAGAGAATCGCAGCGACAATTTTCCAGCCGTAGTAGAGCGATGTTGCGTGTTCTTGAGACATCTTATCATTTGCCGCTTAGAGAAGTGGAGCGAGCTTAATCGTCCGCAGAATTAGCAGATGAGTCAGAGACCGCCTCGGGTTCATAGTAGGTAAAGTAACCGGTGAACATTTCCTCCCAGCTCTCGAGGCCCCATGCGACCACGCGAGATGAATCAGGATTGGTCGGATTCGAGAGGGAATTATCCAAGGCTCCTTCGACTCGCAGTCGACTGCCTGCAGCAATCGCAACCGGTTCATCGAATACATAGTGCGGCTGCCATCCGTAATTGTAGGCGGGAACACTAAAAAGAATTCTCTCACCGCCGTCTGGAGCGACACTCACAAAGCGCATTTTTTTCCCTCGATAACTCATACGCGCACGCACGCCTGTTACGATGATGTCGTTTTCTATTTCGGTCTCGGCAGTGAGCGGAAAATCGGCGACTTCGGCTGGTAGCTCAAAGCGGGCACCCACCGCAAGCGCGCGTCGCTCAACAATCGATTCACCCGACTCAGCAAAATAGAGCCCGAGCTCGGTGGTATCCACGGTGGATTGACCGTTAGTGACATAGTGAAACTGAAGCGACAGTTTATGGCCCTGAGGAATTAACACACCGGTGCCCTCATCGAACTCGATCAAGCGGTGCGGCCCTGGCGCATACCCCTCGACAAAGCGACGCGAGACAACCGGCAGCTCTCTCTCCTCTCCCCAAAAATCCTCATTTGGCGCGGTAACAAAGACCATGAGATGGTGTAGAACCGATTCGTCCCCAGGCCGTGTCTCGATTGCTCGCAGCCAGCGATCACCGTCAAAATCAAGTGCCACATCTTCATAGAGATAGTCCATGACTCCTGTCGACGGAATCGCATTGCTCGGCCCGACCACGATGCGATCCGGCTCGCCAAGCTGCCACTCGAATTCATTTGTCGCTGCCAGTTGTGCAGCGTGGATTTCCAACGGATCCTTTTTGCCGTTGCCGCGCGGCGCTCGCGCATCGATCCACGCTACCAGCGTCTCTATTTCCTCGTCAGTAAGATAACGCGCCATCTTGGAATAACCGTATTCGGGGTCGACTTGTGCTGGCGGCATTCGCTTATTGAGAATTACTTCGCGAATCATCGGAGACCAACCGAGTAGCATGATGTAGCTGTCCATCGCGAAAGGCCCAACACCACCTCGCCGGTGGCACTCCGTGCAGTTATCTTTGATGATCGGGGCAATGTCGGTTACATAGTCGGGCGTCTTAGCCGATCGTGAAACTGCCAGAGCACAGCCTGAAGCCTCTGTCACCAAGGTATCAGCGGGTGGCGACGTACTCAGGGTCTTAAGCACATCGGTAAGGGCGTCACCGCTGTTTCCACGATAAAACAAATTCAGGCGGTCGGGATTGAGGACAAACACCTCGCCTACCTTGCCAGCGCCGAGTAGGTTGGCGACTAGCCGCGGCCCGTCTTGGAGCAATGGCAACGCCTTAGGAAGCGAACCGGAGAGCGCGCTTAGCTCAGCTCGGGTTGCACCGGAGGTGTCGAGCAAACCAAAACTGATATTCGCCTCAGAGAACGCTGCCTGAACGCTCGCAAAGCGCTGAATCTCCTCACTAGTGGAGCAGACTGGGTCATAGGTCTGAAGGACAAGTGCATCACGATGCTTGTACCGGCTAAGCTGATGGAATTCGCCCTGCGCGTCGAGCAGCGCAAAATCGCTCACTCGTTCGAGCGCTGCAATGACGGACATTGGGTGCAAAACCAGCAACAAGGCAAAGGTCAACGTTAAACGGTGAGGTTGAGAGCTGGCTCGTTCTATTCGCGCTGCGCTATTCATGCGATCTAAAAATCCTCGTGTCTGTTCGACGAAACATGGTACCACTTTCATCGCTTGTCGTGACCGGCTCTGACCTCGTTCAGTCGAGTTTGTCACCGTATCAGTGGGACAGGCTGTTACACTTTGTTGAAAAATCAGGGCCAGAATCACCTTCTCAGCACGTGTGTTCGCTAGACTGAATTGCCGTTGGCGTTTATTCTTGCGCATTAAGTTGAGTTCGGCCGTTTCACTCAGGCCACCTGTAAAAACGTAGAGCCGCCTCTATCGAATGCGTGATCGAATGCGTGATCAAATGCCTGATCAAACGCCTGATCTACGCTTCGGTCAATCGCCGCATAGATTATGGCGCGACATTGGCAGAGATAAGACCGGTGATCAGAGGGTAGGCAGACCTTCAGTAGATAGACAATAAATAACCGTTCGAACGATCTTGGGAGAGATTCAATGCGAGATATACAATCATTCATTGTGGCAGCTGCTTTTGGAGCGCTTACCATGGTTACTGCAAGCGTGATGGCACAGGCGCCCGATGGCCGTTTTCTAAGCCTGACGCCACCCGAAGGCCTCTCGGTGATACCGGTCATGGAAGGCTGGGTCGCGAATGAAGATGGAACAGCGACCTTTTCGATGGGTTTTCTAAATAAAAACAAATCGGGTGTCGATATCCCCGTCGGCCCAAATAATTACATTGAGCCCGCTAAATACAATGGCCAACAGCCTACCTATTTCCCTCCGGGTCGCGGCGCTGGCAGCTTTGCCATCACTGTCCCTGCTGACGAGATCAACGAGGATATTTGGTGGTACCTAAAAACAGGTGATGGTGAAATGCTGAAGGTGCCAGGTCGCTATGGTGAAGCGTCGTACGAACTCGACTTCATCCGCCCTCGGCCTCAGGGCTCTCTGCAACCGCTAGTCGGCTTTGGTGAAGACGGGGCACAAGCTGCAGGCCTCACGGCGCTGACGGGCGAGTATGAGCGCTCCGTCAAGGTGGGCGAGCAAGTCGAACTCGCTGTCAATGTATCGGATCCTTCAATGCGGGATACTTCAGATCCACGCTTTAAAGATCCTCTGCCGGTTGGCGTGCATTTTTATAAATACCAAGGGCCAGGCGCTGTAGAGTTCGCGCGTCACGAATCGACACCAGAGCCAGTGAATCCCTACGAAGAAAACGACCCGCGCTTCCGCTTCTTCCGCGCGCCGGCTGCAAACGATGTTGAAGTAGAAGGCGGCGTTGGCGTTGCGCGAGTGTACGCATCTTTTAACGCGCCCGGAGAATACATGCTTCGCATCATGGCTGAGAACTTCCGCTCGCCGGACAGTCAAGACGGCGACCAGTGCTGCTGGACCAATGTTTATCAGAAGGTCACTGTAACTCCCTAGTAGCGCATTTTCTGCAGAGGGCTTCGTAGAACACTCAGAAGCCCCCGAAAAGCCCCTAAGTGGTCTAACTCCTGGGGACTTTTCGTATCTGAAAGGGACTGGAACCGGAGCGTGACAATAAATTATTGCGCTGGGTTGACAAACGATTGAATATTGCAAATTATCACATTTACTACTTTTTACCGGCGTCCAAATAGAGTAGTCTTTGGATGATGAATAAATTGGCATGTCAACGGCGCTAGCCACGATTAATTTTAACAAAATCAGATCTTTAGTTAGATCTTGAGGAGAGACCAATGAAACTTAAGACCAGCATGCTAGGTTTGGCAGGTCTTGTGACTCTCGGCGTTCAAGCCCAGGCACAGACTCATAACGCGGATGACCTTGCCTACAATGGCGAAGTCGGCCGTATCATCAATGAAAATTGCGTGGTCTGTCACCGCGAGGGTGGTATTGGCCCCATGCAGTTCGAGACCTACGAACAAGTGCGTCCCTGGGCTCCTCTGATTCAGATGAAAGTGGCAAAGCGCGAAATGCCTCCTTACGCGTATGACCACGGCATTGGTATTCAGGACCTTCAAGGTGACTGGCGTCTAGAGCAATCTGAAATCGATACGATTGTTGCGTGGGTAAACGCAGGTTCACCTCAGGGCGATCCCGAAAAGGCACTCCCGCCTTTGGCTCTTAAAGATCCAGAAGCGTGGAACTTCGAGGGTGAATTTGGCGCGCCGACCCTAATCATTCCTTCTGTCGCAATCGATATCCCTGCCAACGGTAACGATTTATGGCACAAGCACCTCGTCCCAAGCGGCTTGAGTGAAGATCGCTGCATTAAAGCGGTTCAAGTGAAGCCTCGTGGCGAAGCGAAAGCTGTCGTGCATCACGCCAACTCAAGCATCATCACTGAAAGTGGCCGAGAAGGTATGCTGACCGAATACGCGATGGGCAAGTGGGGCGAAATCGTGCCCGAAGGCGTCTGTCGTACTATCCCTGCGAACTCTGAAATTTCGTGGGACATCCACATGTTCCCAGGCGGCCTTGGTGCGATGGCGCCGGGCAGCGTGATCAAAGACAACGTCGTTGAAATCGGCTTGTGGCTCTATTCTGAAGAAGAGAGCAAAGCGCTTAAGTACAAGCAAGATCTCTCACTCTATCGCTTAGGTGATCAAGATGACCTAGTGGTACCGCCAAATGGCTACGCGATGACGCAAGGCTTCCACTCGTTCGACCACCCTGTGCGTCTCGACAGCTTCCAGCCACATGGCCACCTGCGTATGAACGCTGCGTCGCTTGAGATCTTCTACCCTGAGACAGGCCGCACTGAGCAAGTCAGCCAGATCTCAAAGTGGAGCGCTACTTGGCACCATAGCCATCTCTATGAGCCTGATGCTGCTCCTCTGATCCCAGCGGGGGCGGTCATCATTCTGAAGCAGTGGTATGACAACACAGCCGAGAACCCCAACAACCCAGATCCAGACATGTTTGTAATGGGCGGTTCGCGAACAGGTGACGAGATGACTCATGCTTGGTTGGCAATCACACACTTAGACGATGAAGGTTACGAGACTCTTCTCGCAGAGCGTAAGGCTAAAGAAGCACGCTCAATGGCTTCTGCCAACGACTAGTGTGTCGAGTCAGAGTTGAATGGCACTGCCATTCACTCATTGGTACTACGAATACGAAAAGGCCGGCTAAGAAATTAGCCGGCCTTTTTTGCGTTCATTATTACTGCGCCTGTTAATGGGACTCATTAGTGACTCTCAACCACCTATTAATCTATTCGCGCCTATGTAAGTGTATTTATTTCATACTCGGCTATGCGCAGCTTCTCATCATAATAAGCAAGCCTTATCGTCTCCAAGAGCTGCTTCGCCTCAACAATATAAGCACGCACGTAATTGGTATTTCGTGATGCAATGTGCAGCCGTGCAAAACAAAGTAGCGCATCTATTCGACTCAGCAACGCGCCTGCGCTTTCCGCAATGGACAGCGCCTCATTTAAATCAGCCATGGCTGCGGGCATGGCACCCCTCGCCGCATTGAGTTGCGCCCTCGCAATAAATCCCGCCGGCAAATAAAGCTTTTCGCTCGCTGCTATAGAGCAATAGTAATTTTTCTTCTAATTCCGGATGCTGTGGCATCTTGCTCCCCCCGCAAAGACTAACTTTTAAGCGAAAATGGAGTAATGCAATTGACCATCCCACCAAAAGGCTAGTTCAACCGTTGAAATCGTGACAAGGAGTTATGGGGGACTGATCGGGTAACAAGACGATATTTACCCATCTATTACCCAATAATTTGAAAAATCAGAACACGAGTGTGAAAACCGCCTAGCAAACTAAAATTATGGCCGCCGCCCATCTCCTTCATGCTGCCGCGCGTAGTATGATGGCACCAAATCTGTCAGCCATTCATGAAAGGAATCGATTTATGCTTAACGTCACTAAATCTAAACAGCTGCTCGGTCTCAGAAAACTGGGGCGTCTAGGCATCAATGCCTCGCTAGTTGCGGGCAGCCTGCTCCTCGCCAGCGCATCGAACGCACAAGAATTTCGAGTCGGCGAACCAATTGGTTCAGTCAATGAAGCCGGTGAGCGCAAGCTCATGTCAGATAACGTGAAGGTTTACGGCGCGTTCCATTTCTCTGAAAGCTGCACGTTCGATGCGAAGCGTAATCTCATTCTCGCAATGAACAATGGTAATCCTGGCGATGGAACCGAAAACGACGGATTTGTCTCGTTAATCAATCCCGATGGAAGTGTGCATACACCCAAATGGATCGGCGTAACAAGAGACGGATTAGAACTCCATCAGCCCCTCGGCAGTGCAATCGCCAATGGGTCGCTCTATACGGTAGATTCGGGTTTCGTTCGTGAGTTCGACCTCGCAACTGGCACACCTCTGCGCAACATCCCTGTGCCGGGTGCCACACTGCTAAACGGCATCGCAGTGAGCGCTGATGGCACAATCTACGCGTCAAACACGCGTCCTCCGGAGCGCCTATATAAGATTAGTGCAGCGGGTGAGGTATCTGTCTTAATCGATGGCGCTCCTCTGGCAACCCCCAACGGGGTTGCAATCGACGGCAACGGCGATGTTGTTGTAGTCAACATCGCAGATAACGCCGTGCTTACTTTCAGTCCCGAAGGCGAACTGCGGAATACGGAATATGCAGTTGAAAGCGGTAACGATGGGATAGTCGTACTCGAAGACGGGACAAAATACGTAAGCAGCGTGCGCTTCGGCAGCGTGTCGCGGATCGCGCCAGGCCAAGAAGCAACACTAATCGCCGAAGGCATCCCAAGCGCGGCGTCGATGTGTTACGACTCGATTCAGCATCAGTTGGTCATTCCACTGAATAGCAACTACGCACTCGCATTCATCAAACTTTAAAGCAGCGTAAGCTCACGGTTCGAAGACCAATGCACAAGACTCTTTACTGGCTGACCAAAGATCTTCGTATCGACGACAATGCCGCACTGCTCTCTGCGGCAAAGTCGGAAAGCCTTCTCTGCGTGTATTGCATCGAGCCACGGTGGTTTAGCCAATATCGTTACCATACCGCTTCGATGGGGGCGCACCGGTGGCAGTTTATTCGGCAGTGTCTGGCAGATTTGCGCGTCGCGCTCGCCTCTTACGGCCAAGAGATTCTCTTCGTCGTTGGCGAGCCCGACCGCTGTCTGGCAGAACTCGTCGAGCGGCACGCGATCGATAGAGTGGTTTGCAGCTTTCTCCCTGGCACCGACGAAGCTGCGGCCTTGTCGGGACTCGCTGCGCGGTGCCCTGAGCTCATCATAGACACGCAAGATACCTACACGCTATTCGATCGGTATAGCTCGCCTTTGCCTAAGGATAGAGTCGTGAGCTATTCCAAATTTCGTACCCTTGCCGAGCGAACGCACACATCGCTACCTGTAGACTCACCGACTTCTTTGCCGCCTCTCCCCCCCGGTATCTCCTTTGCCGAACTTAGGAAAGCAGAAATTCCAGATCTTAGCGGCTATGAAGCCAGAGAGTCTGACTTCGAGGGCGGAGAATCGGCGGCCAAGCGCCACCTGAAAACCTACTTTGGGTCGACTCATGCAAGTAGCTATAAGAAAACGCGCAATGAGTTAGATGGCTGGGAGACGAGCTCGAAGTTCTCGCCGTGGCTCAATAGCGGCAGCCTCTCGGTCCGCCGAGCGCTAGCGACTCTCCGCAGCTACGAACAATTCGCGGGAGCAAATGACTCAACCTACTGGCTTTATGTAGAGCTGCTGTGGCGCGAATACTTTCAGTGGATTGCGGTGCAGATTGGCCCCAAGCTTTTTTCGCTACGCGGTATAAACTCGTGCGGCGGATTTAAGTGTTTCTATCCTGAGCGCTTCGAAAAATGGTGTCAGGGCACAACCCCCTACCCTCTTGTGAATGCCTGTATGAAACAGCTAAAAGCGACAGGGTATTTATCTAACCGTGGCAGGCAGATTGCTGCGAGCTGTTTAGTCAACGAGCTAGAGACAGACTGGCGCTATGGCGCCGCCTGGTTTGAGCATCAGCTCTGCGACTACGATGTTGCGTCTAACTGGGGCAATTGGCAGTACATCGCCGGAGTCGGTGTGGATCCCCGAGGCGGCCGCCATTTCAATCTACAGAAGCAAACCGAAACCTATGATCCTACAGGCTCTTATGTCGCCCGCTGGTCGCCAGGGCCGGTTTTGCAGACGCTAGACACGCGCGACGCGGCAGATTGGCCTATTGGCTAAGGCGTTTCTCTGTATTCAGACCTTCTCGAGCACGCGCTTGCGCTCATCAAACCATAACCTGCCCACTGGTGCAGCCGAAGGCTTAACCTTATCCAGCACCAAATCAAAGAGATCGCCATTCTGTCCTCGCAGTTGAACCGGGACACCGCAATCGGCGGCGATGCGGGCGTTGCTGTCCATGTGACGCGCCTCTCCATGTACTGGCACTGCAACGCGGGGACGAATCCAGCGGTACATTTGCGCGAGTTCTTCGGCGCAGGGGTGGCCAGTCGCGTGAACAGGCTTGCCTTCAAACTCATTTTGAGTCACGCGAATCCCGCGCGCCTCGAACATCGCTATCAAACTTGCCACTTCAATCTCATTGCCTGGAATCGTCTTAGAACTGAAAATGACATGGTCCCCGGCCGCTAGACTGACGTCGGGATGACTGTCCTGCGCCAGACGGTAGAGCGCTGCTCCGACCTCGCCCTGGCTGCCCGTTGCGATGGCGAGCACCTCTTCTGGCGGCATATAGCCAAGGTGATTGGACTGCACAAGATTAAAGTTGTCCGTAAGATAACCTGCACCTCGAGCACAGCCGTGCATATTAATTAATGAACGGCCCAGTAAGCCAATATACCGGCCTGCCACGTGAGCGACGTTGCCGATCGTTTGCAACCGCGCCACGTTACTCGAAAAGCAGGCCACGACGACGCGTTGCGGACTCGCCTTCACCGCCGCAAGCAGACCATCGAAGAGTGTCGATTCCGACGTCGAGGTGCCCTTCAATGGAGCATTCGTCGAATCGCAGATAATCGACCCTACACCACGATCGCCAATACTCTCAAAGAGCGCCGGCTGAATCGGTTCTCCAACAACCGGTGCCGGATCTACTTTCCAGTCCGCTGTGTGAAACACACGTCCGGCGGGCGTATCGATTAAAAGCCCATTGGTCTCGGGCGTCGAATGCGTTATCGGCACCCAGGTAACGCTAAACGGACCAATCTCGACAGTTTCACCTGCATGCACCGTTACTAATGGCGCACGGATTCCAGCCTGAGCGAATTTACGCGCGATCACGTTGCGAGTGAAGGGTGTCGTATAAATAGGGCAGCGCAATTGCTCCCAGAGATGAGGCAATGCACCGATGTGATCTTCATGCGCGTGCGTAGCAATAATGCCTGCTAGGGCTTCATGCCGATTAGCTATAAAAAGCGGATCGGGCATTTCCACTCGGTTGCCAGTTCGACTGGTTGCAGAGTCTTCAAAGGTGATGCCGCAATCGACCATAAGCCAGCTGCCATTGTGGCCAAACAGGTTGAGGTTCATCCCTATTTCACCGCAGCCGCCGAGGGGCAGGAACCAGAGATCTTTTTCAGTTGGAATCATAGGCGTTTCGAATTCGGGTGCAGGCTAACCGGCCTGAAGGTTTGCCGAAGTTTAGCAGCTTTCGCGTTGAGAGTTTGTTCTAGCAAACGTTGCTGTGTGCGTTAGATATGCCAGACACAAAAAAAAGGCCAACTCGCTCGCCGAGTTGGCCTCAGAAGGAGGAGACACCGAGTAAAGCCGATGCCGCCCACGCTTACTGCTTCGAGTTAATTCTGTCTATTCACTCTTGCGCTTAGTACCTGCTATTAAGTCGCTTGAGCAGAAATGCGATTCTGGATACTGCCGCCTTCGTTAGGTGAATCTTCTATGTAAGCGACCGCCGCTTTTATCGCATCAATTCGCCTAGGGAAATAGTTATCTTCGGCTAAGCAGCAGTCAGCACTAAGGCCCGTCAAAACCTCTCTTACGCTGTCATTCATCCCTGAGATAAAGACTTTTTTGCCAGCTGAATCAGCATCGCAGCCAATCGTTTCAACTGCGCGCGCCGCCGAAACATCAATAAAAGGCACCGAGCTGAAATCGAGGATTAGTGCCTGCCCCCTGCCCCGCGAATTTTCGCGAACCTGATGGCCAAGATCCGCCGCGGCACCGAAGCTTAACGGCCCACCGAAATCGAACATCGTGATGCGATTGTTCGCGCGAGCGAATAGCGCCTCTTCTTCGTCGGAGTATTCAACTTGGCCTTCTTCCCGCGAGCCACCCATGCGGGCGAGCTGTGCATCTGCCATTTGTTTGACGAATGCAAGTGAACCCATAACGACTCCGACGACCACGGCGGTGATAAGATCTACGAATACGGTTAGGACGAGCACAAGCACCATGAGGGCAAGATCCCAGCGCGGTCCGCGATGCGCGTTCTTAAGGTAGGACACATCGATAATGTCATAGCCAACCTTGACTAGTATGCCGGCAAGCACTGCGTGCGGTATCTGTGAGGCAAACGGTGCTAGTACCACAACAATCGCAAGCAGCAGGAGACTGTGAACGATACCAGAGATTTTGGTCTGTCCGCCTGTGCGAATATTTACTACGGTACGCATAGTTGCGCCGGCGCCAGGGATACCTCCAAAAAAGCCAGCGGCCATATTACCCAAGCCCTGACCGACCAATTCTCTGTTGGAGTTGTGCTTTGATCGCGTCATATTGTCTGCGACTAGCGACGTCAGCAAACTGTCTATAGATCCCAACAGAGCGAGAATAATCGCCGCCTCCATTACAATTAGCAGAGTGTCTTGACTGAAACTCGGCATCAAGAAGCTTGGCAGGCCAGTGGGAATATCACCGAGTATTGGTGCACCTGGAACAACCAAACTGACGAGGGTCGCGATAATCAATGCTGCGAGAGGTGGGGGGACAATCTTTCCCCATTTTTTTGGCCACTTAAAAACGATCAGCAATGTGATCACTGCGATGCCCAGCGCAACGAGGTTAGGATCCATGACAGCGCCAGGGATTGCAGTGAGCGCAGGGATCGTGCCGCCGCCTTCAGGCTCATGACCAAACATCCTGCTAAACTGCAGCGCGATGATAATGCAGCCAATTCCACTCATGAACCCAGAAACGACGGGATAAGGAACGAGCCTAATGTACTGGCCGAGTTTCAGCACGCCAAACAGAATTTGGAACACGCCCGCCAGTATCACCGTCGCGAAGACCAGCTCCGCTTCACCGTTTAGCGTAGCGTAAACCCCTGCAAAAACGACGATCATCGGCCCGGTTGGTCCAGAAATCTGGGACTCAGTACCACCAAAAAGCGCGGCAAAGAATCCGACAAAGATGGCACCATAGAGGCCTGCTATCGGGCCGGCACCGGATGCTTCACCAAACGCCAACGCAAGCGGCAAAGCTACAACACCGGCGGTTAGACCCCCGTAGAGGTCGCCGCGAAGATTATTTAACCTGAAATTAAGCATGGTTTTCTCCTTTGAGATCTGCCGACTCTTTCAGCGAGCTTGGCAACAGCCTGTTTTTAAGCATTCACAGCGACTTTCTCGCCTGCTGCGATCAGCGCCGCATAGCGCTCTTCTACCGAAACAAACTGGCGCTGGCTTTCATCGTAAGCAGCAACCGTGCCGTGCTCTATGTCATAGACCCAGCCATGCATATCGATTTCGCCGGTGCCCAACCTTGCAGCGACGGCCGGATGTGTACGTAGGTGGTCGAGCTGCAAGAGGACGTTCTGCTTCGTCACAGCGTCAAGCTCAGAGGCCGATGCCTGACCGTGCTTAGCTTTGACAATTTCGACAGCCGCGCGCGAGTGATCGAGCCAGTCTTGCACATGAGGCAGGTCGGCAAGCGCCGCTGTATTGAGCGCTCCTTTCATCGCACCGCAGTCTGAGTGGCCGCACACAACGATGTGCTTGATACCGAGCACAGCTACAGCGTATTCGATCGACGCAGTAACACCTCCCGCGACTTGGG
>Ga0255755_1000432_pt1 | contig 44567 bp, 40 predicted proteins | sample 011ome_18_FD_179955 | JGI IMG/M metagenome (GOLD analysis project Ga0255755, IMG submission 179955) | Coastal salt marsh microbial communities from the Groves Creek Marsh, Skidaway Island, Georgia - 011501BT metaG (version 2) | ecosystem: Environmental > Aquatic > Marine > Intertidal zone > Salt... | reverse complement strand
TTGATGAGCTTGCACTTAAATTAGATCTAAAAGGCTCCTTAGATGATCTTTTTAGGGGGGAAGCTGTTAATAAAACAGAAAATAGACCAGCTTTACATCATCGATATCGCATTAATCAAAAATCGTTAGATTTTAATTTTATCAAAAATACAAAACCTTTTATTCAAAGGATTAAAAGAGATGGCTTTAAGAATATTATTACTTTTGGTATAGGCGGTTCTTATGAAGGGCCTAAATTACTGCAAGAATTCACGAATCATAAAGCATCAAAATTTAATTATTATTTTATATCTGGACCTGATAGAGATGAATTCAATTCAATATTAAATTCGTTGAGTGGACAAAAGAATTTATATATTTTTTCATCCAAATCACTTTCAACAGATGAAACCTTGTCATGTTTAAAATGGTTGGGTAATGATAGAAATTCAACTAATTCATTAGTAATCACAGCAAATTCAAAAAAAGCTAGAACTTTAGGCTTTTCAGAGGATTGTATTGTTCCATTTCCTGACACAGTTGGAGGGCGATACTCTATTTGGTCACCAATTTCCCTTAGCGCCGCCTTGGAAAATAACTTTTCTTTATTTTTAAAAGGAGGATTTTCAGCAGATAAAATGATGATAGGGAATACAAAAGAAGATCGTCAATATCAAAAATTTATTAAAACTCTAGTATTTTCAGATTTATGGTTTAGCAATTTTAGGAATAAAAAAAATAGAGTTGTGCTTTCCTATAATTGGAAATTACGATCACTGGCTAATTATATTCAGCAACTGGAGATGGAATCACTTGGTAAGCAACCACATCCTAGATCTATTTTTAAACAAACAGGTCAGTCAGTATTTGGGGGCTTTGGTTCTACAGCTCAGCATTCATACTTTCAATTATTGCATCAAGGTACAGCAGAATTTTGTACAGATATTATTTATTCCGATTCAAGTAATAGCCCACTGTTATCAGCCCAAGCAAAAGGACAAGCTTCATTATTATCCTCTAATTTCAAGGGATCTAGTAATTCACTTGAACAAACAAATAGCAATTCTCCTGTTAATCTTTTCCAATTAAATAAGTTATCGCTTGAAGGGCTTGGTTTTCTGCTTGCAACTTGGGAGCATAGAGTTTTTGCAACTGCATGTATGTTACAAATTAATCCATTTGATCAATATGGAGTTGCTGCTGGAAAATTGATCGCAAAGAAATTTCTTAGTTAATGGATCTAGATTTAAAGCAAGTTCCCAATACTCCTGGAATATATAAATTTTTTTCTAAAAATAAAATTATATATATTGGTAAAGCAAAGAATTTAAGAAAAAGAGTATCCTCATATTTTGGTAAATCTTTTAAGGATAGAAAAACGCATCAAATCAGAATCCTTACAGACAACATCGAAACTTTTTCAACAAATACAGAGGCTGAGGCTCTCCTTTTAGAGCAATCTTTAATAAAGGAAAATTTACCTAGATTTAATATACTCTTACGTGACGATAAGACATATCCATATATCCATTTTTCAATGGATCATAAATATCCCGGTATCAGCATGAAGAGGTCAAAAAATGCTGTTTCCAAAAATTTTTTTGGTCCCTTTATAAGTGCTCAAGCTGTAAAGGCAACTATCAAAGACTTGCAGAAGATTTATCAGATCAGAAATTGTAGTGATACAACATTTAATAACAGATCTAGACCATGTATTGAGCATCAAATGCAACGTTGTTCTGCCCCATGCGTTGATTTAATTTCTGAAGTTAGCTATCAAGGAGACATTGTATCTTCTCAACACTATTTATCATCTTCTGGAAAAAAAACTAAATCATTAATGATTGCTAAGATGCATGAACTAGCTGAAAAGCAAGAATTTGAAAGAGCGCAAGAAATAAAAAAAAGAATTAAAAGCTTGGATATACTTCAGCAAGAGCAATCATTCAATAGCTCTTTAATCAGTGTTGATTTTTTTGCATGTGTTTCCAAGCTTGATAGAACCGGAATATGCATATTATCAGTAAGAGATGGAAAAATCATAGGGACTAAAACATATTATTTAAAGGGCAATCAATTACATTATATTGATAGCCTGTTTCAAAGTTTAATATTTTCTTATTATCAAAATAGTTTCTCTTTGCCTAAAAAAATTATCTTAAATATTAAGCCCTTCAATTTACCTTTAATCAAGCAAGCAGTAAAACTTAAATTCGGAAAACAAATCTCAATTTCTGCAAGTATTAATTCAAATATAAGAAAAGTGGCTAAATTAGGTAAATTAAATGCCAATCAAGTTATTGATAATAGAATTAATCAGACTGATAAATTTTCATTTGCAATTAAGGACCTTCTTTTAAACATTGGCTTAAAAAGAAAGAACCCAACAATAGAAGGTTTTGATATAAGTCACCATGGTGGTCAGGATGCTGTTGCTTCAGCTGTAAGGTTTTCATCTCATGGACCAGAAAAAAAAGATTATAGGCTTTTCAATATACCCAAGGAATTTTCTGGAAATGATATAGGTTCAATGAGGCATGTTCTCGAAAGAAGAATTAACAAAAAGAACATCACCTCATTACCAGATATTGTTTTAATTGATGGAGGCAAACTACAGCTGGAAGTTGCTTTGAGCGTATTTTCTATTTTAGCTGAAAAGTCTCCAATGATACTAAGTATTGTTAAGGGATCCAAAAGAGTCAGATCTACAGAAACTATTCTATCTAAGGATGGAGTTATTGAAATGCCTAAAGATAGTCCAGGATTTTTGCTTCTTCAGCAAATTCGAGATGAGTCTCACAGGTTTGCTATTTACAGCAATAGGAGGAAGAAAAATAAATCTATTAAAAAATCTTCTCTTGATAGTATAAAAGGGCTTGGGCCAAAGAAGAAAAAAGATTTAATGAAATATTTTAAATCTATCAAATTAATTAAGTCAGCTTCTCTGAATGAACTATGTATGGTTCCTGGAATAAGTATTAAACTGGCAAGAGAGATTAAAATATTTTACGAATCATGAAAAACTTTATTCAATTTCTTACATATTTTAGAATTTTCATCGCACCAATAATTTTCTTATTAATTACAGTTTATGATTTGTATGGTTGGGCGCTGATACTTTTCTTTCTTGCAAGTATTTCTGATTATTGGGACGGATTTCTTGCAAGAAAATATGATCTTGAGTCTATTATTGGAGCTGTATTAGATCCTATAGCTGATAAAATATTAACAATCTTTTTAATTCTTGCTTTGAGCATAGAACTATCTAGTATTTTTATTGGTATGGCAGGGGGAATAATTCTTGCTAGGGAGTTTTGGGTGGGCGCTTTAAGGGATTTAAATGCCCAACAGGGTAACTCTAATGCTACCAAAGTAACCTTCCTTGCTAAAATTAAGACTTCTCTTCAATTCGTAACATTTTCAATATATCTATTTGGATTATTTTTTAATAATGCATTGATATTATTTATATCTAATTTCTTTTTACTTTTTGCCTTAATAATTACTCTTAAAACAGGACTTTCATATACAATAGCAACGTTTAAGAGATAAGGCTGGATGGCAGAGTGGCTATGCAGCGGCCTGCAAAGCCGTTTACGCCGGTTCGATTCCGGCTTCAGCCTCCAAAATGTTATAAAATGTTACACACATCTATATATAATAATATTAGTTAACACAAAAAATATACTATGTCAGAACAATCAAATATCACATCAAATCAAACAGTGGATGAAATTAATCTCAAGGAAATTTTAAATGTAATTTGGGATGGAAGATTATTCATTTCAGTCGTAACTGGGGTTGCTCTTTTGATATCAATAATTTATTCCTTAAATGCACCTAAGATTTGGGTATCTGATGCTTTACTTACTACTGTTGAAGCAACTGGGGCAGGCACCCAGGGGTCATCTAAGATGGCTGGTTTGGCATCTATGGCAGGCATCAATATTTCTGGAGCTGGATCAGATAAAAGCTCAATTGCAATAGCTACTATTCAATCTAGAGATTTTTTTGTGCATTTACTTGAAAAAGATGAAGTTCTTGAAAATCTAATGGCATTTGAGAGCTATGATGAAGCCACAGGAATTTCTACATTCAATCCTGAGGTTTATGATCCAAAGGAGGGCCAATGGCTAGTTTCAAAACCGAGTTATTTAGAGGCATATGAAGCTTACAAAGGAGTTTTAGGAATTACATACAATAAACTGAATGGTTTAATGTCAATGACAGTAAGCCATCAATCTCCATATTTTGCTAAGGACTTTTTATCATTAATTATTCAGGAGGCAAATCACTTATCAAGAGAAAGGAATTTACTGGAGTCCAAAAAATCTCTTGATTACCTTTATGACGAACTTCTTAAGACTAAACAGTCAGAAGTTGTACTTGCCATAAGTTCTTTGATCGAATCACAGTTGAAGAATCAAATGTTTGCAAGGGCAAAAGATAACTATCTTCTTCAACCCATTGATACGCCTTATGTTCCAGAGCAAAGATCCAGTCCCAAAAGAAAACAAATTGTTATTTTTGGTACTTTTATAGGGCTTTTAATTTCAACTTTTTCACTTCTAGCAAGATATTTTATGTCTAAAATATTCAAATAAACTCCTAGTGCCAGCTGCATACTAAATTTATATAATTCTCCTAAATGCAAACTGAAGAAATAAGATTAGCTGTAATTGGCCTTGGATATGTTGGACTTCCATTAGCAGTGGAATTTGGAAAAAAACGAGATGTCATTGGTTTTGATGTTAATCATCAAAGGATTTCTGAATTAAAAAAAGGCAATGATATAACGCTTGAATTAACTTCTGCAGAGATTGCAAGTTCAATGGGTCTAAGCTTTTCAGATGACATTGATGAACTTCAAAAATCAAATTGTTTTATCATTACTGTGCCAACGCCCATTGACAATAATAACTCACCCAATCTTGAGCCATTAATCTCTGCAACCCAAATGATTGCGGGTGCATTATCTAAGGGTGATATTGTGATTTATGAATCCACTGTTTATCCTGGTGCTACTGAAGAGGTATGTGTACCAATTATTGAAGAAAATACTAATTTAAAATTTAATAGAGATTTTTTTGTAGGATATAGCCCAGAACGAATTAATCCAGGAGATAAAAAACATCGCTTAGCTGATATAGTGAAGGTGACTTCAGGTTCTACGACTGAAATTGCTGATTTGGTCAACGAATTATATTCATCAATTATCTTGGCAGGAACATACAAAGCCGAGTCTATCAAAGTTGCGGAGGCTGCAAAGGTAATCGAGAACACTCAAAGAGATGTAAATATTGCACTTGTTAACGAACTTGCAATTATTTTTAATAAATTAAATATTGATACCGAAGAGGTTCTAAGGGCAGCAGAAACAAAATGGAACTTTTTACCATTTAAGCCTGGATTAGTAGGGGGGCATTGCATTGGTGTTGATCCATATTATTTGACTCATAAAGCTCAATCAATTGGATATAATCCTGAAATCATTCTTTCTGGCAGAGCACTCAATGACAATATGAGTGATTATGTTATCCAGGAGCTTCACTTGAAGATGCTTGAAAAAAAAATCTCTGTACCATCATCAAAAGTATTAATTATGGGATTAACTTTCAAAGAAAATTGTCCAGATTTAAGAAACTCTAAAGTTTTAGATATTGTTAATGGTCTTAATAAAATTGACATCATTGTTGACTCTTTTGATCCATGGGTTCATCAAAAGTTGCCGAATATCAATAAACACTTCACAGATATTCAGGAGTTAGGTTTTAGTGAGTATGACTCTATAATAATTTCTGTAGCACATAGTGAATTCAAATTAATCAAAATTGACCAACTTAAAACCCTATGTAAACCAAATCATGTGATATACGATTTGAAATATATTTTTAAAAAAAATGAAGTAGAAATGAGACTTTGATATTTAATTTATGTATGCAAACCTTCAAAGAAGCACAAAAATTTTTAGAAACTAATTCATTTACTTGGCTTATAACTGGAGTTGCTGGCTTTATAGGTAGCAACCTCCTCGAAAGATTGCTTAAACTTAATCAAACCGTTGTTGGCCTGGATAATTTTTCTACAGGCAGTAAATTAAATTTACTAGAAGTTCAAGACTCTGTAAGTGTCTCGCAATGGTCTCGTTTCAAATTTATTGATGGAGATGTATCAGATTTTAGTATTTGTGAAGATGTGTGCAAGAATATCGATTATGTAATGCATCAAGCAGCATTGGGCTCGGTGCCAAGATCAATAAATGATCCAATTAATTCAAATAAATCTAATATTAGCGGCTTTTTAAATATGTTAGTCGCTGCAAAAGAACAAAATGTAAAGAATTTTGTTTATGCAGCTAGCAGTTCAACATATGGAGACCATCCTGATTTACCTAAAGTAGAAAAAAATATTGGTAATCCACTTTCTCCCTATGCTGTGACCAAATATGTTAATGAATTGTATGCGGATGTTTTCTCGAGATGTTATGGATTTCATTCTATTGGATTGAGATATTTTAATGTATTTGGAAAGCGTCAAGACCCTGAAGGTCCATATGCTGCAGTAATACCCAAATGGATCGAGTCTATGTCCCATAATCAAGACATTTATATAAATGGAGACGGCAAAACTAGTAGAGATTTTTGTTATATTGAGAATGTGATACAGGCTAATATTCTTGCAGCAATTACTGAAGATTTGAATGCTTTGAATCAGGTTTATAACGTAGCATGTGGGGACAGAAATACTTTAGAAGATCTTTTTTTGATCATAAAAGAGTGTTTATCAACTCACCAAAGAAAATACACACTTGATCCAAATTATAGAGATTTTAGGAGTGGAGATGTGAGGCACTCACAAGCTGATATCAGTAAAATTTCTAAAATGCTTGGATACAAACCTGAATTTAACTTGTATCAAGGAATTGAAGAGGTGATTCCGTGGTATATTGATAATCTATCTAAAGAAGATTTGTCAGATTAAAATTTCATGATCCATACTTTAAAAGAGTTATATGATGTTCTCACTTCTCAACAAAGATATGAGTTACTGAGATTACAATTTTTGGTAATTTTGATGGCTTTTACTGAAGTAAGTGGCGTAGCATCAATTGGACCTTTTTTAAGTCTAGCCTCTAATCCTGATCAGCTTGAGGGAGATAATTTGTTTGCACATATCTTTAATTATTTAGAGCTGGTTGATAACTCTGATTTTATATTCTTAGCCGGCCTCGCAGTATTAGCAATTCTTGCAACTGCTACAATTATTTCAACTTTTACAGTTAGATATTTACTTCATTATGCTCAACGCTTAGGAGCAAATTTTTCAAGCTCACTTTATGAGCATTATATGAGTCAGCCTTGGCTCTTTCATGCTACCGGCAACAGTAGTCAATTAATGAATAATATTACAACTGAATGCTCGAGAGTAACACAAGGCATTATTTATCCTGTGATGATCATGAATGCTAAAGTGGCTCTTGCTACATGTATTATTACACTGCTGATTATCATGAATCCATTAGTTACTCTCTCTGGATTTGTAGTTTTTGCAAGCATATATTTCATAATTTTTTCTATAGTAAAAAGGAGAGTTGCAAAAAATGGAGTTTCTGTCACTAAAAGCCAAAAAGATCGGTTTCAACTAATGAATGAAGGTTTTGGGGGCATAAAAGACGTTCTTCTTTTAGGAAGATCTTTTAGCTTTAAAGAGCACTTTTCTTCAGCAAGTATTGAATATGGAAGAGCAAACGGATCAAATGCAACTATGAATGAAGTGCCTAAATTTTGGGTTGAATTAATTGCATTTGGAGCAATGGTTTCCCTAATATTATTTTTGCTAGCAACAAATGATGGAAGCTTAACTATTATCCTGCCCCAACTTGGTATATTTGCAATGGCAAGTTATAAGCTCATGCCTGCATTTCAGCAAGTTTATGGAAATTTAACATATATTAAAGGCTCTGCATCTGCCTTGAATAGTATAAGAAGTGATTTACTTGATTGGAAGCTATCCAAGAAAAGTAAAAAAAATAATGTTCAAAGGAGCATTGTTTTTAATAATAAAATTGAGTTTAAAAATGTCTCATTTAAGTACCCTAATAAAGACATACATGCATTAAAAGATGTAAATCTTGAAATTATCTCTAATTCTATAGTTGGTTTTGTTGGATCATCCGGGTCAGGAAAATCTACTCTTGTTGATCTGCTTTTAGGCCTTATGATGCCAACTTCAGGGTCTGTGTTAATTGATAACAAGACTCTTGATGAATCATCATTGAGAGCTTGGCAGGATCATGTCGGCTATGTTCCTCAATCAATTTTTTTGTCAGATAGTTCTATAAAAGCTAATGTAGCATTTGGTTTGCCTAAAAACTTAATAAACGTAGATAAAGTTCAAAGAGCCATAAAGCTTGCCAATTTAGAATCTTTTGTTAACAGTTTGCCCAATGGTTTGGATGAGATTGTTGGTGAAAAAGGAGTACAGCTTTCCGGAGGACAAAAACAAAGGATCGCAATAGCTCGAGCTTTATATAATGATCCAGAGGTTTTAGTCTTTGATGAAGCAACAAGTGCATTAGATGGCCTGACTGAAAAAGCTATAATGGATGCCATATATGAATTGTCATCTCATAAAACTATAATTTTAGTTGCGCACAGACTTAATACGGTTAAACAATGTGATCGTATATTTTTATTTGAAAATGGGAGCCTAGTTGACTCAGATAGTTTTGATAATATGAAAGCTAAAAATAAACAGTTCCAAAAAATGTCAGATCATTCATAAAAAATGACTAAAAAACAAAAAATTGCACTAATTACTGGAATTACTGGGCAAGACGGGTCTTATTTAGCAGAATTTTTAATCGAAAAAGGGTATATAGTCCATGGTTTAAAAAGACGATCTTCAATGTTTAATTCTCATAGAGTAGATGATATTTATCAAGATCCTCAGGTTAACTCTAGAAATTTTATTATGCATCACGGTGATTTATCAGATGCTTCAAATGTTACAAAACTTGTCCAAGAGGTTGAACCATGTGAAATATATAATTTAGGAGCTCAATCTCATGTTGGTATAAGTTTTGAAATACCTGAATATACTTCAGATATAGATGCTTTGGGCACTTTGAGAATTTTAGAAGCAATAAAACTTTTAGGGCTAACAAAAAAAACAAAATTCTATCAGGCTTCAACTTCAGAATTATATGGGCTTGTTCAAGAGTCCCCGCAGAATGAATATACACCTTTTTATCCGAGATCCCCATATGCAGTAGCAAAACTTTATGCCTACTGGATTACTATAAATTACAGGGAAGCATATGGAATTTATGCATGCAATGGAATTTTGTTTAATCATGAGTCTCCTAGAAGAGGCGAAAATTTCGTAACTAGAAAAATTACTAGAGGTTTGGCAAATATAGTATGTGGTTTATCGGACTGTTTATATATTGGAAATTTAGACGCTATGAGAGACTGGGGTCATGCCAAGGATTATGTGAGAATGCAATGGCTTATGTTACAACAAGAAAAAGCAGAAGATTTTGTAATTGCAACGGGGCATCAATATTCAGTAAGAGATTTTATTATTTGGTCTTCAAAAGAACTTGGCCTGAATATCAAATTTAAGGGTTCTGGAAAGGACGAATATGCACTTATTGATTCCATTGATAAAGGTTTTCATTATCACTTAAAAGTTGGCGACATTATCCTGAGAGTTGATAAGAGATATTTTAGACCTACAGAAACTGATTCTCTGCTGGGTGATGCTTCAAAAGCTAAGAAAAAATTAGGATGGGTTCCCGAAATATCAGCCCAAGAAATGTGTTCCGAAATGGTTAAGGTAGATCTTTTAGAAGCACAAAAAATTGCCTTATTAAATGAGCATGGATATAAAAAGTAGATTTTCCAATGCTCTTGACAAAGAAGTTAAGTTTTCCAAAATTTTCGTTGCAGGTCATAAAGGCATGGTTGGCTCAGCAATTATCGAAAAACTCAAGTTGCTTGGATTTGAAAATATAATTATTGCAGAAAAATCTAAACTAAATTTATTAAACCAATCAGACGTATTAGATTTTTTCTCTGATAATAAAATTGATCAGGTATACATTGCTGCAGCCAAAGTTGGCGGTATTCTTGCAAATAGTAAATATCCCGCTGATTTCATATATGAAAATTTAATGATTCAAACAAACTTAATTCATGCTGCTTACATTAATGGTATTAATAGATTGCTTTTTCTTGGCTCTTCATGTATTTATCCTCGAAATACTCACCAACCTATGAATGAAAGCCAATTACTGACAGGTCAACTTGAGACAACAAATCAGGCATATGCAATTTCAAAGATTGCCGGTATTGAACTATGTCGAAGCTACAATGAACAATATTTGAAAGACTTTAGATGTGTTATGCCAACTAATCTTTATGGAAAAAATGACAATTTTCATCCAGAAAATAGTCATGTGATTCCTGGATTAATTTCAAAATTTCATAAAGCAAAAAGAGATAATTTAAATAGTATTGAAATTTGGGGCACTGGAAAATCTTTAAGGGAGTTTTTGCATGTAGAAGATTTAGCGGAGGCTTGTATATTGATAATGAATTTATCAAGAGAAGTCTTTCATAACTCTTTAAGCTCTCAATTCCCATTTATTAATATAGGTTCTGGAAATGAGATATGCATTGAAGATCTTGTAAAAATGATATCAAGAATTTCCAAATTTTCTGGCGATATAATTTTTGATGATAGCAAGCCTGATGGAGTGCAAAGAAAACTGTTAGATATTTCTTCAATCAGTGAATTGGGATGGAAACCCAAGATTACTTTGGAAGAAGGAATAAAAGATACATATCAGTGGTATTCAGATAATCAAATTTATTTAACTTATGAAAAGTAACCACTATGCCGACAAGCAAAATTTTATTTATAGGTAAAAAGTTTCTTTCAAGTCCCTCAGGTGGCAGAGAAATGCTTAGCCATCTTACGTTCAAGATTATCAAGAAAATTCTAAAAGATCATTGTTTTAATTATGAGCTAGACTCTTTTTCAAACGATTACCCCAAACCATCTTTGAAAGAAAAAATATTTGATGGTCATATCGATGGAATATCTCCGCTAATGATCCAAGATATAAGAGATATAATTAGGTTGAATAACATTTCACAAGTATTTATTGATGGCTCCAACCTTGGGTTTTTTGCAGAAAAAATTAAAAAACAATTTCCAGAAGTTAATATCATTTGTTTTTTTCATAATGTAGAGGCTAAATTTTTTTTTGATTCATTGATTAGACAAAAGTCACTGAAGTCATTTGCTGTTTTAGTAGCAAATTTTTTTTCTGAAAGAAAGGCAGTGAAAAACTCAGATCATAACATTGCATTGACTAGTAGCGATTCAAAGAACTTAAGAAAAATTTATGGAAAATTTGCTGATTCTATTTTTCCTATGGCAATCGATGATAAATTTCAACCAAGCTTACTATCTTCTACCAAGAAAAGTTCTGAGCGGTATATTCTTTTTGTTGGAGGTAAATTTTATGCCAATGAATTTGGAGTAAGGTGGTTTGCAAAAAATGTTTCGCCTTATATTGACTATAAAACATTTGTTATTGGAAGGGGTTTTGAGAATTTACAGAATGAACTTGAGCAATATAAAAATGTCAAAATCCTAGGAGAGGTAGATATTTTGTCTGAGTGGTACATGAATGCCGAGTATGTAATCGCGCCAATATTTGAAGGATCAGGTATGAAAACTAAAGTTGCTGAGGCATTAATGTATGGTAAAAAAATTATTGCTACCACATCAGCGCTGATTGGGTATGAAAATTTGCCTGATGATTCATATTATGTTTGCAATACAAAAAAAGAATTTATTGAATTATTTTCTCTTTTGTATAGTAAAATCCCTGAAAAATTCGATAACAACCTCCGAAAAATTTATTTAAAACAATATTCACAAAAAGCATCTAAAAAAAGATTAAAGAAAATTCTATAAAGTATATGTTTAGATTTGTAAAAACTTCTCTTAGGGACCTAATTCCATTGAGCTTGCATGTTCCATTAAAGTTTTGGTATTCATATATCAGAGGATATACAGAGCCTGAAATGTTTTTATTAAAGAAAATTATTAAACCTGGAAATAATGTTATAGACGTTGGAGGCAATCAAGGAATATATTCATATTTTATTTCTAAGTTTTGTAAAAATATTCAAATATTTGAACCTAATTCAGCATGTTTCGAAAAACTAAAATCTTGGACAGATTTTCATCAAAATATATTTGTGCATAATGCAGCACTTTCAGACAAGGATGGCGCCGCATCACTCCTAATCCCAATTGATGAATATGGCATCGAGCATGACTCAAGCGCATCTTTAGAGAATAATAATTTTCAAAATACGCGAATAGAAAGTACAAAACTCATGAAACTTGATTCATACAATTTTAAAAAGATCGATTTTATTAAAATTGATGTTGAAGGGCATGAGTTTTCTTTAATTAGAGGAGGATACAATACAATTAAAGATAATAAACCATGCATGCTTGTTGAAATTGAACAGCGCCATAACAAAGAACCCATTTCTCAAATATTTGATTACCTTAGAGATCTGGGTTATTTGTGTTTCTTTCTTGATGATGGAAAATTATTGAGTTTTTCAGAATTTAATATAAATATTCATCAACAACAGGATAATCTATATACCAAGGATAAATATATTAATAACTTCTTATTTTTTGATGAGCTTCAATTTAATCAAGGCAGATACTCAGATATAGAATATCTTATAAAATGAAGATAGCCATAGTTACCCCCGTTTATTCAATTGCCGGAGTTCCTTTGGCTCAACATAGATTTGCAAGGGCTCTTGCATCAAGAAATCATGAAGTAGAATTCATTATTGGATTTTTACCAACAGACCTTCATCCCCCAACAATTCCTGGTGTCAAGATCAGCATTCTTAATAAACGCAGTGTAACAAGAATGTTTTTAAGATTAATTTCAATATTTAAAAAAGAGAAATACGAAGTAATCTTTTCAGCAGAAGATCACCTAAATATAGTGGTCATTTTTGCAAAAATTTTCTCTAACTCAAGCTCACTGATTAGCGCATCATCAAGAGTTACTCCGTATGATACTTATTCCAATACTTTATTTTCCAAGCGATGGATTCTAAAACAGCTTACTAAACTAACAATGAAAAAAGCTGATGTTTTGTCATGCGTTTCTAAAGATATGGTAATTCAGTATCAAGCTATATTTAATAATCCCCCTCACCAATGTATTTATAATATAGTTGATGATCCAATCTCCAGAGAAAAAATGCTTGAAACAGCAAATCATAAATGGTTTCAAAGTAGCCAGCACTCTGTAATTATTGCTTCCGGAAAATTAGCTCAATGGAAAGGCTTTGAAGATTTGATTAGGGCTATGCCAATAATTATAAAAGAAAAAAATGTGAGGTTAATTATACTTGGAGACGGACCTTTAAGATCTTATTTAGAGGAGATTATAAATGAGTTAAATTTAAATTCATTCATTGATTTACTAGGTTATGTCGAAAACCCATTAAAATATTATAAAAATTCAGATGTTTTTGTTCTTTCTTCTTATGTGGAGGGCCTTCCAAATGTTCTTGTTGAAGCTATGATGTGTGGTTGCACTCCAGTATCCACTGATTGCCCAACTGGCCCTAGAGAAGTATTAAAAGATGGTAAATATGGATACTTAGTTCCAACTCATAGCCCTGAAGAACTAGCATATGCAGTAATTAAAGCATTAGAATCTCCAATACCACATGATTTACTGAACAAGGCAATAAAGCCTTTTCATGTAGATCAAGTACTAAAATCTCATTTTAAATCATTAAATTTATTATCAGAAATATGAAGATTGGTCTAAATGCGACGTGTTTTAGTGATAGACCATCAGGGGCGAAACAAAGGTTTATTGGTCTATATGGGTCTCTTTTTACTCAAATGCCAGAAGCTGAATTTGTTGTTTTCGAACCCTGCGATACAAAATTGGATACCTGGTTTAACAACCATGATAATGTAACTTTCATACAAACTGTTATTCCTAGTGAGGGAAGAGTCAAAAAATTCTTGCTAGGTTTGAACTTTTGGAAAAAATTTCTAAAAAATGAAAAAATTGATTATTTTGAGGGATTTAATTTACCCAGTATACAAAATCCAACTGGCAAAACTTTTCATACCATACATGATGTTAGAGGAATATATAAAGAATTTTCAACATGGGAGCATATCATTTCTAAGCCAGCACATATTCGCTCTCTTAGAAGGGTAGATAGCATAATCACTGTATCCGAAACTATGAAAGCAGAGATATTAAAATTGTGTCCTGATGCAGATATTTCCGTGATTTATAATGGGCTTAATCATAAGAATTTTGCGAATATTCAACAGGATACGGTTGATAAAATTAAAAAAGAATTAAACTTACCCTCAGAGTTTATTTTATCAGTTGGCCATTTTGAGCATCGAAAAAATTACTTAAATTTAATTGATGCAGTCAATATACTCAAAAAATTAAAATTTAAGATCCCTCTTGTTATTGTTGGAAATGATAATGGAACAAAAAAAATAATCGATAAAAAGATATCGCAAGAAAATCTCAGTGATTTAGTTCATATACATAGCAACTTAACTGATGCAGAAGTACAAGTTTTGTATAAAACCTGCAATTTATTTATTTTTCCTTCCACCTATGAGGGTTTTGGTATACCAATATTGGAGTCAATGGCAATGAATACACCTATAATTTTAAGTGATTTAAAGGTATTCAAAGAAATCACTCAAAACAAGGGCATATATTTTGACCCTCACGATCCAAATGATATAGCTAAATGCATAAAAGAAACTCTAATGGATGACGATCTATTGAATGATATGAAGCATTATGGGTTGACTAGAGTAAAGGACTTTGATTTTTTTAATCTTGCTCTCAAGTTAAAGAAATTTTATTTAAGTAGAAAATAATATGTGTGGATTTGCAGGATTTTTTCCAGAAAGTGATTTTAAATTTGATGCTACAAAATCCATTTATGGAATGATTGATGCTATTCATCATCGGGGTCCTGACGATCAGGGTGTTTGGAGTGACTCTTCTAGCAAAATTTTCCTTGGTCATAAACGACTGGCTATTTTGGATCTTTCTGAAGCAGGTCATCAACCCATGCATTCCTTTGATCATAAGTACACAATTGTTTTTAATGGTGAAATATATAATCATCTTGAATTAAGAGATAGACTTCAACATGAGCTACCTAAAAATTTTCAATGGAAAGGGAGCTCCGATACGGAAACACTTTTAACAGCATTTAGTAAATGGGGCATTAAGAACACGTTGAGAGATTTGGTTGGGATGTTTGCTCTTGCATTATGGGACCATGATAAAGAAAGGTTAATTTTAGCAAGAGACAGAATGGGAGAAAAGCCACTTTATTTTGGTCATGTGAATAATTCATTTGTTTTTGCATCGGAGCTTAAGGCTTTGAAAGCATTTCCAGATTTTAGTAATGCTGTTTCAAAAAATAGTTTAAAAGAGTTTTTAAAATATAACTACATTCCTGCACCTTATTCAATTTATGAGAATATTTTTAAATTAATGCCTGGAAGCTATGCAGTTATAAAAGATAAAGACTCGTTTACGCATGATTATTTTTGGTCAGTAAGCACAGCCTTTAAAGAAGGAGCTCAAAATTCTTTTTCAAATAGTGCTGAAGCAATCGATTTAGTTGAGAAAAGTTTAACTCAGTCTATATCCTCGCAGATGCTTGCCGATGTCCCATTGGGAGCTTTTTTAAGTGGAGGAGTTGATTCATCTACGATTGTTGCACTTATGCAAAAAGAGTCAAAGGATCCAATAAAGACTTTTACTATTGCCTTTGAGGATGATCAATTCAATGAGGCGCCTTTTGCGAAAGATGTTGCAGAATATCTTGGAACTGATCATCAAGAAATTTTAGTAACTGATCATGAAGTGAAAGAAGTAATACCTAAACTTTCCAGGATGTATGATGAGCCATTTGCAGATTCATCTCAAATTCCTACTCACTTGGTTTGTAAAGCTGCAAGAAAATATGTCACAGTTGCGTTATCTGGAGATGCTGCCGATGAGCTTTTTGGAGGCTACAATCGTTACACATGGACACCTAGAATTTGGAATACAATTTCATGGATCCCTTTTTCAATAAGAAGGTTAATTGGAAAATCAATTAAATTAGTACCAGCAAATTTTCTTGATTTTTTTGTTAATTTAGTAAATATTTTATTGCCTAGAAATAGAAAAATTTTAAGATTCTCAGATAAACTTCACAAGATGAGTTTTCGACTTGAGACCTCAAAAACTCTTACTGATTTTTGTCAACATTTTGCTTTAATATGGCAAGATCCCAGTGAAGTAATGAACATGGAAAACTTTAACGAAGTAAATCATTCCCTGCAAATTAAGAATAATGATTTTTCTTCTCCAAATGAAGTTTCGCAGATGATGTTTGATGATTTAATAACATATCTTCCTGATGATATACTTTGCAAAGTTGACAGAGCAGCAATGTCAGTAAGCCTTGAAACCCGAGTACCTTTTCTTGATCATAGAGTCGTAGAGCTGTCATCTCGCGTTCCAATTGAGATGAAAATTAGAGAGAATAAAGGCAAATGGATTTTGAGGGAAATTTTGAAGAAATATGTCCCATCAAGCCTAATTGAGCGGCCTAAGGCAGGTTTTGCAATTCCAGTAGGGCAATGGATTAGAGGTCCTTTAAAAAAATGGGCAGAAGACTTAATAGAGCCTAAAAGATTAATTAGAGAAGGTTATTTCAACCCAGAGCCTATACAAAAAATTTGGCAAGAACACCTATCAGGAGAATATGACTGGACGCCACGGTTGTGGGGAATTTTGATGTTTCAAAGCTGGTTAGAAGACAGCATTCAAGATAGATGAAACCCGATTCAATTTTTTATTAGAGATTTGTGGAAGAACTAGTAAACCCCAGAATTAATGAAATTGCTTCATCTGGTGCAACTTATGCATATTGGCTGTTGTTTGCCATTCCAGCATTTTTTTCTTTTATTGGTGAAAGAAGAAGTGATCATAATTCTGAGTTCTACAGTTTGCGATTCGATGTTTTGTGGTGGCTATTTTTTGTTCTTTTTACTTTATTCATTGGATTTAGAGTTCAGGTAGGAGGTGATTGGGGGTCATATCTTACATACTTCAAAATAATTTCTAGTTCACCATTATCTGAAACATTTGATCCACTGGCTGATCCTGCATATATGTTCCTTAACTACTTTAGTGGATTATATGGACTCGGTATCTATGGGGTAAATGTTATTAGCGCATTCATTTTTTCACTTGGCCTTTTTATTTTTTGTAGAAGTTTGCCAAGACCTTTTTTAGCATTGACTGCAGCAATACCATATTTGGTAATTGTTGTGGGCATGGGCTATACCAGACAAGGAATTGCTCTTGGTTTGATTATGTTAGGTTTAGTAGCTATAAGCAGAAATAAAATTATTTTATTTTTTTTATTAATAATTCTTGCGGCTACTTTTCATAAGACTGCTATTGTGATGTTAGGTATTGCGGGTCTAGCTGCTACAAGAAATAAGTTTTGGATGTTTTTTTGGGCTAGCTTGATAGCATATTTTTCATATGCATTGTTTCTATCTGATTCATTTGAGAGATTTGTTACATACTACTATGAGCAAAGCTATCAATCATCTGGAGCACTAATTAGAATTTTAATGCTGATCCTACCAGCATCAATTTTATTATTGTTTTTTTCAAGATTTGAGTTTAACGAGACAATTGGATCTTTATGGTGGTGGTCTGCAATAATTTCAGTGTTTCTACTAATTCTTCTTTTTACAATCAATGCTAGCACAGCAATAGATAGGATCGGTTTGTACTTGCTTCCAATCCAACTGATTGTATTCTCGTATTTACCTGATATTTTCTCTCGCAAGGGAGATCTTAATAGGGTAATCATTTTATTGATTATCTTTTACTATACATTAGTCTTATATGTCTGGCTCTATTACGCAACTTTTTCGCATATGTGGCAACCATACAGGAATGCATTATTTGAAATGCTTTAGTGAATTCATCAAGAGACTGATATGAAAAAAGTATTATTTTCAGCTAATACGTCATGGTATTTATATAATTTTAGACAATCAACGATAAAGAAATTTATTGATTTGGGGCATCAAGTGATTTGCGTAGCACCAAAAGATGAGTATTCAAAAAAATTAATAAAGCTCGGCTCCAAACATATAGACATATCTATAGACAATAAGGGTAAAAACCCACTAAAGGATCTTGTATTAATTATTAAACTTTATTTTATTTATTCTAAAAATAAACCTGATTTAATATTTCATTTCACAATTAAGAACAATATTTATGGCGCATGGGCTGCATTCTTAGCGAGAAAAAAATTTGTTAATAATATTACTGGCTTAGGCACAATTTTTATAAAGAATAACTTAACCTCGAAATTGGTATATTTGATGTATAAACTCAGCCAACCATTTGCTGAGAATATTTTTTGTCAAAATAAAGACGATTACAATCTTTTGATTCAAAATAATTTAATTGCAAGAGAAAAGTTGGAGATTCTTCCAGGCTCTGGTGTTGACTTAGAAAAATTTAATCCTCGGAATCAGAAAATTAGAAAAGACAACGAGTTCAGGTTTATATATTGTGGTCGCATGATTGCAGATAAGGGCTTAAATGAATTAATGGCTGCTTTTTCTAAAATTAATGAAAAAAATATTAAATGTCATCTTTGGTTATGTGGTTTTGTTGATGAAAAGAACCATAGTGCAATATCGCTAAGCGAAATTGAATCATGGAAAAAATTTCACTGGCTTAAATGGATAGGGCCATCTGATAATGTTAATGATGTGTTGGCTGAATGTGATTGTTTTGTTTTACCATCATACCGTGAGGGATTACCGAAGAGTATTTTGGAGGCTTGTGCTATGAGTATGCCGGTTATAACAACTAATGTACCTGGATGCAGAGAAATAATTACGAATAACTTTAATGGAATATTATGTGATGCTAAAAACTCTGATTCATTAAAAAATGCAATACTTAAAATATTATCAATGAGTACAAATGCGAGAAGTAAATTAGGCCAAAATGGAAGAAAACTAGTTTGCGAATATTTTGATGAAAAGATAGTTGTTAAAAGTGCATTAGATTGTTTTGGTAAAATTAGTAAGAAATAAAGAGATACCCTACAATGCACATTTTAACTAGATATTTTTAGATGTATGAGAATAGAATAATTGTCACGGGTGGCCTAGGTTTTATTGGCTCCGCATTAATTAGACATATTATAAATAATACTTCATATGAAGTAGTTAATTATGATGCAGTGAAATACTCTGCTAATCATGATTCCTTGAATTCAGTTAAAGAATCCAAAAGATATACTTTTGTTGAGGGAGATATATGTGATGTAGATTTATTCTCTCGAACAATAAATAAATTTGCGCCAGGTGGAATAATACATTTAGCTGCTGAATCTCATGTCGATCGCTCAATTGATAATGCAGATCCCTTTATTCAAACAAATATTTTTGGAACATATAATTTGCTTAATAGCTCGCTTGAATACTGGAATAGGTTAACAAATTTAGAAAAAAATATATTTGTTTTTCATCATGTTTCTACTGATGAAGTGTATGGCGATATTCAAGATAATGACCCACCATGCAATGAAACAAGGCGTTATGATCCAAGCTCGCCTTACTCAGCAAGTAAAGCTAGTTCTGATCACCTAGTTAGATCTTGGCACAGAACTTTTGACTTCCCAGTTGTCATAACAAATTGTTCGAATAATTATGGTCCATTCCATTATCCAGAAAAGTTAATCCCACACATTATCTTAAATGCAATTCACGGTAAAAAAATTCCAATATATGGAGATGGTAAGCAGATCAGAGATTGGATATTTGTTGATGACCATGTAAAAGGTCTGCTGGCAGTTTATGTAAATGGCAAAAAAGGTGAAACATATAATATTGGTGGCTCAAATGAAACTAAAAATATTGATACCGCATTAAAAATTTGTTCAATTCTGGATGATTTAATTCCTGATAAGCGTGATGGAATTAATTTATTTAGTGATTTGATTTATTACGTTGAAGATAGGCCTGGCCACGATAGGCGATATGCAATTGATTCATCAAAGATTCAATCAACATTAAACTGGAGACCAGATGAATCTTTCGATACAGGGTTAAAAAAAACAGTACAATGGTACCTAGATAATCCTGAGTGGTGGGAATCTATTTTAAGAAAAAATTATTCATTAGAAAGACTAGGTAAAAAATAATAAATTCATGAAAGGAATTATTTTAGCGGGGGGCTCAGGAACTAGACTGGCTCCATTAACTTTAGGTTTTTCAAAGCAATTACTCCCAATTTTTGATAAACCAATGATTTTTTATCCATTATCAGTGATGATGTTGGCTGGAATAAGAGAAATTCTAATTATCACAACTCCGTCTGATAAACCTTTTTTTAAAAAAATCCTTGGTGATGGTTCAAATTATGGCATTCAAATAGATTACATTGATCAAAGCTCACCTGACGGTATTGCTCAGGCGTTCATAATCGGTGAAAAATTCATTGGACAAGACAGCGTTTCACTTATTCTTGGAGACAATATCTTTTTTGGATATGGTTTCAGTGAAATGCTTCAGAAGGCATCTGGATTAAAGCAGGGAGCGCATATATTTACAACATATGTTCAAGATCCAAGAGCGTATGCTGTTGCTGAATTTAGCAACAATGGAAAGGTTATTTCTTTAGAAGAAAAACCAGAAACACCAAAATCTAATTATGCTGTTACTGGACTATATTTTTATGATAACTCAGTAATAGATATATCTAAAAATTTAAAACCTTCTGCTAGAGGAGAATTAGAAATAACAGATGTGAATATTGAGTACCTGAAAAGAGGTGAGCTAAGTTCTTCTCAATTGGGAAGAGGATTCGCATGGTTGGATACTGGAACTCACGATTCAATGCTTAGTGCAGGCGAATTTGTTAGTACTATTGAAAAAAGACAGGGTCTAAAGATAGCTTGCTTAGAAGAAATCGCTTACTCCAATAATTGGATTGATGAATCAATTTTATCTAAGCAAGCGCTTAAATTTAAGAACAGTCCTTATGGTTTATATTTAAGCTCTCTCATGCAGTAGTTAAAACTAGTATTTAATAGTTAGGCCAATTCTATGAAAATATCAATTGCAATGACCACATTTAATGGGGGAGAGTACCTAGAAGAACAACTAATAAGCTTTGCTAAGCAGCAAAAGTTACCAGATGAATTAATTATTTGCGATGATAGATCTTCTGACGATACTATAAAAATTTTAGAGCAATTCTCAAAACGCGCTCCTTTTGATGTAAAGATTTATATAAATGATCATAATTTAGGCTTCATCAAAAATTTTGAGAAGGCTCTCTCAAAATGTAATGGAGATATAATTTTTTTGTCAGATCAGGATGATAGTTGGTTTCCAAATAAAATAAGCTCAATTTTGAAACATTTTAATTCAAACTCGAAATCATCCTTAATCATACATGATGCAGAAATAGTTGATGAAAATTTAAAATATCATGGCTCAAATACACTTTCTCAAGTACTTAGAGGCTATGGAAGTACCGATGTTTACATCACTGGAGCACTTACAGCAATTCGTAAAGATTTGTTAGATTATGCTCTCCCATTTCCAGAAAATATTGAAAGTCATGATGGGTGGATACATAACGTTGCAAAAATATTAAATAAAAGAGAAATTCTAAGAACTTCTTTAGGATTGATAAGACGACACTCTAATAATACCTCAGGATGGATTGCAAGCTCCATAAAAAAAGTTAATTTTTTTGATGTAATGATGGCACAAATTGATAGTGTAAAAATATCTCCCTATCAAACATATGACGACAGAATCCTAATCAATATTAGCTTGATGGAAGTAATTAAAAAATATAGAACTAACTTTAAAAACAAGGATACTAATTTTTTAGACAAAAAAGAGGAGTATTTAAAAAAAGAGTATAAAGCTTTAATGAGAAGGAATAATTTGCAGTCATATTCATTTTTTTTAAGAAAATTAAGAGTATTTCAGCTTCTTCTTAGAGGAGATTATGTTTACTTTAACAACTTAAAAAGTTTTATAAGGGACATGATAAGATAATTCAAAATGAAAGTTATCAATACAAAGCTCTCTGGTTGTTTAATTCTTGAGCCAGAAGTGCATGAGGACTCAAGAGGCTTTTTTATGGAGTCGTTTAACTCAACAACTTTTTTGGAAGCAACGGGAATTGAAGTAAATTTTGTACAAGACAATCACTCTCAATCAACTAAAGGAGTTTTAAGGGGTCTTCATTATCAGAAATTAAATCCTCAGGGAAAGTTGGTCAGAGTTTCGCGGGGCTCGGTTTTTGACGTTGCAGTTGATATAAGATCTAATTCTCAAACGTATGGATCTTGGGTGGGTATTGAGCTTTCAGAATTTAATAAACTTCAATTATGGATTCCTGAGGGGTTTGCGCATGGTTTTGTTGTGACATCTGAAATCGCAGACTTCCAGTATAAGTGTACAAATTTTTATTCACCTGAAGATGAGGGATCTATTCACTGGAATGATCCAGACTTAGGAATAGTTTGGCCATCTAATATAGATATTTCTGTATCTAAAAAAGATTCTAATGCAAGTGCATTCCAAGCAATCAAGTAAAAATGAGTATAGTTGTTACAGGAAGCAATGGTCAGCTTGGTAGATGCATTCAAGATGAACTGCAAAATTTAAATCTCTCTTATCATGCCCTTTCTAAGGAAGATTTACTTATACATGATAAGAGGGAGGTGCATAGAATTTTTAAAATACTACAGCCATCCTTAGTTATTAATGCTGCAGCTTATACTAATGTAGATATGGCTGAAATTGAGTCAAAAGAAGCTTTTAGGACAAATGGAGTTGGTCCTGAGAATCTTGCTCATGAATGTAATAATCTAAAGATTCCCCTTATTCATATTTCAACTGATTTTGTATTTAAGGGAGACTCGAAAATTAAATATCTTCCCAAAGATCATACTAATCCTATTTCTGTATATGGAAAAAGCAAATTAAAAGGAGAGGAAAATATTATCAGAATTTGTAAGAAGTATATAATTATAAGGACATCATGGGTATTCAGCAGATACGGAAATAATTTTTTAAAAACAATTTTGAATCTAGCAAAAACCAAAAATAAAATCGAGATTATTGATGACCAAATTGGTTGCCCAACGAGTGCTCGAGATATAGCACTAGCAATTGTAACAAGTATAAATAGCTTTTATGATGCAAAGAACCAAAATAAAATCTTTCATTTTTCAGGAGATCAGGAATGCTCATGGTATGAATTTGCTAAATTGATAGTCCGTGCGGGATCTGAAAATGGACTTATAAAGAATCTCCCCAAATTAGAACCAATCAAGACTTATCAATTTAAATCAAATATAGCCTCAAGACCAAAATATTCTGCACTAAATTCAGAAGAATTTTATAAAAGCTTTAATGTATCACCATGTAAACTAAAGGAATCCATAAGTAAAACAATTAAAGAGCTATCTATTTAGAATGATTACCAAGGAAATTGCAGTTTTCTATCATTATTTTGAAAAAAGCCGCGTATACAAAGACAATCTTATATATTTTTTATCTACTGGATATCTCCCAGATGTTGACTTTTACATTGTAATTTCTGGAAATTGCTCAATTGAAGATTTACCTGAAAAAAATAATATTTTTTATATTAATACAAAAAATCATAATTTTGATTTTGGAGGCCACGCCTTCGGTATTAGTTATATGAAAAATAAAAATTTGAGTTATGAAAAGTATATATTTATCAATTCATCAGTGCGGGGGCCATTTACAGCTCCCTATTTTAATTCTCCATGGGTTAATATTTTTACCGAAAAATTAAAAAATAATACCCACCTGGTTGGATCAAGTATCAACATTCCTCTTCTTAAGACTCCTGAGGTAGAAAGATTCAAAAAATTATTTCCAGACGATAACTCTTCTTATGCTCATGTTCAAACAACTGCCTATGCTCTTACGAACGAGGCTTTAAAATATCTGTTATCTATTAATTTCTACGATTCAGCTAAAGTATTATCTAGAATTGATGTAATTTGTATGTATGAAATTAGATTATCAAATGAAATTATAAAAAATGGTTGGACAATTGGTTGCCTGTTACCAGAATATCATTCTATAGATTATCAAACAAATGAGATTGATAAATCTCCAGTATTAGGAGGCAAAGAGGGTGCAATTGACAGAGGAGTTTTTTTTGGTAGAACTGCAAATCCAATGGAAATTTTATTTATTAAGATTAATAGAAATGTAATCTCTGATTTAGACCTTCACTCTTATACTTATACAGGAATAATAAGAAGAAAGGATACGCTAAAGGAAAATTGGATAGAGGCTAAATTATTAGAAAATAACTCATTGCAGTGGATTCAACTTGGTATTGAAAATAGAATAGCTAAATCTAGAAATATTTTTAATAGAATAATTAAAAAATTTTTTAAATGAAAACAATAGTTAATGCTTCTCTTATAATACCTCTAAAGGAAACCTTTATTGAGCTTGATACATTATTGCTATCATTTCTTGACTGGAGCACTCTACCAAAAGAAATTATTATCGTTGAATCAGGAAGTTTGGCTCATTCGATTGATAGAGTCTTTTTAGATTTTTGCAATAAAAATCAAATTAATATTAATCATATTGTTGATTTAAATTTATTTCCGGGTCACGCAAGGAACATCGGGATTCAAAATGCCAACAATGAGATTCTTGCCTTTTTGGATGTGCTGACAGTGCCCAATGATGATTGGTTTGAAACCAGTTATAACCTTCTGATTGAAACTAATGTTGATGGTGTTTGGGGTAATACAATTTATTCTGCAAGCACTCAAAGAGAACAAATTATTAGATCCTCTACATTTGGTGCAAACCCTGTGAGAACATTTCCTGGCTCTTTTTTAAAAAAAAGTGTCTTTATGAAAATTGGGCTATTCATAGAGTCAGTTAGAGCTGGTGAGGATGGAGATCTTTTTTCGCGAATTGAGATGCATAATATAGAAATGCTTAACCCTTCAAATCACTTAAAATATAAAGGTCTTGAAAAAATTACATATTTTGAAGTTATAAAAAAATGGTATCGAAATTATTTATTCTCAGCAAGATTACCTCATTTTAAGGCCCATAAAGATTTATATTTTTATGTTTTATCCGGATTATTGATTATTCTTGCATTTAACTGGAATCAAGTTTTTTCATATGATGATTCAATCAGAGGCTGGAATACTGATAGCGCACTATATTTCCCAAATGTTACAAAAATCAGCATCGTTTCAATTGTGCTTGCATATACTTTTCTTAGAGGATTGATTATGCCCTTTCGAAAAGGAGAGATTTTATCATTCTTGTTACCTATTAATTTTCTAAAAATTGCCTTTTTTTCTGCTTGTCTTGATTTCGCAAAATCTTTTGCATTTATAAAAGCGCGTCTTATAAAAAAAAATTGACTATAAAAAAATCAGAATCCTTAGGTTTTCAAGGAATAGACTCAAATATAGAAAATAAAAATAATTATCCATTGGTTTCAATTATTACAGTTGTATTTAATGGAGAATCTGTTTTGGAGGAAACAATTTTAAGTATAGCTAATCAAGTCTATACGAACATTGAATATATAGTCATTGATGGAAATTCAAATGATCAAACCGTGAAAATAATTAAAAAATATGACTCAGTTATTAATCAATGGATCAGTCAAAAAGATGATGGTATTTATGATGCAATGAATTTAGGTGCCTCGATGGCAAAAGGCGATCTAATTGGATTTTTAAATGCAGGAGACTATCTATTTCCCCACTCAATAAGTGAGATTGCGAATGGCTTTAATGCAAACAATTTTGATTATTCAATGGGCCCAGTAATTATTGAAGATGAGAAGGGCACATTTGTAAGAGTTTATGATCCGTTAGAAAAAATTGATTTAAATTCTAATTCTTTAACACCCATGCCTAGTGCTCATATGGCTATTTATATGAAAAAAATTTTTTTTGATTCCCTGAATGGGTTTGATTTAAATTTTAAGCTTAGCTCTGATTATGATTTGATAATTAGAGCTATGGCTGTTTCAAGCAATGTTTGGTATTTTGAAAATAATCTTGGAGTATTTAAAACTGGTGGAGCAAGCGGTTCCTTTAAAACGCATTTTGAAAATTACAAAGTTTATAAAAAACATTCTGTTCCCTTTTTCATTCGTATAAAAGGCTTATTTTTCTCAATTTTTAAAGCTTTGGTTAAAATTTTTGTCTCAAAAAAGTTAATTTTGATATTGAAGTCATTTTTTAATTTTAAATAAGTATATTTTTTCCTAAAGTTAATTTATCAATTAGATTATTAATTAGGATAAAATGCACCTATGATGAAAAATATATGCCTAGTCTCCGGTGGATTTGATCCTTTGCATAGGGGGCATATAGAATATTTCAAATCTGCTAAGAGCATTTCTGATTATTTGATTGTTGCTGTAAATAGCGATGACTGGCTAAAAAGAAAAAAGGGCTATGCTTTTATGCCTAGTGAAGAACGTATAGCAATAATAAGAAATCTAGCTGTTGTCGATGAGGTAATCTCATTCAATGATGATGATAATTCGGCATGCGACGCAATAACAGAATGTTTAGAAAAATATAAAAAAATTACTTTTGCAAATGGCGGTGATCGTGGTGCTTCCAATACCCCAGAACAAGATAAATTTTCTAATGATCCTAGGGTTGATTTTCAATTTGGAGTTGGTGGCGAGGATAAAATCAATAGTAGCTCATGGCTAATCAAAGACTTTACAGATTCTTTTATTAAATCTTTTTTACCAAATGGGTTAACTGATATATCAACAATTCATGCGCCTTGGGGGCATCATACTTCATTCATTGATGATGATGGTTTTAAAGTCAAACAATTAAATGTAAGTCCAGGAGGTATTCTTAGCCTTCAAAAACACGAGCATCGATCTGAACATTGGATTGTTGTTAGAGGAGTTGCTTCAGTAGAGGTCGATGATGTTAAAAAAGACTATTTGAAAGGTGAGTACGTATATATTCCTTTTCAGTCAATTCACAGGTTAAGTAATAATCATGAGACAGAGCTAATTGTTATTGAGGTTCAGTGTGGTGAAATACTAGAAGAGTCGGATATAACTCGACTAGAAGATAGCTACGGAAGAACAAGTGACTAATAATTTTAAAGTCGCCGTAGTAGGGGCTGGATATGTAGGCATGTCTTTAGCCACTATTTTGTCTCAACAAAACAATGTTACAATTTTTGATATAAACCAAAAAAGAATTGATTTAATTAATTCAAAGAAATCTACTGTTCAAGACAAAGATATTGATGCTTTTCTAGGAAAAAAGCAATTAAGCCTTATTGGAACAACAGATCCTATAAAAGCATTTTCATCTTCAGATTTTGTTGTAATAGCCACGCCAACAGACTTTGATCCTGATACCGGTAACTTTGATACTACTTCAGTGGAGCAGGCAATTAAACTAGCAATAGATATCAATAACAAATGCACCATCATAATTAAATCCACTATACCAGTAGGATATACAGAGAATCTAAGAGATTCTTTTGATTTCAATGAAATTTATTTTTCCCCAGAATTTTTAAGAGAAAATTTAGCTCTACATGACAATCTTTATCCCTCAAGGATTATAATTGGCGGTAGCTCAAAAAAAGCAAAATTATTTTCAAATCTATTGCTAAATAGTTCTCTTAAAAAAGATACTCCTGTTTTATACACAAGCTCAACTGATGCAGAGGCAATAAAATTATTTTCAAATACTTTTCTAGCAATGAGAGTGGCTTTTTTTAATGAATTGGATACTTTTGCTTTTTCAAGAAATCTAGATGTTAAAAATATTATAAATGGGGTTAGCATGGATCCAAGAATAGGTAATTTTTATAATAATCCCTCATTTGGGTATGGTGGTTATTGTTTGCCAAAAGATACAAAACAACTTCTAGCAAATTATTCTTCAATACCACAGGATCTAATTCAGGCAATAGTAGATTCAAACAATACAAGGCAAAATTTTATTGCTGATTGTATTCTTAAACTAAAGCCAAAGTGTGTTGGCATATATAAATTGTCTATGAAGCTAGGTTCAGATAATTTTAGATCTTCTTCAATTCAGGGAGTAATGCGATTATTAATAGATAAAGAAATACAATTAATTATTTATGAGCCAACTCTACCTCACTCAAAATTTATGGATTTACCTGTTACAAAAAATTTAAATGAATTTAAGAAAGAATCAGATATTATCTTAGCAAATCGTTTATGTGAAGATTTGCTAGATGTAGAACCAAAAGTGTTTTCACGAGATATTTTTATGAATGATTAATCTCTTATTCAAGATATTAGAAAAATTATGCAAAAACTCAACACTATAGAAAACATTAACTTATCATTTTTAAAAGGAATTCTTATTGATATTGATGATACTTTATATAACTACAAGCGTCCTCATGAGTCAGCAGTAAGAGAGTGTTTTAATCAATTTATTGATCAATTTTCTATTTCAATAACATATGAAGATTTTTTTTTAGCTTATACAGAATTTCGTTTAAAGATCAAAGAATCGTTAGAACCGCAGGGCTCTTGTAGATCAAGACTATTTGCTTTTGACGCTTTATTCAGAAAATATAATATTGAATTCGCATATCATCATGCGTACTTGTATGAAAATATCTATTGGAATACTTTTTTTTTAAAAATGAAAGTTTGTGAAAGGGCTTTCAACTTTCTTCAAGAATGCAAGCAAAACAAAGTTATAGTTTGTGCTGTTACAGACATGCAAGCACATATTCAAGTAAAAAAATTGGAAACTCTTAAAATTACAGATTATATTAATTACCTTGCTTCTTCAGAAGAAGCGGGTGCTGAGAAGCCAAATGAAAAAATCTTTAATTTAGCACTAGAAAAAATGAAGCTTCAAAAAGATGAAGTTGTTATGATAGGGGATAGCTTAGCTAAAGATATTAAGGGAGCGGAAAATTTTGGTATTAAGGCAATACATTTCAAAGCTTAATTTAGGTTCAAGTTTATGCTTGAACTTATTCTTGTTTGGGATATTTTTAAAAATTCTGACCTCTTTTTTCTTTTCTAGCGACTTTACTATCAATTACTTTAGTCCCTTTGTAGATTATTTTATTAGCTCTGGGTTTTCCAATCCTTATCAGGAATTTTCTTCAAATGATGTTGAAATTTTTCCATATCCCGCCTTGATGCTCATAATATTGACGATTCCTAAGTTATTATTTGGTTTTAGCGATTTAGGTATTGCTACATCTTCTTTTTTGATAAAAACGCCCCTTTTAATAGCAGATATTACAATCTTCTATACTTTAAAATCATTGTTGAATCACAGGCATACCTTGAGATTAATTTTAATATATTGGTTTTCGCCTGTATTGATTTATATTTCCTACATTCATGGTCAATTAGATATTATTCCAATTTCATTAGTCTTCGTAAGTCTTTATTTTTTATTTAGGAATTCTTTATTTATCTCATCAGTTTTTTTAGCCTTCTCTATTGCTACCAAGACTGTGATTATTGCCATCATTCCAATTTTGATTATTTTTCTTGTTTCTCAGCGGCTTTCCTGGCTAAAGATAATTCAATTCCTCTCAATAACAGCTATTTCCTTTTTTGCAATCAACATCCAGTTTATTTTTAACAATGATTTTCTGGATATGGTTTTCAACAATCAACAACAAGCAAAAATATTGGTTTCAACGTTCCAGTTCGGGTCATTAGAAATATACCTTTTGCCAATTGCGTATTTTGCAGTTCTTTTTAAAGGTTTTTCAATGAGGGCACTAAACAAAGACCTTTTTGTAATGTTTATGGGATTTTCTTTAGCAATATTGTTAATTTTCACAATTCCTAATCAGGGATGGTATTTCTGGTTTTTGCCTTTCTCAATGTATTTTTTTGTAAAAGAATTTAATGGAGTGTTCTTATTACTGCTTCTTCAAGCGGCATACTTGATTTATTTCTTTTTTCAGAACAACAATGATTTTTATATTATTCAGGAAAACCTTAATCCGCTAATACCAAGCTACCTTAAAAATGAAATAATTTCTCAATTAGGATTTAGTCAGACCATTATCAATGATTTATCCTTTACTCTTCTTCAGGGGCTATTAATTTTTACTTGTTTTCTCATATACAGAATAGGGCTCAATCAATACTCCAATCTTAAGATTACTTCAGTGCCTTTCTTAATTGGAATTGGTGGAAATTCAGGTTCTGGAAAATCAACTTTTGCCAATGCTTTAGCAAATATTTTTGGTTCACAAAAATCGGTACAGCTTCACGGAGATGATTTGCATAAGTGGGAAAGAGGTAATTTAAACTGGTCTCAACACACTCATTTAAACCCAAAAGCAAATAAATTACATAATGAAATTCAAATCTTGAAGAATTTAATTAATGGGAAAGCAATTTTAAGGAGGAAATATAATCATGATACAGGAAAGTTTGATCAGCCCCTGCAGGTTAAAGCTCAGAATCTCATATTCTATGAAGGGCTTCACCCATTCTTTCTTGATCGTCAAAGGGAGCTTTTTGATTTAAAAATATTTTTAAACCCATCTTCTAATCTTACTTCATCATGGAAAATTGCACGTGATACAGAATTGAGGGGAAAGACAAAGGAGGATGTCCTTGAGCAGATTAATCTTAGAGCAGAAGATTCCGAGAGCTTTATTTTCAGCCAAGCAAAATTTGCTGATGTTGTAATTGAGCCGATTCCTAAAGAGGGCTTAGATATCACAAACATTGATAATATATCCTATAAAATCATCATTTCAAATTCACTATATTTAGATGAAATCATAGAAAGATGCTCAGTAGAAGAAAGCATCAAAATTACTCATGATTTTCTCGATGAATCAAACCAATCTATATATATAGATGGGATGATATCATCTCAGAAGCTTCAACTAATTGCTGATGAGATGATAGAGGGCTTGCAGGAGCTTGGTATTTCACAGCCAATTTGGCTACCAAACGCATATGGAGTAGTTATGCTATTCGTAACTTATTTAATTTTTTCAGAAGCAGAGAATGCAAGAGTCTGATCATATAAAAAATTTAATTTCCATGTCTCATGAGGTAGGGAAAAATTTAGCTTATGTTCAAGGGGGTGGCGGGAATACTTCAGTAAAAATAAATGATAAATATATGTATATAAAAGCATCTGGCATTTCATTAAAAGATATGACTTTGGAATCAGGGTTGGCAAAAGTAAATTTTGCAAATGTTAATAATTATCATCTTCAGCCAGATGAATCAGAAGACGAATATAATGAAGCTATTAATAACTTTTCGCTAACGCCCAATAAAAAACCATCTATTGAAACTGGTTTTCATGCAATTCTTGGTAAATATGTAATTCATTCTCACTCTATATTTTTAAATGTATTTTTGTGCTCAAAAGAGGGCCAAGATATTCTTCTTGAACATTTTCCAAATGCATTGTGGATAAATTACTTTACTCCTGGAAAAGATTTAACTGCTCAAATTAGTCAAACGATAGCTAAAAAGACAGATAATTTTGAGGGATTGATTTTTCTTCAAAATCATGGAGTAATTGCCTCTGCTTCCTCTTACAAATCATGTCTAAAGCTTCACAGTGAAAGCAATAAAAAAATAAAGTCAGTGTATAAACTAGACAAATTCGAATTGGTTAAAAAAACTAGTTTCAGCATTCCATCAAATTTTCTTTTTCCAGATCAAGTTATATACATGAGCAAGGATGAGATTCAAAAGAATTCTCAAGCCTTGCATGAGACACTTTCAGCTGTTGATTATATTGAAAATACTATTAAAAAATTATCGTTACGCCCAAATTACTTATCTAATAGAGATATAAATATTTTAAATAACATGCAATCTGAAAAATATAGAAAAAATTTATCTAAATAACGTGATTATTATTCATCATAGAATCAATAGACTTGAAAATATAAGCTCATTAAATAAAGATGATGGAGCTGAAATAGACATTAGATACCACTGCAATGATTTAATTCTTAGTCATGATCCATTTGAGCATCATATTGGGCATCCTATATTGCTTGAATCTTTTTTAGAGCAGTGGAATTGTAATGGTCCTTTGATATTAAATTTAAAAACTGAGGGCATTGAAGAAGACTGTATTAATTTAATGCAAAAATTTAATGTAGAAAATTGGTTTTTCTTAGATATGAGTATGCCTTTTTTCGTTAAGTATTCAATGTTGACATCATCAGATATTTTTAAGAATTTTTCTTCAGAAAATCTTGCAGTTAGGTTTTCCGACTTTGAACCAATCGATTATGCTATTTCTTTTGCGGGACGGGTAAGTTGGCTTTGGATAGACACATTTAAGAAATTTCCACTTGATAGTAATATTGTGAAAGTTCTAAATGATCTTAATTTTAAAATTTGTATTGTTTCTCCTGAATTGCATAATCACTCTATAGAGTTAATACAAGAAATGCGCTCGACTATTAAAACTTTGAATTTAACTGTTGATGCAGTTTGTACAAAGCATCCACAAGCTTGGAATTAAGATGCAGATAGTTATCCCAATGACAGGAAATGGCAGTAGGTTTGTTGCGGAAGGTTACAAGAGGTTAAAGCCATTTATTAAAATTCATGGAATCCCAATGATCAATTGGGTTGTCAAAATGTTTCCAGGAGACGAAGAAAGGATTTTGTATATTTGTAGACAAAGTCACTTAAAAAGAAAAAAATATATGATAAATGAGCTTTTGCAGACTTCTCCATCTGCAAAAATTTGCAAAATAAATGATTGGGAAAAGTTAGGACCTGTTTCTGATGTATTAAGGGCAGCTGAATATATTGATGATAATAAACCTGTGTTGGTTAGTTATTGTGATTTCTTCTTAGGATGGAGTTATAAAAAATTTAAACATTTCATTAAAATGCATAATCCTGATGGCGCTATACCTTGCTATACCGGTTATCACCCCCATCTTATTTATAAAAATAATTTATATGCTACCTGTGAGACAAATGAGAAGTTCAAATTAAGGAAAATAAGAGAAAAATTTCAACTCAACCAAGATAAATTCAAAGACCTTCAATCACCAGGCCTATATTATTTTAAGAGTGGGGGGCTTCTTAAAGAATATTGCATAAGATTAATAAATAGTAAAAACTCTATAAATGGTGAGTACTATATGAGCTTACCATTCAATGAAATGGTTGATGATAACTTAAAAGTATTATGCCCACCAATTGTTGAATATTTTTGCCAATGGGGGACACCAAAAGATTTAGAGGAATATAATTATTGGTTAAGAATAGCAAAAAATTTAGATAAAAAATTATGATTGTTTTAATTCCAATGGGCGGAAAAGGCAGCAGATTTATGAATCATGGATATTATCTTAATAAAGCATTAATTCCAGTTACTAGTAGGCATAATGGAAAAAAATATCCTATGGCTCTTGCCGCTATGATGGATATGCCTTGGTGCGAGCTTAAATCAACAAAAATAGTTTGTGTAAACAGTCTTGATCACGAAAAAAATGGATTAGAAAAAAGAATTAGGAAATTTTTCCCAAATACTATTTTTATTCATGACCATATTAAATTAGATCAAGCATTTGGCTGCTATTTAGCAAGAGAGTTCCTTGAAAATGATGAAGAGCTTTTTATTGGAGCATGTGATAACGGATTTGATATTGATATCAAATCTTTTAATAGATTAAAAAAAATTAGCGATGCAATAATGTTGAGTCATACTAATAATGCAACTATTGAACAGAATCCAGAAGCTCATAGTTGGGCTGTGCTAAAAAAAGATAAAGTGTCTTTAAGCAGTCTCTCATTTAAAAAAACAATAAGTAATAATCCCATGGCTGATCATGCCACCACTGGAATGTTTTGGTTTAAATCTTCAAAGATTTTTTTAAAGTACCTTGAAAAAATGATTTGGAATAATGATTGTGAAAATGGTAAGTACTATGTTGATAAAATTTTAAACTACTATCTTCAGGATAAAATGAATGTCAATAAGTTAGATGTTAACTATATCTGTTGGGGAACCCCAATTGATTATGAGAATTATGAAAAAACACTTAGATATTGGAGAGAATTTCATAAAAAATATTTGAATCACTGAAATTTAATTTTATAAAATAATATTTTTTTACTCCTGTTTTATAGCCTAATTGTATTTTCTTCTTTAAATTTTTTGAGAATTTAAATTTCTTTGATGAGTTATCTAAAGATCAATATTCTAGATCCAAAGTAATTGCTGAGCATTCCATAAATAATCGCTATCATCCAACTCAATCTATAATCTAAGAAAAATCTTTCAGAAAGATTGGTTGTTATGAGAGCTACTAAAAAACCATTGAGTGAGTAAATAATAATAAATTTGATTAAGTCCGGGCTGTTAAATTTATGTTCTTTCCCAAAGACCCAGATACGATTAAAGTGATATGAAGTAATTGTTCCGCATCCGTAACCAATTGCGCTACTGAGGAATATACTTACCTCATAATCCAATAGGGATAGATATAACAAAAAATTTATCGAAGTAGACAATACACCAACTATGCAAAATTTTATAAAACTGCCCATGTTAATTTTTTAAATTAAGTAAATGCTAATAAAGCTATAATGCTACGATGAATTTAACTTTTAAAGAAGGACTTTCAATAGTAATCCCTATTTATCAAGAGAAAGATAATATTAAGCTACTTTTTGAAAAAATTATTAAATTTAAGAAAATTGCACATTTCCCCTTTGAATTTATTCTCGTTGAAGGCTGCTCTGATGACGGCACTTTGGAGAGTATTGTGGAATGTATAAATTTCAATAATCTTGGTAATAAAGTAAAAGTTTTTTCAATGCCATCTAGACTTGGTTATGGGCACGATATTATGTATGGTTTAAAAAATGCTCATTACAATTTTTTAGCTTGGACTCATGCTGATCTTCAAACTGATCTTAATGATATTTTAATTGGATATAATTTAATTAAACACAGCTCACCCAATACAATTGTAAAAGGGAGGAGGGTTGGAAGAAATTTTATAGATAAATTTTTAACTTTTGCAATGCAGATGTATGCCATGATTAAGATAGGAGAAAATATCGAGGACATAAATGCTCAACCTAAGATATTTTCAAGAGATTTCTATAAAAAACTTTTATCACAAAACCCCCCAAATGATTTTTCACTTGACTTATTTACGCTAATTAATGCGAAGCAAGAAAATTTTAATATAGAAACTTTTGATGTTAACTTTAAAAAAAGGCTATATGGACAGGCCAAAGGAGGCGGAGGATCTTTTATTAATAGGTTTAAATTAATTAAGAGAACAATCACTTACATAAATAACCTAAAAAAAGATTTAAACTAAGATTTTACTGATGCCAAAAATTTCAATTCTAACACCTTCTTTCAATAGAGCTAAATTTCTTCCAAAACTAGCTGAATCTTTACGCAAACAGTCATTTAAAGATTTTGAATGGATAATTGGTAATGACGGCTCAATGGATAATTCTGATGAAATCATTAGAAATCTTTCAAAAAACGTTGAATTTCCTGTGATATATATTAATTCATCGCATAGGGTCGGCAAGTCAAAAATGGACAATTTACTTATTGAAGAATCAAGAGGGGAGTATATTTTATGGTGTGATTCAGATGATTATTTTGTTGATAATGCATTTGAGCTGCTATTAAGTGAGGCAGCAAAAATACCAACATCCAAAAAAAATCAATACACCGGAGTCCATGCACAAAATATTGATATTTTTGGAAAGAGTCAAACATTTAACGATGATTCTATTCCCTGTGCATCTATCCATACTCGATATAATTTACTTGATAATCATGTGATTGGAGATGGAACAAATCTTGTTTTATCTGAGCATTTAAAAGGACAAAAATATCTAGAAGTAGATTTTTTAATTACAGAATCCTCATTATTGGAAAAAGTATTTGATCAAAAAAAAGTACTTCTTTCACCACAGATAGTAAAGATTATGGATAGAAGCGCAGAAAACAGTATCAGCTTTGGAAAAAAACTTTCCTACTGTAGAGGTTCTGCATATGCAATATCAGAGATAATAAATACAAAAAAATATAATTCCTTAAGTAGAATTTCTAAAATTCAATTAGTTATCAACTATTTTAGATACTCTATTCATGGCGAGATTTCTTTTAGTAAGATGAATGAGTTATGGTTAATATTGAAGCAAAAAAGATGGTTATTAATTTTTTTTCCAATATCTGCTTTGCTTTGTTTAAGAGATGTTTTGCTTGGTAAAGTAGAAAAAACTCACATAGAGTTTAACCGTAATATTGCTATAGCTAAAATAACTAAAGAAAGTTTATAATTAGCAACTTCAGGAAAGCATTTAACCTACATTATATAATTATGGATTACGCCGAAATATCAAAAGAATATGCTACAAATGGCTTTATCGTGATCAAATCACTTATTAGCCCAGAAGATAATAAAAGATTTCTAGAAATAGCTGAAAAATATGATTCTGGTGAAACTACTAATGAAAATATTAGCTACTTTACTCATCCCATAAGATTTTTTGATCCGAGGATATATAAGCAATATTCTAAATGGTTAAGTATCCAATTTTATAAAGATTCCCTTTTTTTGAGTAACAGGGTCAGGCAGCCCAAATTTAAGTCTATTTTAAGTGCTATGCAGTTTGAAGGCTTTAAAAAGATTTCAAGGATTGATAGCTATATATCTAGAAGAAGTACAAATGATCCCACTGAATGGCATACTGACCAGGCATTTGGCGGGGCCACTCACCCAGCTGAGTTTTTTGGAGGCACCTCAGGTTTAATGTCAATGAAAAATATTAATAGATTATTTATTCATACAACGCCTGTCCAATATTTGAATGGCTGCTTTTCATATATTCCCTGCTCTCATAAAATTAACATCTCAATAAGAAAACTTGTTAATTCAGGAAAAATCCAATATAAACCAATCTATCTTTTGAAGGACGCAGTAAGTCTCGTTCAGGGTGAATATAATGAGGAACTACTCAATCTGTGTACCAAAGAAGAAATTGATCAGTTCATTGATTTTGGCTCAAGTGCGCTCGAGAGTGACAAAGACTTTGTGCTTGAATGTGAGGCTGGCGATGCCGTTTTATTCAATGATTTTGGTTATCATAAAGGCACGGCACCACAATCTAATGATAGAGTTGTCTTCAGATACTGGTATTAGACTTTTGTAACAGAATAACTTGGTGTCGATATTTCATATTCTCTTTTATAATTTTGAAATTAGTTTTAATCCCATAAGACTCGGCAATTTGATGTTTCTGATCAGAGAAATACATTTTAAATGTGTTGCTAGTAATAATATTATTGTGCGTCGGGTCTTGAAAAGCTTCATAAAATGGATAAATTGGAGTGTGAGAAAGAAAAATACCATTGTTTTTTAAAACTCTCCAGACTTCATTCATCAAATTTATAAATGGAGTACCTTCCTCTGAACCATTGTTATAAAATCTTGGTATGTGCTCTATTAGATCAAATGCTGTAATAAAGTCAAAGTGATTATCTGCAAAGGGCATCTTATCAAAGCCTAGCCTACAGTATTTTATATTTAAGGATTGATCATCAAAGAGATCTAAGCCGAATGTTTCACTAGATTTAAAAGGATTTTTTGGTATAGACCCACATCCTAAATCTAATGAAATTGTTCTTTGAGTAATATCAATGAATTTGGAACATATTTCATCAATATCCTCATGGGTTTGATTGGGCAGATTTGCATAAAAAATTTCATACGTTTGAAATAAATAGTAAAAAAAGTGGGATATTCTTTTTATTTTTTTTAACATTTCTATAAAAAGTTTGTTTAGTCGATATTAACCATTTGTTGTATAATAAGCAATTTACATGATCTAATCTAATGATGATTTTAAATAATTCCCAAAATTTTTCTTCTGTTTATTTATTTTTTTCAATTTGTTTTATTATTGTTTTTTCAAATAATATTTTAGCTCAAGATATTCAAACAAATCTTGCAGATGAATTTTTAGATGGACTTCCCGCCTCAGTAAGAGATCAAATTGAAGTGCAAAATGATATTCAGGAAGAAAAGGACATAGAGGATCTTTTTAGGTCAGACACATCTTTGGAAAAAAATAAGATAATACTCGAAAAACTTAAAGATCAACTTAAAGCAATAGATCAAAGATTTCAAAATGAATCTGATAAAAATCCTGGTAACGCATTGCAAATTTTTGGAAGCCAATTTTTTCAGTCACTTCAATCATCATTTATGCCAATCAATGTTCCAAACTTAGGCCCAAATTATATTGTTGATGTTGGAGATCAATTTAAGCTTCTGCTGACAGGAAAACTTAGCGAGCTTTTAGAGCTTACGGTTCAAAGAGACGGATCTATTTTAATACCAGATTTTGGAAAAATTAACATTGCTGGAAAGTCTTTATCTGCTGCTGAAGAAATTATCAGAGTGTTTATAGATGAAAGCTCAGTTGGAGTCACTCCCTTTTTAACATTATCAAAAATCAGGGATGTTCAAATTTTAATGTTAGGCGGTGTTGAAAGCCCGGGAATTTATACTGTTTCAGGTGGATCAAGTATTCTGAGTGTTCTGAACGTAGCTGGCGGCATATCTCAGAATGGCTCATACAGAAATATTGAGCTCAGAAGGAATGGGGAGACGATTCAAAAAATTGATTTATATGACATATTTGTCTATGGCAATTATTCAGTCAATAACACACTAAGATCTGGAGATACAGTATTCGTTAATCCAAAATCTTTCGATGTTGCCATTTCGGGGGGCGTAAATAATCCAGCTATATACGAATCTACAGGCAATGAGACTATTGCTCAAATGCTCGAATATTCTGGAGGCTTTTCTGAGACTTTTTCTGGTTTTAATACTATTACAGTTAGTCAAGAAAATATAGATAGCCAAGGTGTCATGACATTAGGTTTTGAAGATTTTGGTTCATATATTCTTCAGCCAAGAGATTCAATCATAGTCCCATCATTTAGAAGCAATATAACCTCCGCAAAACAAGTTACAATTGAAGGAATGGTCAATAGACCTGGTACTTATTTTTTCAATGAGGGTGAAACACTATCAGACATCATTAATAGAGCAGGCGGTTACAAAGATAATGCTTATGTATATGGAGCGGCTTTATTTAGGCAAGATGCGCTTGAAAAAGAGAAATTATTTGCTCAATTAAACTATGCTGATACTGTTAACTATATTGTATCTAGTATTGGTAAACCTAATATTAATATTAATAACTCAGCGCTAGATCTTCTTGCTGAAGAGCTTAGAGCATATAATTTAAGCGGACGGGTAGTCGCAGATTTTTATCTAGAAAATATTGAATCGGATCCATCAAAGGATATAAAGCTAGAGCACCAAGATAGAATTTTTATTCCTTCTTTGCAAAAAGTTGTTTACCTTTTTGGTGATTTTAAAAATTCGTCTAATCTTTCATACAATCCTGCTTACTCAGCTAAAGACTATATTGATGCAGTGGGCGGATTAAAAAAATCTGCATTTAGTGAACTTATAGTTATTGATCCTGATGGAAAAACTCATATATATAGCGCTAATCTATTTAATAGATTTAACAATATTGAAATATATCCGGGCTCAATTATATATGCACCAAGAGATATAGGAAAAGTTTCTGGTGTGATGTATGCAGCAACTATCTCACCAATCTTAAGTAGCCTAGCTATTTCGCTAGCCTCATTAAATAGTATTAGCGACTAGCTGTATTAATTTGGTTTTAAGGATGCCAAGAGAATTTAGGGCATATTTATTAGCATTTTTTTCATTATCGGCTGCAGCTGATATAAATAACTATATTTTTCCAAAAGATAACTATCCATCTTTTAGTAATAGTGGAACAATAGGCTTAATTCAAATGCCTTCTGCAAGAATGCTTCCTTCGGGTAGCATAGGTTTTTCATGGTCTGATTCGGATCCTTATCAAAGAGGATCATTTGTTGGCCAACCATTTACTTGGCTTGAAGCATCTTATCAATATACTGATGTAAATAATGCTTTATACAGTTTGGTTCCTGAGTTTAGTGGAGATCAAACATATAAAGATAAAAGCTTTGATGTTAAATTTTTGCTTACAAAGGAAACAAACATTCTCCCAGCAATTGCCATTGGTTTAAGAGACATTGGAGGTACTGGAGTATTCTCTTCAGAGTATCTAGTGGCATCAAAAAGGCTCAATAACTTTGATTTTACATTTGGCCTAGGATGGGGAGCTTATTCTGATAATGGTTTTAAAAATCCTTTGATAAGAATCGATGACTCATTTAGATTAAGAGATGTATCAGATAATATAACTCAAGGTGGTGAATTTTCTACTGGATATTGGTTTAGTGGAAAGGTAGGTATCTTTGGAGGAGCAGAAATATTTCTTCCAAACTTAGATGGGCTTAGGTTTAAAATTGAATATGATTCCACTGACTATGAATTAGAAGGATTTCCTTTTGGAGAGGAGTCATTTAATCTTGCGTTTGAAGAAGTTAAACAGCCGCAGTCAAAAATTAATTTTGGTTTTATTTATCCTGTAAGTGATAACTTGCATTTAAAGCTTAATTATATAAAAGGCAATACATTGAGTTTTGGTTTTTCTGCACAACTAAACTTTGGAAAAAAAGAACCTTTAATCAAAAAAAATGATCTTCCAAAGAAAATACCTAATTCTAATATATATAAAAAATTAAATACTGGAGATAATACCAGCTTATATAAATCTTCTTTGCTTTTGATGAACCCTAGGGGCTATCCGCTTAGAAGCGCTAAAGTAGAAAACACAACTTACAAAGTTGTATTCTCACAATCTGATCATCAAAGTTGGCCAAGAGCTTCAGGAAGAGTTTTAAGGATTCTAGATGATATATCTCCTCCCGAAATTACTAAGTTTGAGCTTGGGAATATTAATGGTGGATTGGGAATGTATAAACTTGAGATCTCTAGAGATACTTTTAATAAATTTAAGAGTGAAAATCTTTATAAATTAGCGGCAAAAAATACTCAAGTAAAGGAGTTCGACTTTAATCTTGAGGATTATGAATTTAAACCAAAAGTTAAATTACCTCAACTATTTTGGAAAATAGTGCCTACAGCAAAAACACAATTTGGAGGCCCTGACGGATTCTTCTTTGGAAATCTCCGTTTATCTTTTATTAGCGAATTGGCATTAGTTTCTAATGTCTCTATAAAATCACAAATATCTGTTGGAATTGCTAATAATTTTAATGAATTGAAACCAAATTCAGACAGTGTGCTGCCTCATGTAAGAACTGATATCGTTCAGTATCTAAAAGAGGGACAGGGCTTAACAATTAATTACCTTCAAATTGATAAGTTTTATAAACCTTTCAAGCATGTTTATGCCAAAACAACTGCTGGATATGTCGAGAATATGTTTGGTGCCATAGGAGGTGAAATACTATATAGACCATTTTATAAGAACTATGCAATTGGTGCTGAATTATGGAGGGCAAGACAACGGGAATATAAACAACAATTTGGATTTAGAGATTATGAGACTACTACAGGGCATATCAATTTTTATTACAAAGAACCCAGATCTCAAGTAATCTTTGCTCTTAAAGGAGGAAGATTTTTAGCTAAAGATTCGGGGCTCAATTTTGATTTCTCTAGACGCTTTAAAAGTGGTCTCCGTATGGGCGTTTTTTTCTCGTTAACAGATATTTCAGAATATGAATTTGGTGAGGGAAGTTTTGATAAAGGTTGGTACTTCTTTATTCCGATAGAGTCCTTTTTTGATAAATACTCTAAGGGTGCTACTGGATTTGGATTAAGACCATTAACTAGAGATGGCGCATCATTTTTAAAGCATTCTCATAATTTATGGGGCGTAACTGAGCAAGCTAGCTATATAAACATTTCAAGAGATTGGGATTCACTTTATGAATAGATATACTTTATTAATTATTTTTTGTGTAAGCTCATGTCAGTATATTTCTTACAACCAAGTCATTCCTTTAGCGAGACAAGCAATTATTGGGTTCCCTGATATTGAATTAACAGAGGAATACATTGCAAAACAAAGATATTCTTTTGCTAGGTTTGATCTTGGCAAAGGAGCAAATGTAATAATGGTTTTAAGTGATATTGAAAATAATTTTTATACCTGGGTTTCAGCCACAGGAGAGAAATTAATTACATACAATGGAAAAATAGTTAAAACAATTGGATTAATCCATAATGTTGAAATTTACAACCCAGCTAGCTTTAAAATATTCTCTCCAAAAAATAATTACAGCGGTATTTATGACGTAATGCTAAAAGATCCTAAAGCATTCATTGAGCAAAAGTTCTCTACAAAATTAACTAGACAATCTAATTCCCTAAAACTGACTGAGTCAATAGAAATTGATGTATTGAATCTTGAATATCAAAATACATATACTATTGATTTAACTAGTGGAAGAACTATTCGTTCAACTCAAAGGATTCATCCAAAGTTACCTGAAATAAAAATAGATTTTGTATATAAATAAAAAAACCGCCTTTAATAGACGGTTTTTTTAATATATCGAGCTTACGTTTTTTTATGGAGCGGGCGCTGTTGCCGTAACTGCAACTGCAACATCCTCAACATTAGTAGTCTCAACAGGAGTTTCAACAGTTATCTCGACAACTGCATCTACTTCATATTCTGTTTGCACTTCAACAGAGCCATCAGTAAGGATTGTTGTCTCAACATACTCAACCATTTCAGAATCAACCTGAGTTGGAATTTCTACGTAGTAGTATTCTCCAGCTTCAGCAATACCATCATTTTCAGTTAGATTGGCTATGTTCTCAGCTAACGTTGCATCATAAGCCTGACCGGTAGCAGTAGCTTGAGTTAATGTTACGGTATTAGCTGTGGACTTAGAAGTAGTATTTACTTTTGAAAGTACTGTAACTTCAGTTTGGACAGCTGATGATGTAGTTGTATTAACAGCAGATTTAGTTGTAGTGTTTGTTGCTGTTGGAACCATAACTGTTTTAGTGATTTCTTTTTGCTGTGTTTCAGTATTTGTAACGATAATTGTAGGCGCTGGTGTTGGCGCTGGTGTTGGCGCTGGCGTTGGCGCAGGTGTCGGCGCAGGTGTCGGCGCAGGTGTTGGCGCTGGTGTTGGCGCAGGTGTCGGCGCTGGTGTAGGTACAGGGGCTGCATCTCCGCCACCACCTGAATCAGCAACGGCTGCAATAGCAGCAGCAGCAGCAACTGCAGCTGCAATAGCTCCGGCGCTTAGGGACCCAGAAGCAGCTTCTGCAGCTTTTTCTTCTGATCCAGCAGTCTTAGGCTCATCTGCTTGTGCGTTAATACCAAAAATTGGGGCTAGAAGCGCTAGTAAGTAGCTAAGTTTGTTTTTGATCTTGGCCATTGTTCATAAACTCCTGTTAAACAGTTAAATTGTATTATCTTAAATTAAACGTATAAAAGCAACATTTTGTCCTAATCTTAGATTAATGCAAGACATAGGGCAATCTTTTTTTGATGATAATTTAAGCGTTCGCATATTATCTCAGTACAAGTTTTAATGCAATTAATTTTAAAACATAATTCAACGAAAATTTAATAAAATGATTAAGATTCATTAAATTTCTATATATATAACATCATATATTTATAAAAGTGATGAATATTTACTGTTAAATATAGAATCTTCTATATTATGAGCATTATTTTCGGGATGTAGCGCAGCTTGGTAGCGCACCTCGCTGGGGGTGAGGTGGTCGTCGGTTCAAATCCGGCCATCCCGACCATTTTATTCAGATTTATTTATTACTTCTTCTGCATACCAATTGATTTCAGCTTTCATCCCATCAAGAGTTCTTTCATCTGGACCACCTTCATAAGTATTTCTAAAAGCAACAATTACTTCTGTGGCGCCTAGATCTTCTAATTGCTTGATGCCTTGAGGCGAATAAGCTGCTTCTCCCATCACTTGAAATTGATAATTTGGATGGTCTAATGTTCCAAATTCACTTCTATATACATTGATTTGATCTATTAGTTTTTTTGTTTCCTCTAAGCTCAGACCTGCGCTAATCCACCCATCGCCAACTCTAGCCGCTCTTTTAAGGGCTAATTTTGAATGGCCCCCAATCAATATTGGCACAGGTTTTGTTGGAGTAGGGCATAACTTTAGTTCTGGAATATCATAAAACTCACCTTTAAAGGAGAAATATTCACCACCCATCAAACCTTTTAGTATATCAATTTGCTCATCCATCCTTTTTCCACGCTTTTCCCATCTTTCTCCAGTTGCTAAGAAATCTTCATACCAAGGACTTACTCCAACACCAAAATGAAATCTATTGTTCGTCAT